>JAABUN010002381.1_pt1 | contig 33863 bp, 24 predicted proteins | sample 5559311 | NCBI WGS metagenome assembly JAABUN01 (sample SAMN10711877, study PRJNA513370) | rock metagenome | isolation source: Antarctica rocks | place: Antarctica: Victoria Land, Siegfried Peak sud | reverse complement strand
CTCGACGCCCACCAGGCGCCGGGCGGGCGCTACCTCGCCCACCGCCTGATGCTCTCGCCGGGCGACGACGAGCGCCCCGAGGACCTGCGCGCGATGACGTACCGGGCGCTGCGCGGCCTGGCGCGCGAGCGGGGGGAGGAACTCGCCTGGGTGGCGGTGGAGCACCGCAACACCGACCAGCCCCACGTGCATATCGTCCTGGCGGGGGCCGGTGGGCGGGAGGATGCCACGCGCGAGGTGCGCCTCGACCGCGCCGACCACGCCCGGCTGAAGGCGGATGCCGCCGACTACTGCCACCTGGAGGCGCGCCTCCGCGGCGACTGGGACCGCGCCCTGGCGACGGCGGCGCGGGAAGCTGACACGCCGCGCGGCGCGCGCGAGCCGATCGAGCGATAAGGACGGGTACCATGCGCCGACAATTGCTACGAGGCCTCGCCGTGGCCCTCCTCCTCGTGCTGCTCGGGAGCGGCCCGATCTTCGCCCGACCGGCCCTCGGGCAGGCCCTCACGCCGCTGGTCGTCGCCGAGCGGCGCGCGGAGCTGGCGCTGGCCTGGCCGATCCTGCGGGCGCGGACGAGCCTCGCACGGTGGCGTACGATCCACGCGAGTGACGCGGCGACCATGCTGGCGGACGATGCTTCGGCAGCCGACGCCCCGCCACTCCCGACGTGGCAGGCGCAGCCGGTGCGCGAACGCTGGGCGCGCTACGCGAGCGACGAGTGGCGCGACGTGCGCCTGGCCACGCGCCTCACGGGCGGGACGCTGCTCGCGGTGTCCCTCCTCGTCGGCGGGCGGCTGGTGGCCTGGCCGCTGCTGCGGGCCGGGTGGTTCGTCGCGGCGCTCCTCCTGATCCGGTATCCGGGGCGGCCGGGCACGAGCCACGGCAGCGCGCGCTGGGCATCCATGCGTGAACTGCGTGGACGCCGGCCCCGCCCGGGACATGCGGACCTGGTCATCGGGCGGGCCGGCCGGGCGGCGGTGGCGGTGCGCGAGGCGGAGCAGTACGAGCACCTGCTGCTGGTGGCCCCGACCGGGGCGGGGAAGACGAGCGGGCTCATCCTCCCCAACCTGCTGCGCGAGCCGGGCACCCGCTCGCTCGTCGTCACCGACCCCAAGCGTGAGCTGCTCCGGCTGACGTCCCCCTATCTCCGCTCGGTGTACGGGGAGGCCAATGTGCTGGCGCTGGACTTCCTCGACCCGGCGCTCTCGGCGGGCTATAACCCGCTGGCCCAGGTCGTGGACGCCGCGAGCGCGGACCTCTTCGCGCAGACCTGGGTGCGCAACACCGGCACCTCCAAGGAGCCTTTCTGGGACAACGCGGCCCGCACGCTGCTCGGCGCGGCGGCGCTCCACCTGGTGAAAGCGGATGCCGACGTCGTGCCGCCCTTGTCCGCCCTGCTCGATTTCCTGTGCGGGCAGCCCGCCGAGGCGGTGACCGCGGCGCTGGCCGAGAGCCCGGTGCCCGAGGCGCGGCGGTTGGCGCGCGGTTTCCTCACGAATATGGCGAAAAACGAGCGGCTCGTGGGGTCAGTGTTCGCGGAGTTGCCGCCCCGCTTCGCCTGCCTGAATCTTGAGAGCGTGCGGCGGGTGACCGCGGTGAATGAGGTGGACGTGGCCCGGTTGGCCGCGGTGCCGACGGTGGTGTACCTGGCCCTGGATCTCGATCACGCGCGCACGCTCGCGCCGCTGACGGCCTGCTTCTTCCGCGACCTCTTCGCCGGCCTCGCCGCCATCGCCAAGGCGCAGCGCGACGGTCGCCTCCCGACGCCGGTGCTGGCATACCTCGACGAGTTCGGCACGATCGGCCACGTGCCCGAGTTCCAATCTCGGCTGGCGACGGTGCGCTCGGCGGGGATCGGCTGCCTGCTGGTGGTCCAGGACCTGGCGCAGCTGACCAAGGAGTACGGCAAGGAGGACGCCGACACGATCCTCACCAATGCCACCACCAAGCTCTGCCTCGCCGGGGTGACCCACGACGACGCCGCGTATTTCTCGCAGTTGGCCGGGACGACGACGGTCCATGCCACGAATCGGGGCAGCACCCACCCTTTACTGCTGCCCTGGGCCGACCGGGGCAATCGGGGGGTGGGCGAGGTTGCCCGCTCGCTGATCACCGCCGACGAGCTGCGGACGCTCGGCGACGACGTGCTGATCGTCGCGGGGCGGCACCACCCGGTGCGGGCGCGGCAGGCGCGCTACTATGCCGACGCATCCCTGCGCCAGCGCCTCCCCGACCCGGCACGCGGCGATCCGCTCGACGCCTTCCGCCGACGGCGTGCGGCGCGCCCGCTGCCGCTCCCCGAGGATGGTGCTGCGGTGTCTACGCCGCAAGATTCGCTGCTCGTTCCGGATCGACGATGCGCGGGAGCGCGGGACGGCGTGCCGACGGTGGTGGCCAGGGTATCTCGCCAGGCAGCACCTGCGGGGGAGGCACCCCTGGCGGCACCACCCCCAGTCACGGCGGCACCACCACGCGCGTCTCATCTGAGCGCCGTGCAGTGCGCGATCGTGGCGGCGCTGGTAGCGGCCGATCAACCCGGCGAACGGGTGAGCAGCGCCGCGATCGCGCACAGGACCGGGCTGGAACGCGCCCTGGTACGGCGGGAGTTGGCCGAGATCCGGGCGGCGCTCGGCCTGGGGCAGTGGGACGACATCGCCGCTGTCGCTCGGGAGCGGGGATTGGTCGTCGCGGTGAAGCCGATCGTGGCACAGCCCATAACGCCAGCGCTAGCCGACTTGACGACGGGTGAGGCGGCGCTGCTGCGAGCGCTCGCCGCCGCGCCGGGAGCGACGAGCACCGGTTGGGCGACCGAACTGGGGGTGTCCGCTTCGCGGGTGCGTCAGCTGCTCGGGGCGCTGCGGCAGAAGAGCGGAGTGGCGACGACCGAGGCGCTGGTCGCACTGGCCCGCGAGACGCGCCTCAACGATACCGAGGGCGCGGAAAAATAGCGCACGGTAACGACCGTTACCGTAGCCGATATTGTCAAGTAGGAGGGATGCGATGAAGCATGTGGAAGGGGGGATCGCGCCGATCATGGTGGAGGCAAATCTGACGACGGGGATAACCGAGCCGGCATCGGCGTACCTCGCCAGCCTTTCGGTGAACGGGCGGTTGACGATGGCGAAGAGGCTGCGCGCGGTCGCCGCGCTGCTCGGCGTGCCGGTGGAGGCGGTCGCTTGGCACGAGCTGCGCTTCGCTCACGTCGCCGCTATCCGCCAGCACCTCGTCGAGTGCGGCGCTGCTCCGGCCACGGTCAACCTCACGCTCGCGGCGCTGCGGGGCGTCGGTCGCTATGCCAGGAACCTCGACCTCATGCCCGCAGGGGAGTACGAGCGGATCCGAGACGTGAATCCCGCGCGGGGCACGCGCTTGCCGCCCGGGCGGGCGGCGACGGGCGGCGAATTGGTCGCTCTGGTGCGCGCCTGCCTGGGGGATACTTCGCCTGCCGGGGCGCGCGACGCCGCCCTGCTGGCGGTTCTCTACACCGGCGGGGTGCGGCGGTCGGAGCTCGCCGGGCTCGACCTGGGTGACTGGTCCGCCGACCCGCCGACTCTGCGCGTGCGGGGCAAGGGTGACAAGGAGCGGCTGGTGCCGCTGGCGGGTGGCGCGGTGGCGGCCGTGCGAGCCTGGCTGAGGGTGCGCGGTGACCGGTCGGGCGGGTTCTTCCTGCCGATCAACAAGGGCGGGCGCATCTGCGGGGCGCGGATCAGCGACCACGCCGTGTATGCGGTGCTGCGGAAGCGGCTGGCCGAGGCGGGTGTGGCGCGGCTCTCGCCGCACGACCTGCGCCGCACCTTCGTCGGCGACCTACTCGACGCGGGCGTGGACCTGGCGACGGTGCAGCGGCTGGCGGGGCACGCCTCGCCGACGACGACCGCGCGCTACGACCGGCGCGGCGAGGCGACCAAGCGGCGCGCGGTGGAGGCGCTGCACTTCCCTTACAGCGGAGAGGAGTGACAATGCCTATGGGCTACCCGCGCTCCGAGGAACCCGTGGCCGCGTCGGTACGGCCGGGCACGCCGCCGCGCGTGGCGATCGCCGCCGCGAACTCGGCGATCTCGCCCGGCTCGACACCGAGCGCGGTGCTGATCCGCCCGATCGTGCGGAAGATCGGCAGCCCGTGGCCGTGCTCTAGTTGCACGATCGTCTTGTTGGAGACCCCGGCCTTCGCCGCCAACGCCCTGGTACTCAGCAGGCGTTCCGCCCGCCACGCTCGCAACGATTTCACCCTTGCCCCTCTCACGCGATGCCTCACGTCAAGACTACACCGCTTTGACATCACTAACAAGATGGATGTATAATTGATGTAGTTTCGATGTAGTCTTTCTCGAGAGGAGGATTGCGATGAGCGCCCCGCACGCCATCCCGACGACCGCCGATCAACGTCTGCGCGACGTACTCGCCCTGCTCGAACGGGGCGTCACCGCGCTGCTCACCGGCGACGGCTTCGCCGCCTACCTCCGCGCGATGGCGCGCTTCCCCGCCTACTCGGCGCGCAATGTCGCGCTCATCCACGCCCAGCGGCCCGACGCCACCCACGTCGCGGGGTATCGCGCCTGGCAGACCCTGGGGCGGCAAGTGCGCCGGGGCGAACGCGGCATCCGCATCCTCGTCCCCTATCACCGCGCCGTCGCGGCTGAGGAGCGGCAGGGGGAGCACGAGGGCGAGCAGCAGGCCGAGGTCGGCGGCTTCGGGGTGGCGTCGGTCTTCGACACCGCTCAGACCGACGGCGCGCCGCTCCCCGCCCCGCCCGCGCCCCGGCCACTCGTGGGCGACTCCGCCCTGGCGAGCTGGCTCTGGGAGCGCCTCGCCGCCTTCCTCGTCGCCGAGGGCGTCAGCTTGGCGCGCTACGCGCTCGACCGGGGTAACGGGGTCTACTGGCCCGTCTACCGCCGGATCGTGGTCAACGCCGCGCTCCCCGGCGATCAGGCCGCCAAGACCCTTGCCCACGAATGCGCCCACCACGTTGCCGTCACGCGCGGCCTGGATCGCCTCGACGGATCGCGTGGGGATACCGAGGTGATCGCCGAGGGTGCGGCCTTCGTGGTGTTGGCTCATGTCGGGCTTGACACCGGCGACTATAGCTTCCCCTACGTGGCGGGCTGGGTGCACGAGCGGACGGCCCTGGCACGTAACCTCGAGGCGATCCGCGCGACCGCCGCGACGATCATCGACGCCGTGGACGCGCACGCGGTGGACGCCGTTGCGGCGTAGGTCCTCGTAGGATGGCGGGCAGGCAGCATGGGAGATTCTACCCGCCGCTCGCCCCCGCTGATGGGAGGAGATCATGCGCAAGGTCCGGGAGTACCGCTACCGTTATCGCGGCATCTGGCTCGACGGGGCCGTCTGCGAGGTCGCCGTCTACCTCCCGGATGTGGGCGACCGCGATCGTCGCCCCCTGATCCGCTGCACCGAACTCGGCGAGAACGTCGGGACGGGCATCACCAACATGGCGGAAGTGCTCGCGGCCGAGGTTGTCGCGCGACATTTCCCCGGCTTCCTCGATGTCGACGCAAAGCCGAAGCCGCCGGTGCGCTGGGTCGAGCACTACCCACCCGCGCCGGGCGTGCCGGAGGAGTACGACGAGGTAACGTTCATCCCGTGGCGTATCCGCGTCACCTGGCTCGGCGGGGTGCGTCGCAAGACCCTGGGGTCGCCCACCTGGCGGTGGCTCAGCCCAGAGGAGAGCGGCACCCTGTTCGGGCCATCGCCGCAAGGTCACGATGAGGCGGCGGCATGACTCCCCGCGACGATTGGGGCGTGGGGCACACGACCGGGGACGACCCGCGCCGCCGTCCGCCCGCGCCGACCGACGACGAGCGCGAGCGTTGGCGGGCGCTCGGCAAGGACAAGTTCCGCGATGCCGAGTACCAGCGGTATGCCCAGGGCTGGCGTAGCGCGGAGAGTTTGCGGGACGGCGGCCGGGCGGGGTACCAGGCGCTCGTCGGGAAGTATGGGCGGGATTTCGCCGCCGATGTGCTCGCGCGCAGCCGCCACGAGCGCCCGACCGCCCCCGAGCGTGCGATGATCGGCCTGCTCGATGAGCTCGGACAGCGCGAGGGGGCCGACTACTTCCGCGAGTACCGCGTCGCGCCCGGTGTCTACGCCGACTTCGCTTGGCCGGAGCGCAAGCTAGCGGTCGAGGTTTACGGGAGCGCCCACGACGCCGAATTCTTCTTGGCGCGGGGGATAGTCGAGCGCGAGGCGCGCCGGGCCGACATATACGCAGAAGCGGGATGGCGTGTGCGCGTCGTGACCGACCACGATCTGACCGAGGGACGCGAACAGACCATCACCCGTGTGCGCGAGGTGATGACCAAGCCGGAGCAGGGTCGGCTATGGTAGCCTCCTACCACGAAGGAGGCGGGTCATGGCTGACAGGCAAGAGGGGACCGTGCAACTGATCGACGAGCATGCCTGGGAGCGCGCGGAGGTGGTGCCGATCGGCGAGCCGATTGTCATGTCCGAGTGGCTAGCGAAGCTCAACCACCTCGGAATGGTTCTTGGGGTACTACCATCTCGGCGCATCGCGGGCGGTGCCTACGACGGCGGTTGGGTCGTCAGCGCCGATAATCAGCGTGGGCGACTCTACTTCGCCGTGCCTAACAGTGTATTCAGTACCCTCGGTCCTGATATGTTGCGTGCGCTCTGATTTCGGGAGGACACCCGGCAATTGCAAGTGCGCTCCTCGCCGAGATGTGAACGACCGTCCCACAATAAAAAGCCTTTACATGTCAGCAGCAGAGGCAGTGGAGCCGTGGCGAATAGCCGACGAGCCGACACAGGCTCTCATCCTCGAACACACGCAATTCACGTATTGAATTTCTTACTCCAGCCCAAGCGCGCGGATAGCAGCGTTGAGCGGATCGGTATAGAAGACGGGCTGGAGCTTGTTCAGCACCTCGTCAGGCACGTCGGCGAGATCGCGCTTGTTCTCGCTAGGGACGAGGATCTTTTTGCCACCGGCGTCGAGCGTCATCTCGAGACGCTCGGGGAGGTTACCAACCTTTTGCAGGAGTCCGCTCACGCTCATGTCGCCGCTGACAATAAGCGTCGGATCGATAGGGCGATCGAGAAAGGCGGAGACGAGCGAGACGAAGAAAGCAATCGCGGTCTCGGCCCCTTCCTTCGCTTGATTAAGGTTGATCGCCTGCACAGCAAAGTCGTACTGGCTGGGATCACGGTCAACACCGAGATCGCGCAGGTGTGCTCGAAAGTAGGCGTCGGCGATCTTCAGCGCGTCGCGCATCACCGGCGAGAGGCCGCCGAGCGCGGCGATCCGTCCACTACCGGGGCTAACCTGCGTTTGGATCAAGTAAAGAGCGAGCTTGCGATCGCCCGGGTCGCTGCCAATGGTGTACACCGAGCCGGGCGGGAGCGGATTGCCGGTGATGATGGTGCCACCGCCGCTCTCTGGCAAGGGTACGAAACGCTGCTCGCGCGTCTCACGGTCGATCATGCTGAAGTTGACGTCCCAGTACTCCAGGCCTCCAAGCTTCTTTAACTGCTCTTTAACCCGCCGCCGCAGCTCCATCGCGAAGGTGACGTATTCGCCGACCTCATCCTTGGTCACGACACCATCAGGGTGGATCAGTTTCACCAGGCCGCTGACCGTCTTGCGGACTGCCTTAGCGTCGCGTCCGCCAAGGTGCGAGCCTAATTCGAAGTGGCGTTCGGCGAGATCGACGTAGCTCGTCTTCCGGAGGGCACGCAGCATCTCGGCGAGGTAGTCGGAGACGAAGCCGAAGTGGCTGGTGTAATACTCGTCGCGCGTCTTGTCGAATTCCCAGCCCGGCAGGTAGGCATGGATACGATCGAAGAAGGCGGTGTCCATTTCCTTCGGCATCGGGGCGAAGAGGTTGGAGGTGCGAGCGAGCTGTTTCACGTCGCCGTCGAGGTTGCCGACGAAGACGATGGATCCCTCGGCGGTGATCGACTCGCGGCCACGGCTAAAGGTGCCATCCTCCATGTAACCCTTCATGATGTTGATACCGCTCTTGTCGGGGAAGCGGATACCGGCGGCCTCGTCGAAGGCGACCGTGTCCCAAAGCGCTACAAGACCACGCTGGCCGCTCGCGAGATTGACGAAGAGCTGAGCGACGGTCGTCTGCCCGCCGGAGACGAGGTGGCAATAGGGGCTGATCTGCTGGTAGATGAAGCTCTTGCCGGTGCCGCGCGGCCCCAACTCGACGAGATTGTAATTGCGCTCGACGAGCGGGATCAGGCGGGCGAGGTGGAGAAGCTTGCGGCGGTGGGTGAAGTGGGGATGGGCCGGCTCCAGGCCGAGCGATCGCAGCAGCAGATCGAGCCAGTCCTCACGACTGAAGCGCTGACGCGCGGCGATCAACGGCTCGACGCTTCGATTAGAGAGCTGGATCGGCTTGAGGCGCTCGATGACGAAAGGGCGGGTGACTCCGCCGAACTTGTACGAGGCATCATAGCGCAACGTCACCTCGGCCCAAACACCACCGAGTAAGAGGCGATCGTGCTCGCGCACGAGATCTTCGCCGATGTTAACATAGTCCTGATTGACGTTATGCAAGGTTGCCCAATATTTGTCATCGGTCTCCTTCAATACGACGGAGACGCGGTCGATGATCTGGTAGGTGCCGCGCTGCTGGATACGTGCCTTGACGATCTCGCGCTCGTCTGGCTGGACGTACTTCTCGGCGAGATTGCGCCGCACGAACTCCATCCCCTGCTCGATCACGATCGGGTCGGTCGAGGCACAGTACTTACCGAGCAGGAATTCGATCACGAACATCGGCACACTGTAGGCTGAGCGCAGACGGCGTAGGAGATCCTTGCGGACCAGAAGGCCGGGGAAAGCAGCGGTCGCCCGCTCGTCGAGAGCGTCGAGCGCCAGTGGCGTCGCAGTCATTGTATCTTCCAATCCTACTGGCCACTTCAATAAGGCACTGCGCTCGCGACCACCCTATGGGGCCGACCAGTCTAGGCACCTATATCTTAACTGGCAAGAACAGGTGCCGAAGCCGTTGTTTGATCAACTCCTCGCGCGCCATGATAAATTCCTCGAATCGATCGAACGCCAGCAGGGCTGGGTCACCGGGTATGAGGTGACGCTGTTGGAAGGTGGGGGTACGCGTGGTGAGCCACTGCGCGAAATCCTGGTCGGACTTGCTCGAATTCTCCTGCGCCGTGATGAGTTGGAGGTTGCCGATGCGATTTACCAATGCTCCGTAGCGGTCCTGCCGCTCTGTATCCAGGCCGAGATCAGCCATATGGCCTTTGGTGAAGAGTGATTGCGGGAAGATGTGATCCTGTTGAAAGGTTGTGGTACCCCAGGTTTCGACATCGTAGAGCAGGGAAAGAGCAAGGAACGCGGTTGGCTTCCCATAGCTTATGGAGAGGAAATTGTCCACGGCGTAGTCATCGAATGTAGCGGTCCGTCCGCTCTTCGCAATCTGCGCGTTGAGTTCTGTAACCGGGAAGTTGTTCTCGCTCGCTGGTTGCTCGCGGAGAACTTGCCGGGTATCGCGCAGCATATTATCCGAAGCCCCACTGAAAACATTATTCAGGAGCGCCATTGTGAGCCAACGTCGTATCCGCGAGGCATTTTCCACATCGAACAGCGATGTACCCAGTAGCATAAGGTTGGGATGACGGTGGAGATAGTACAGCACAGGGATAAGCGCGTTGGCACTGGTCAGTCGGTCAGCATCGATGCCGAAGGAGTTGACTAGCTTGACTCCTTTCTCAATCGCCCCCTTGATCCCGTGCCAGTTGTGGTAAATCGTCGCTAAGTTCTGATTGCTGAAGTTTCGGACCATGTATTGCACCGGAAGGTCGGACAGCACGAGACAGGTCTTCATGACGAAATCTTTGTTGAAGTTGTTTTTGTGTGTTAGTCCATTGTTCAGATAATCGACGAAGCCGTAAATTTCCTCTCGGGCGTTGATATCACCCCACTTTGCGGTGACCATCGACAGCAACAGATCAGACTTGCTCAACGGGGTTCCGCCCTGATTCGCGCGAACGAAGATGTCGAGCACGCGGTCGTAATCCTGATCGTGCTCGACATAGTAGGAGATAAACTCCTCACTCCACATAGACCGATAAAGCCGATCGAGATTGCGACGCACGATGGAGAGTTGTCGTTTCGTGAGATCGTCGGGCAGGTCCTCTATCAGGTCATCCTTGAAGTCATCGAACCGATCCTCGCTATCAAAATCGAGAATCTTACCAACCTCGAACCAGCAAGAAATAGTGTCCTGCTTCGGGGTTTTCCCTTTTTCCATAAAGCGGAATCCGTAGCGCACGCCGATGTCGGTATCGTCTTCATCTTCAATCTTGGCTTCCTTCAAAAGATCGAGATAAAGCACTTGTCTAGTCCATGCATCGGGATTATCGGACCGCTTGTATTTCTTCTTGATGGTGTAGGTGCCTTTGAGTCCAATCAGCAAGGACGTCAGGCGCTGCTGCCCGTCGAGCACGAGCGTCAGTTGCTGGATACCATTCGTGCTAGCAAGCTCGTTGTGCGTCGTCCACTGGCGATAGTCGCTGATGAACCGATATACCTGCCATTTGTCATAGTTTTCCGGCTTCAATTGCCAGAAGAGGAACGAGCCGATCGGGTAGCCACGCATGAGGGAGTCGAAGAACTGGATAATCTGGTCCGTATCCCAAACGAACTCACGCTGAATCGCCGGAAGGAAATACTGGATATTCAGGCGGTTGAGCACCGCCGCAATAGTGTCCGACTGATAAGCCACAGGGATACTCCTTCAACGCGCTTCCACTCGGTTTCGTCGTCCAATTAAGCACTTTCTGCCAGAAGGCACACAAGATGCTTTCTCAATCCCAGTTCACCAGCATCTCAAGATCGAGTCGACCCATATCTCGCCCGGTACGTGCGTCCACAGCGCGGAGAACAAGTCGCTGCCCGGCGATTAGTTCGATCCCTTCCTGCAGGTAAACGGCGGGGCGCAGCTCGTCCGCATCCTGCCGGACCTCGACCTCTTGCACGGCGGTGACCTGGCGGACGCCACCTTCGCTCGCGGCGTTGGTTTCGACCCAGAGCTGGATGGTAACTGGTTGGAGGCCGCCGAGGGGTTGCGCTCCGTGCGGGACGACCGGGCGAATGATGACGGGCACCACGCCGCCGGTGAGCATCGGTGTCGTGACGCCGAGATCGATGCCGACGCTCTGGACGGTCAAGGCGCGGCGAGAGACGATGTGCGGGATAACACACTCCTGGAGCGAGATTCCGCCGTGCTCATATTCCTCGGCCTTGACCAGGGTCCGCACGCCGCGTGGGAAACCAAGCGTCGTCGGGTCACCGGGCCAGGGTGAGGGCAAGGTGAAGACATCGGCGACCGGGCTATCGGGCTTGAGCGCGGCCCAGCGAGCGGTGCGCTGGCTGGCTTGTTTGACATCGACCTCGGGGCGACCGAGACCATCCACGAGATCGGGCGCGAGGAAGAGGAAGCCGTGGTCGGTCAAAATGTGGACGGTGCCGATTCCGGCGTCATGCAATGCGCCGACCGTGCGGCAGATATTACCGACCAACTCACGGGCCAGCAAGGGTAGTTCCTCGGTCCCCTTATGGCCCTGCTCGTCGATATTGTTATCGTAGATAACGATGGTACGCCCCTTCGGGACCGCCGCGCCCTTCAGCAGGTTTTCCATGTCGAGGAAGCCGACACCGCCACGCCCGCCACCCAAGCTGCCGGTCCCGGCGGTAAGGGTATTGTCGAGGAAGGCCTTGCGCCCATCGCGTGTGGCGAGGTTGCGCCCGGCGGGATCCCGCAAGCCGATCTCCCCGTCGTACTTCAGCACGATCGGGGCGGGGCCGAGCGGCAACATCGCGGTCATCCCGAACTGGGTCTGCGAGGGCAGGGTCGAGAGGACCGGGCGGGTGCTGGTGTCGGCGTCGCCGTGCGCGGTCAGTTGCTCGACCACGCCCTGCGCCAGGTCCCAGCGCAGCGAATCGCAGACGATCACCCCGCGTCGCCCGCCACCGTCGCGCCACACGCGGTCGCGCAACGTTGGGACACTCTCGGTGCCAGCAGGTGGCCAACTGGACCCGTGCTCGACCGCCGCGCTGAAACGCTCGTTGACGCGCTGCACATAGTCAAAGTACGCGAGGTCGGCGACGCGCCGAATGCGCGCCAAGACGCTGCGGGCATAGCAGGCGGTGCGCAAACGCAGGTGCAGGCGGTCCACACGCCACCAGCGTGCGGCATAGGCGGCGACGAGATCTGTTGCCGTGGTGCGCTGGGCGCTCTCCTCGACGGCACGCGCGCCCTCATCGCAGAGCGTGGCGAGGTCGGCGACGAGCCCCCATGCCGATTCATCCTCGCGGCCGTCCCACTGACTGGTCGTCCCAGTGGCGATATCGGCCCGCCGCTCGGCTAGTAGATCGCGCGCGGCCTTCCAGTTATCGTCCGCGCTGGCGGCGTCGAAGTTTGCCAGGAAGCGTGTCCAGCGGGTGCGAGCGAGGAGCGGCAGGCCGACCGGCTGCCCCGTGCGACCGCGAGCCCAGTCGCTGAGGGTGTACTTCGGCTCCAGGCGGGCAAGGCGAGTGCGGAAGCGCGGGCCGAGATCGGTGTGTGTGATGATGTCGTCGCGTAGGAAAGCCGCTAGCCGTGTGCGCAACTCGACCCGCTTTGGTAGGACGCTCAGGAACGGGAAGTCCGTCGGTCTCCCAAAGGCCTCCCACGCCTCGGCCAGAGCCATTTGTAGAGCGAAGGCATCGGCCAGATCCTCTGGCACCGCATCGGGCGCGGGAGCGGTGAGACCGTACTCAGCAACGAGCCGATCGAGGACGAGCGCGCGGTTGTCCCCCCAGGCGGCGACGGTGGGCGTCGGGGCGGCGAGGAGGCCGCGCAAGGTGTCGCGCGGATCACCGGCGAGATCGTCGCGGACATCGGCCAGGCGCAGCGGGCGAGGCCAGTCGCGCGGCGCGCTATCGCGGTGCTGCTCGGCGTAGCGTGCAAGGAGGCTGTCGCCGCCGCCAGCGGTCAATGTGCGCCCGACCGAGGTATCGGCAACGGTTAAACCCTGCGTGCGAAGCCAGGACAGGAGATCGTGCGGTTCCGGCACCACACCGGGCGAGGCGACAACCCGTCCCCAGAGCGCACCTTTGTAGCGATACTCGTAGCAGCTCCAGAGGCGCGGCGGCGCGCCATCCTCACCCGGGTCAAGATCATGTCGCCCGTAGCCGGAGAGGTAGACGACCGCACGGGGTGTTGGCGCGTCGGTGACAGCGATCGCAGCGTCGAGACGCAAGAGGGCGAGCTTGAGCGGCCATTGGCTCTCACTGTCCGGCTCGTCGCTAGGGCGGAGGAGCGCCACGCCATCCCGCTCCAGCCGTATGGCTAGGGGCGGGATTAGGCGAGCAAATTGTCCCTCGTGGTCGAGCCACAGGATGACAGCGCGCGGCACACCATCCTGCGCGGCGACCACTGCGCCGAGGAGATCGGCGGCGAGCGCATCGATCATGGCGGGCGCTGGTCCTGCCTCCTGCCCTTGTTTCCGGCCCTTCTTCCCGCTCACTGGCTCACCATTTCTTGATCACATCTTTCATCGCTAGTAGCCCTGCCTCTTGGAAGGGGCGGATGTTGACCTTCACGCCGTCGTCGATATCCGGCGCGTAAGGACCGGGCCGTCCAGTCTCCTCCTCGCCCTTCCAGCGGCAGCGGATACGATACTTCAGCTCATCGCCGCGCTCGATCCGCTCCAGGCGCTGCCGGAACTCCTCGACATCCTCGATCTTCACGCCCAGCTCGCTGACCCGCGCGGTCTCGCCCCGCCCACGCGCCTGCTCCTGCTCGGCGCGCAGGCGCTCGATCAGGCCACCAGCATACTGCGTGCGTAGCTTCTGGAGCGTCTCGCGGTTCAGACGGTGGTACAAGACGAGAGCCTCGAAGGTGCGCTCTGGCGAGACAAAATGCCAGGCGATTGGGCGGCTCTTGAACTGCTGGACGTGGCGCTTGAAAAAGTCGCGTTTCACCCAGGTTTCGAGGTCACGACCGACATATTGACGGAACTCACGCTCAGACGTTTCGCGTTCATCCGGACCGAAGTCGCGCTCTAGCCTCATGCCTACGCGCTCAGCGGCGGTGGGCTGCCCGGGATAACAGCGCACAAGTGGAATGATGCCGTCCTCATCCACCATCACTGAGTCGAGGATCGGCCCATGCTCGCGCTCATAGGCGTCCTGTTCCGGCCAGCGGTAACCAAGAATCCGTAAGAGTGAGACAGATGTCCAGTCCTCCAATTCACGCTTTATCTCCGGTAAGTTGTTTAGTTCCTCTTTCTCTCGCAGCTCTTGCAGCAACCAGTATATGGAGAGAGGATGAATCTCTAGTCTCTGGGCCAAATTTTCAAGGCGTGTCTCAACTGGTATTGTAATGCGGGCTCCATTTACAGGCTCGCTGTCCCGATCCGTGTCTTCAACTACTGCAGTTGGTCTTTCTAAGAGGTCGGCGTGGTCTTGCTTATAACTGCTGCGAAGTCGATCCTGTAACGAGGCCGATACTTCAATATGCAAATCGTGTGACGTATGAATTTGCAACCCAGGAACAAGTGTAGCTGAACTCGACAAGGGGTGAAGCTTCTGAGGCAGAGCATCGTATCCACTAACGAGTGGATACCATCCACTTGGTTTACCTGTCTCACTCATGACCGCTTGCTCATCATCGGAACTAAGAGAGAACAGGGTGGAGACAATCTGCTCAATATGCCCTTCCTGCGTATGGAGTAGGGCCGCTATAAGTTCCTGATGTTCTAATGATTTTTTGACTGTAGCACGAACGCTACTGCCAGGGGATTCTGACAGTAATCGGACAAATATTCCTTCAATGGGATCCTGCTCAACAAGCATCCTCTTGAGAAGAATGCATTGGTGGGCTTTCGTTGTAAGGTGCCGCATTTGCTCCGGTGGTGGCATCGGCACTCTTTCTACATACCCCTTGTCGAAACTCAATTTTGAGTTGATAGCGCGCAATAAATAGGACGACACCCGAGAATTCAATACAGCTGCTACGGCAAGACGATTGCCGACAAATATAGCGGGTCCAGAATTGGTAAATACAGCATTATCTAACAATCTGACTCCCAAGCTGCCTCGGGCAATCATGGAGTATGTCAAACCAGACTTAAAGTACATGTGACTGCTTGGAACGATTGCTTTGGCGGACCTTATCGCCTGACCGTTGTTAGCCCAGTCAACGCGATATGAGGTAAACCCGAGCCATTTCGAGTAGCCACCGCCTTTCACATAATTAAACCATCGAGTAGAGACATTTGAGCATTCCCAACAAAACCGCACGAATCTGTCACTGTCCTCAGTATGCAGGCCTTCAAGAACAGAACCCGTGTCTTTCAAAGTAGATTCATGCAACATTGCAACGAATCTATCCCGTAACCAGTATGTTAGTGGGATACCTGGAATATCGAGAAAAGGAGATTGATAGGGTTCAAAAATAATACCGGAAACTCGATTCTCCAGGGCTTGGTGTAAGAGTGTAATCTTCCCAGACGTTGTTTTCGGTCCCACGAGCCTAAATGCTATAAGCCGATGGTCCTTAATAGGTAGTGATGCTCGCAATGAAAATAGAATAACAAATGCGCCAGCTGCTGCTGAATCGTCAAAGCCATGCTCGCCTAAATGGATAATAGTCTCGATAGATGTACGCTCAAGCACGTTCTTACGCAGATTTGAGTATGAACTTAGAAATAGCCACGCTTGCTGAGTGACCATCCCTACTAAGCCACCATCGTTGCTGAACTCCCGGCAACGATGAATAAATGCAGCGTAGAGGTCTCGCTTGCCATCCCTATACTCACGTTCCACAAATTTCTTGAGTTCACTACCCATATTTCCACTGCCCATATATGGCGGGTTAGTTAATACAATGTCATACCGCCGACCCAATGCCTCTACGAGATTAATACCCTTTGCTGCGTCCTGCCCAAAGAGCCGCTGGCTTAACTCAGTACTCTCACCGTGGTGCTCAAACTCCTCGCGCAGTCCCCCAAGTAACTCGTACTTATAGCGATCCCAGCGATCTTCATCTGGAGCGAATTGGCCGAATTCCATCTGATGCGTCTGCTTACGTCGCGCAATTAGCGCGTCAATTGGGCGCTCTGGGTGGAGAAGCGAACCGAGTTCGCGCACATTGCGGAGCCCTGTCCACAATTCACGTACCAATCCAGCGAGTTCACGGTCATCCCCAAAGCGCCGCATGTAGCGCTCGGGCGGGGCATCACCTGGGAGATTAGCGTCAGCGGCGAGCAGGTTGAGACGCGTCGGGCGGAAACCCGGTCCGGCCAGTGTCCGCGCCTTCATGTAGAGGCCAAGCGCGGCGATCTGCACCGCGCGTAAGTCGATGTCGATTCCATAGAGGTTACGCTCCAGGATCAGCCCCGGCACATCAACTGCGCGCTCCAGCCCCTCCTCGGCATACATCTCGACCAACAGATCGAACGCGCGGGTCAGGAAGTGGCCGCTTCCGCAGCAGGGGTCAAGCAGGGTGATGTCGCGCAGGCGACGCGGCGTACGCACGACCGGCGCGTTGTCGGCAGGCGGCGTGACGTAGTAGGGCCATCCCTGGCGTAGGCGGGTATCGGGGTGCAACTCGGTCCACAGGGTGCCGAGCGTGTTCTGCAGGAGATAATCCACCATGTAGCGCTCGGTGTAGAGCTGCGTGACCGGGATAATCTCCTCAGCCGCAATCTTCTTCTTCGACGCAAAAATCCGATCCTTCTCATCGGCGTTGAAATACTGGTAGATCCAGCCGAGGGTCTCGTCTTGCGCCCAGGTATCGGTGGGGATCGTGGCAGTGTTATTGAGGGCGTCGAGCACTCGCTGGAGGGTCGCTTGCTGCGGCAGGAGCGCAGCATACTCCGAGTCGGGATCGAAGAGGACGCGCACCTGCTCAGTAACCGCCGTATAGGCCCGGCGTAGCGTCTCACGCCAGAGTTCACGCGGCTGAGCGGCCCGCTGTTCGCTGCGAACACGCCTGTAGAGTGATGAGGCATTGCTAGCCAGGTCGATCTTCACGACTGTCTCGGTCAGCCCATCCACCAGCAGCAAACCGCGCGCCTCCAGGCAACGCAGACCGACAAGGCGGTTGAGGAAGGTGAAGGCCGACTCGCGCACATAACGCCCCAGCGCATCGGCGTGTGAAGCACCAGCTTCACGCTCGCGCTCGATCACTGCCACCGCAAGCTCGCGGGCGCGAGCGTCCGCAGGAGGCAGCGCCCGCCCGCCCGGTACCGGGCCGACGCCGCTCGCCGCGATCCCCATCGCACGCAATTGGATGGTGAAATCCTCCTGCAACGCGCCGCGCAGGTCGAGGACCATCAGCTTAATCGCGCGGCGAATGGGAGCGGGGATACCGCCGGTCGGCTGGGTCACTGTTGCACTCGTCATCTCACCCTCACCACGTTACGGCTTTGCCGTGGCACTCGCCACCGGCGTCGCGTCATAATCCTTTGTCGGCCATGGGACCAGGAAATACCGGCGCTCCTTCGCCATGGCGAGCCGTTGCTGCAACTGCTCACCTGCGAGGATCTTGAGAGTGAAATGTGCAGGATCACCCTGACGGACGTTCTCGACGACGTAGAGAAAGAAGTCCATATTTTCTAGCGCAGCCTTCATCTGCGGTGTTTCAAGCCACAGGTCACCCCCCCGCGCCGAAGCACCGTACGCCTTCACCTCGATCAGGCGCGGCAGACTCACAATGTCGGCAGCAGCACTAGCAACATGCCGCGTATCCTGCGGATCGCGACCAGCTAATCGCTCGAATTCCATCACCCAGGCGATCGCCGCGTTCTCGATAGCGCGATTGCTCGTGATAAGCTCGACAGGCATTGCCCTCTCCGTTGCATTAAGGACCAAGAGCCGCGCACAATTCTTGGAGCCGAGTAGTATCAATCCCAATTTCATCCAATATTAACTTCACGACTATATCAAGGTTGGTATTAATATTGATTCGACGTAGCCAGCTCAAACTATTGACTACACTGATAAGGTCACCAGTCCCTAACTTGGCGAGCAAGAAGGCACAGGCATCAGAGCGAAAGTCATGGATAGAGCGCGCGGTTGGTTGCTGTGTTACCTGACGCACCAAGTAACCTTCTAGCTCTGCCGATAGACCAGCGCCATCTCCTTTGATCGGGACTTGATTCGGGCGTGCCGAAAGCCAGGGCATATCTCTAGGGTAACTGCTCATGCCTGTGTCGATGAGCAAGACATTCTGCGCACTTCGAAAAGCATGAGCAATCTCCCGCTTACAGTATTCGCTGTCAAAATAGCGGGCGCTCGCAAGGCAAAGAAAATATGGTGCCTCGCTTGCCACACGATAGAAGACGCGCTCGGCATCCACGCCCGGAGGGAGTTGGCCACTATCGAGGAATACCCGTACCCCGAGCGCACTTAGCGCGTAGTACAGGTCAGTGGCAAGCTGCGACGCCTGATTGTGGCGGTAGGAAATGAAAGCCTGGAAGGACCCGGTAGCCGTTTCTGGGTCGAACATGGGCTGCGATGGTTGGCCGATCACGCGGTAGCGTTCCTGCGGATTTGGCGACGCCTCACTTGAAGGAGTGTGACACTCCGGACACTGGTCTTCGGCTGGATCGTAGATCTCCTCGCACGGCGGGGGACACTGAACGGGTGTGTACATTTCAAGAACTGCCTGTCGCACGTAACGGCGCGCAAGGTTATTCACGCGGGCGCGCGGCAGGCCGGTGCGGAGCGCAAGTACACCATCATCCAGCCAGCCACTTCCGCCACGCACATATGAGCGAGCGATAGCCCGATCCATCGCGATGAGATCGCGTTGGTCGCCCGGATAGCTACTGATTAGCTTGGCGGATGTGCTGTAGTACATATCTGACGCTGTCCTCTCGTACTTGACCAAGGATGCTGACTTCGCCGAGCGTCCCATGCAGATGTACATGGATATCTTCGTAGAGATCGTCATTGCGGAGCCAATTGAAGTTGCAGTAGTCGCCCGGAGCACTCGCACCTAGAGTCTGCCTTGCCTGATTAAGGTATGTGTCCGCCCGGACATCGGTCGAGTGGCTGTGAGAAGTGAATGACGCCTTGCCACCAGAAGGCGAGAGGCTCCTCTGATTGCGAATGCGTACCTCGGCCAAACTCAAGCTGTCGTACACGTTCCGTGCCGCGCGGTAGAGATCAACCGTCATGCCTTCTACCAGCCGCAAGAATGGCTCGAAACAGTTGTAAAACTCAACAAATTCGGCGGTGTAACTCGTCCCTGTTCGCAACAGTTTCGTCGATATTAGTCCTTCCCCCGAATCGACATCAATCTCGGCGAAGGAGATGACTTTCTGAGTTTCGCGCTTGAATGGCCGATAAGTGATCTCGGGATTATCTACGTCCTCACGATCGGGGAGATCGGGTTGATGCACCCAAATCTGTCGCACTTTCCCAGCGATGAGAATGAGCAGGCGGCGTCCGTCCTGCTCGTAGAATCGAATGGATAAGGGAGCAACTTCGTCGTCAATGGCGAGTGGCAATTCCTTGTCGATAAGGTCGCCGAGGCCTGCTTCGCTCGCGCGATCAACTACGGCGGCTCGATCCTGCAACGCCCCAAGATCTCGATCGCTGAATCGCACCAACCGCACGCGCTGATTCCCCCACATTTCGAGAGACGTGAGCAACGCTGATAGTTCGGCGGCAGACAGCGTGCCAGCCTGCAAGTGGGCGATGCAGTGCTCTCGCAATGTCTCGCGGACACCGGATGAGGGCAGTCCCTTCCTCCGCAATAACTCGCGAGTAAACTCCAGGTTGTGCAAGGTTACCTGCTCAACAAGTAGAACCTCTTCCTCGGACGCGATCCTCCCATTTTCGATCGCAAGTTCGTGGGCGAAGCTTAATTGAACGAGTCCATCTTGCATAGCAGGTGTTGTCAACTCCCCCCCAGCATTACACGGTTGCGACTATTCAACCTCTTCCTCAGGGCAGGGTACATATGATCGCCTCAACGAACGGATTGAATAATCGGCTGGCCTGTATGAACGCTCAAGCCCATCCCTCCTCGAAAACGGGGCTATGCCGACCATGCACATACCCCTCTAGCTCACCGAGGAAAGCTAGATCAGTCGCCGCAAGATAGAAGTGATCGCGGTCAGTATTCTCCGTCACCCAACGTCCTACCTGGACATTCTCTCCGGATGGAAAACCGAGATAGGACCAGAGCAGACGGCCCTTGAGTAATGACGCGGCCAAGGTGCTGGGCGCGGATAAGGGATTGTAGTGCTGTGATTGGAACCGCGCGTTGCTATTCGGCCCCACCTTACCCACCTTGATGACGCGATGCGCTCCGGCCGAGCAACGCGCGCCTGCTGCGGCAGAGAGCGAGAAAACATAGACTGCGCACATACCCGATCTTAATCGCGGCGGGCGATGCGGCGCGGGCCAAGGTTCGTGAATGACAACAGGAGGATCAATTACGCTACTCTGGCACAGCGCTTCTTGGTAATCATCGATAAGCCCCTGCGGATTGAGCAGCGTCGTCTTCCTATCTGCGCTCTTCGCCCATGCGCTCACGAAGGGTCGGCAGCTGTGCGTCTAGCCAGACAATCCCTTCCGCAGCCTCGCTACGGATACGCTCGGTAAATGCTGGACAATCCGCGTGAAAGAAGGACGAACCGCTGCACCTGGAAAGCCGGCGTCAAAGAATCGCTCGATCACTCCGGGTTCGGTAGTCCAATAAGCGGCATTTATGTCGTCGTACGCATCCGGCGCGGCTCGCGTAAAGAGTGTCTGCAGGTGCTGTGGCGCAGTCGCTAATATAACCCCCTCTTGCTCTTCAACGGCAGCAACCCGCGCCGCGAGACTCGCCGGTATCCCATCAGCATATTCACTGAAGAAGTCATCCCAAATCAAATAGTGTGGGCATTCCTCCACGCTACCGCACACTGGGCAAGGTTGCAGTCCTTCCGCATCGCTCACAGTGTCTGTCATCACCGCTCCCTCTTGGGCTTCAACTAGCCCACTTGCACCACTTTCCCTTCACGCAATAGCTTCTTGACCTGATCGCGCGCCGCGTTGAAAGCAGCTTCCACTTGGTCCTCGGTCTCGAACCGGCTATTCCCGAACGCTTCGGCCAGCCGCCAGACCACAATATCTGGCTTCCCGATCCGCGCGTTGTGCAGTTGGATAACGAGTTCACGCGCGGCAGTGAGCTGGCTGTCGAGGGCGATCAGCACGGCGTCAAGATGGCCGATGCTGTATTCGGCGTTCGCCGCCAACAACTGCTCCTCGTTCTTCAATTCCGGCACCGCGATCGGGTGCAGCGGTCGGCCTTCACCTAGGAACTGCGTCCGCACGAGCACCCTATCGTTGAGTTCCAGGGCATCATATTCCGGCATCGCGCGGATCGTCTTATCCGCCGCGACCGTACGCTGTGCCAAGCTTTCTCGCAGCGGCTGATATGCCCCACGGAAGGCCTTTAGCGCATGTACGCGATAGTTGGCGTATTGTCCCTCCCAGTCGTCGAGGATACGCCGCTGCGCGATGATCGCCGCCATCTGGTCGCGCGCATCGCTCACGGTCGGACCGAGCTTCGGGTCGTCTGCCAAGCCTGCGGCTAAGGCCGCTGTGAGCAGCTCGCGCGACCGTCGATACTGGGCAAACCCGGCCTTCTGCTTGAATTCCTCCAGCCGGGATAGCGCAGTATCAGCATCGCGCAACTCGGTCGCGCGGGCCAGAGCTGCGCGTACGACCTTGACCCGCGAACCCGCCGTGGTGATCGCCTCGACCGTCCCCTCGATCAGGTCATAAGACTCCGGGTACGGTAACGCGACCCCACGCGCCTCCTGCAACACCCCCAGGCGCTTCGTGAGCGCGCCACATAGGTCCATCACACTCTCGCGTAGCGCGATCTCGCCGCCGTCGGCTGGTGTATGCTCGAGCGCCCCCAGCAACTGGCGGGCCTGGGACGACTCGGCGGGGGTCAGCGATTCCTCCTCAACCTCCAGCCGTGTCGTGCGAAACGCCGCCGTGCCGAAGAGCGCCCGCGCCGGGGCAACCTTGGGGTCGTCGAAGCGCTTGCCCGCCTTATCGATCAGCGAGAGCTTGCCATCCACGAACATCGCCGCCGCGCAGTAGCGCAGCAGGTCCTCCTGCCAGCCGTAAGGGGTCTTGCCGAAGTAGGCGGCCACATCGCCACCGGCGGTCTTGGCGCTACTTTTCAGGTAGATGCCGACTTCCTCTACCAGCACGCTATCGCCATTGACATGGCCGTCGGCGGAGAAGATCGGGAGATTCGGGTCGAGCGACGCGCGATCGCCCGCCGGCACGGTGAACAGTTTCGTGATGTTGTCAGCCTTGAACTGCCTGTCGCCGTCACCGAAGCGCGGGTAGGCGATCCCGATGCGGTCGTGCAGCGCCTCTTCGACACGTGGCCGGGCTCCCCCTGTCCCGTCATCCAGATCGAGCGCCTGCCCGCCGTAAAGGAGCCTCCCGCCCGCGAAGGCACGCTCCACATCGCCGCCCGCGTCGCGCCGCAACTGGGTCCCCTCCGACTGGAGGTTCACCGCCTCGAGCTTCGTGCGCTCGGTGGCAATGCGCCGATATTCCTCGTCTTCGCCAAGGCGCTCGATCGCCAGGTAACGGCGCACGCGATCTTCCAACCGCGCCGCCGGGGCGAGAATCCAGTACACGGTCGGCTCGTCGAGGTTCTGGCCGGACTCCCGCTCGGCCTTGGTTGCCGCTGCCGAGCCACCGAGCGCGACGCGCAGGGCGACCGGCGCGGAGTCGCTCCGGATCGGGCTGTCGTTGAGGAAAACGCCGTAATCGAACGAGGTGTTGCTGCGCCCGTGGGTTAACCGCCCGTTGTACGTGCTCCGCAGTTGCCCCTCATAGAGCGCGGCGATCGCGTCGCGCACGTCGCGTGCGGTCAGCCCCTCCGCGATCCGCTTCACGATCTTCTCGATCGTCACCTCATCCTGCGTCAGGAAGCGCCACTGGTCGGTGCCGACCTCCGCACGCACATAATCGTGGTCGGCTAGCTTCGCGAGCGTCGCCGCAACCTCGCGCTCCAAGGTCAGAAGGTCGGTGTCGAGGTGCTCGACAAGAAGCCGGGCGAGGTTACGCTCGGTACGCGGGATCCGGCGACTCTGCTGGACCAGCCACAGCACCTTCAACAGGCGCGACGGCTTGTCGAGCGGTGCGTCCCTCACGTCGCGATCGGCCGAGCCGAGATAGTGGAGCCCCTGACTCCCGAGGTATTGCTCATCGGCGAACTCGTTGTCGCTGTTCGCCGAGTCGAAGATCCGATCCCAGCTGACGACCGCGCCGAGTTCCCGCTTCGCCAGGCCGCGCGTCGCGTCGAACGCGACCTTGATCATCGAGCGCGCGCCCGAACTCACCTTGACGCCGCGCATCCCACCGAAGATGTCGGCGGCGGCGGGGAGCTGATAGGGCAAGAAGGGATAATCGGCGACGAAATTGTCGCGGCTCGGCGGTGGATAGTTCGCGCCGAGTTCTAAACCAGGCGTGGCAGCCACATCGAAGAGTTGGCCCTCGGCCCGCGCATAGAGCGCCTCCAAGGTCGGCCGACTCGATGGCTTCTTGCGCAGAATACGATTCTCGATGACCGTACCGACCTCGCTCGACTCTAGATGCACATTGGTGCGGAAGCGGGCCTCCAGGCGTTGCAAGAGCTCGCGGTCGTCGGTCGTATTCTGTACCACGGCCGAGAGCTTCTCTTGCGAGGTCGCGATCACCCAGACACGCGGGATGGTCCGCCCGCCCTGATCTCGTCCTTCACGGCTGCTGAACGTCTCCACCAGCGAGCGGATCTGTTCGATACGGCGCAAGTCGCGCCCCGCCCACGCCCCCACTTCATCAGCGACGAAGAGGAGTTGACGCGGTCGTCCCGCCTCGCCGACCCGGTCGAGCCAGCGGATCAGCGCGTCAGCCGCATCGCTGATATTCATCTGGGCCATGGCCCTCATCGCCATGTCGAGACTTTGCATCGCCAGTTCGGCACTCGGATGGCGTGTCGGCATCAGCTCAGCCAGGCACTCGGCGAAAGGGGCACTGGAGATGCTGATGTCCTTATCTTCGGTCCAGGGTACTCCGACGCGCTCCTCATACAGTCGCAGAAATTCGTCGTAGCGTCCGGCAGCCTGGAGTTCCAATTCGCGTTCAGCAAAGGCCGGAATATTCGAGAGCCCGAGCGACCGGTGGAAAGCGCGCAGGAAAGTTAGGCCAACATTGCTGTCGGCGCTAGCGGTGTCGAGCGCGGTGATGTCGAAGGTCACCAGATGCGGTGCTACTCCCTGCACCGCCGCCTGCTGCAATAGTGCCGAGATGTCCTGATCTTCTTGGCGATCATTCCGCAGATGCGCCTTGAAGAGATCGCGTGCGGATTCGGAGCCGAGCAGGGTATCGGCGAGGAGGTGACCGATGAGCTTGGCAAAATAGCTCTTGCCCGAGCCGAAGAAACCCGAGACCCAAATCCCCGACCCTTTGACCGTACCACTGCCGCCCGAATCGATCATCTGGCGCAAGACCTTGACAAACTCCCGCGCCAGCGCATCGGTCAAGACGTACTCTTGCACGTCGCTGCGCAGGTTGCCCCGCTCGGTGACTTTCACCACACTCTGCGGCTCATTGGCGAAGTCGCGCTCGATACACTCGGCGACGTTCATCGGTCGATTCCCTCCCGTGGACTTTCCCGCGTCGTCAGATGCGCGGGATCCGGTAGTTCGTATCTTCCCGCAGTCTGAGCAAATTCAGCGAGCGATCGTCGCCCTCGCCGGGGAAGGCCAGTATGCTCGCCGCCGGCGTCTCGTTGTACAGATCGTTGATGAGCGCCGAGTAGGAGACGAAGGTCGCCAGCGCGCCAATATTGACAAACAAGCGACAGATAGTCGGAGGTTCGAGCGGTGCGGTGAGCTGGCGTCGCAGGGAACGCCGGGCCAACTCGCCCAGATCGTGCAGCAGGATCTGGCGGCCCTTACGTTCCGCGTCCGTCAGCATCACGTCCAGGCCCTTCCGTCGCTCTACCTCCTGCAGCAGGCTCGCGGCCACATCGACTATCGCGATCGGGCGTCCGATTGCAGCCATATCATTCGTGAATTGTGGGAAGCGGGCCAGCATCGCCGCCTCCCACTCCGGCGGGTAAACGAAGACCCGCACCCCTGGTGCGGCGGCACCGGTTGCCCAGGCATCGATCGCCTCCCGCAAGGAAAGGAACGCGTCATCGATCGTCCGTTTCATGGCGTCGTCCAGTCCGCGAGCGGCCGCAACTCCAGTTCGACGACCTCGGCCTGCAAGCGAAACGCGAGGATACCGGTCTGCGCCGCCTCGTGTAGCGCCACGATCGCCCCGTCCGCATCAAGACCGAGCAATCGGAACCAAACGCTGTCCAGCCCTTGACGCGCCGTTCGACCTTCCAATTGGGCGAGGCGGGCCGCATACCAGGTAACGACAGGGCCGATGTGCAGGCGCGTCGTCCGCTTCTTGATGCCCCCCCGCAAGACCCCGAAGTCTTTGAGCGCAGACAAGAGGTGCTGACGCACCGTCTCGCGAGTCTCCTCTGTCCACTGAAGGCCTTGTGCGGCGAGTAGCGCGTCGAGTCTTGCTTGCACCTCGACGCTGTCAATCGGCCTATCCGCGCGGGCGAGGTATGGGGCGATCGCGCTCAGAGTCACCTCGCGGAAGAGACGATCAGTACGCGCGAAGAGGAGATAGCACAGCAAGCCCTGCTCGGCATGCCGGGGTGTCGATCGGAAGGAGGCAACGAAATCGGCATACTCCGGCGCGGTGCTATCGAGGATGTAACGCTGCCGTAGCTGACCCCATACCTTCGTGCGCGCCGCCGCAGACTTCTTGCTGGCGATATTCTGCTCGAGAACGAGTTGCCGCAAGGCATCGGGAGGGGCGTCAGCATCAGCGCCAGCCAGGAGGAGCGCCAACTCGGTACTGCGCGACCCTGCCGCCGCGAGGCGGGCGGTGTAAGGTTGGGCTTCAAGAGCCTCTACAGCAGGTGCGCCAATGGCCATCATTATCAGAGCAACTCGCTTTGCGTGCGCCCACAGCATCGTGGGGGCAGAACTGACATGCAGATAGGCGTGCCTCATTAGGGGCGGAATCATAGCATATGTAGCCCCCACCCTAACTGATTGAAATTTGCATTGCAAAGTAAGGACCATGTTACCTCCTTGTAAAAGGAATGACACTTTCCAATTATTCTCACATATAGCACGACAAGCCGCGATAGCCTAAATAGGTGAACTTCCTAATCAATCGAGCATCACGTTCACCGCGAGGCACGGATCATTCAGCGCCCACACATTGCTTGGTGTATCGCCGCGAATGCCTGCATAATGGCGAGCTCCACTGACTCGTCCTCCTCGTCCACGACGAGCAGGACGAGCGCGTAATTGTGCCCCCGCTCGGACGATCCTGGCGAAGCCCCGGCAGTCTGTCTACTGCCCGGTCAGGCGTGCGATTTCCGTGCCCAGCGGCAAAGCACTGAAGGGCCACAGGCTATGATGCTGACACCCGGCCAGCCAGACATGTATTCCGGCATCGGCGCGGTCAACTACCACACCGGTGAGACGGTGGTGGCCATTGCTAATGCAGCCCGAGCAACTTGGGCAAGGTGGTATCCTGAACGATCCCCACCGGACTTCAATTCGAGATCCGCGTTCACGGTGACACTTCCCAGTGCTGTCGGGATAGCGGGGCGGCAGGCAGTACACGATAAAGCGGGTCAACAACGGCAGTAACAAAGTCAGTATCGGGACAACGAACAGCCAGGTTATCGACCGGGCAAGTACCAAGACGCTAGGGGCGCAATACAGCGCCGCCACTCACCAGAGTGGCGGCGCAAGCTGACAGATCGTGAATGTGGTGGGAGCGGTGAGACAGGGCAACTCCGCTCTTGGTGCTTTGCGTCTTCCTCTCGTCGCTCCTTGCTGCTGCATCTCCTCATAAAGGTTCTGCTTGCCTGGTCCGTAGCCATAGGCTTCGAGGAAGCCACGTGTATCGCCAAACTCCTTGTGGAGGACGTAGTGGAGCGCCTTCGAGTCATGCCCAGATACCCATAACCCGTCTGTCGCTTGACCGCATCCACACGAGCAGGTCCGCGCCGGTTCTGACATCGGCTTACCTTCTTGCACCGTCTAGGTCAGCTTTAGACCATAAGTATCTTGTGTCGAGGCGGTGTTACGCTACTGGCCAACTGAACAGGAAACAAGTGACCCAGAACTCAACAGGCGGGGGTACCTGTGTCAATCCCGTCAACCGCAAGATGCCGGGCGGGCCAATGCCTGTCTCGACGGCGGCGACCGTGCGGGACTTGTATCGCTGGCGGTGGGGGGGGCGCGTGACTGCTGGTGGGCTATCAGCTGGCTCTTGGCTAAACCAAAATATCCGTGGGTGGCAAATCATGCAGCATGTTCATCGAAAATTGGTCGGATAGGCCTCTAGCACTGATCCTTTGATCATGGCGTAAATTGCACTACCACTATAGAATTTCTGTTCTACTTTCGATGGCTAGTCCTCGGTGATTGAACGTGAGGTTTGACAATACTCCACCTGGGTCTTACTGTCCACGCCTGTATCTCGATAGCTACGGAGGGGACAGTGCCAGGTTTTTCACGCGAGGATCGCGAAAGAGTTGTCCTCTGGCAGGGAGAACCCGACTCTCAAGCGGCCCATGATGCCGTGCTCCTTTGGCTGGGCAGGAAGTTTTCTGTGTTCCACGCAGAAAGACCAACAGGCAGAAACGTAAACATAGTCAAGGGAAATCTTGGCGAGGCGGTTGCTCTTATGCTTGGCGACTTGGACGATTACGGCTCGCACCACGCGTTTACCGCAAACGCCCACAATCCATTTCAGTTGAAGTCTGATCCCGACATCGATATCGTCTGGGTGCTCTTTGGCCCGTCGCCTACGGAAGATGTCGCCATACTACAGGAAGTAAAGGCAACTGGGAACGCAGATCTAAGTTATGCAAATGCCTTGCTCGCGGATTACGAGAAGCTTTTCGGTGTAGACCCTAAGCTCACATTGCGGACAAGACTAGATGCACTTAAGGTAGTAGCCGAATATGAGTGGCGCAGACCAGAGCTCTGTCCACGAATTACGGCCTTGGCGGGTAATGCCATAGCGACATCGCCCAAGATTCGCCTATTACCGACTCTTGTCCATGAAAGCAAGGGGGCAGATCCACATACGAAGATGACGGTCATTCGATCGAGGCTTGTTACGAGGGGTTGGTCTGACGACTGCGTCAGCGCCTGGGCCATAGGATTCGAGGATCTCGACGATCGCATTTTGCGACTCGCCATGGGGCAAGGGTAAACGCGTGGATAGGCTAGTTCCGGAATGGCTCGACTATGCGTCCGATGAGCATAAGGCGGTCGCAATGTTTCGCGGCCTCCAAGGACTATCGGGCAATTGGGGCGAATTAATCGCGACAGCCCAGACGGTCATGAGTTATTACTCAGATATGACCTGGGACAGTGTAGATGAATTGTACGATGAGCGGCGTGTTGTTCCCCTCATAGCTGCTGCCCATATCCTTGACACCGCTTCGCAATTCGAGTTCTCCCCTGACCCAGAAGAGCCAACCAGCGAAGAGGTACACCAAAGTATCGCCCTGACAGCAGCGGTTGCCTTCAGTATGTACGGCAATTTCCCTTCCTCTCTGGCAGCCGTTCATAGAGCGTTCGGCTCTAACCGCGTCCTATCTACTTCCACGGCGATTCTCATTGCCACCATTGCGCCGACATACTCTGCTTCGGCCTTGGATGTCGCCGATCATCCCGGCAATCGACTCGAAAGACAGTATCTTGACAATCTCACCTATTTCCTAAACTCCGGTGATGAACGGCGCATTGATGACCTGCGTACCTCTTTCATCCAATGCCTGATACACGCCCCGACGTCGCTTGAAAAGAGCCTCTTGCGATCGGCAAGGCTGTCATTAGAACACCTCATTCGTCTCTCTGTTGCGCGAACGCTGCGGGAACATCAGGACAAATTCCCTAATGAGACTGTATCACGCATTATTGGGACGGGACTCCGCGTATTCCTCCCGCCGCAGTTCCGGGCTATTACGCAGACACGTATTCTGACTGGTGATGGCAACGGCATCGTGGCGCTGCCGACGAGCACAGGGAAGACGCTCCTCGGCGCCCTTTGCCTCCTATCTTCTCTTGGTCAGGAGCCGGGATTGGTCTGCTATCTCGCGCCCTACGTCGCTCTTGGATCCCAGGTGGCTCAAACCCTCAGCGCAATCGCCCCAAGGGGCATTAGGGTACATCGAATGATGGGAGGATTCCGCGAAACCGATCCGCTGGACCCAGTGACCCGCCAGGAGATTATCGTCGCGACGCCCGAGCGACTCGATGGGCTACTGCGTATGTCGCCGCAGCTGCTCCCTTACCTTCGATGCGTTATCTTCGATGAGGCCCACACGATTCAGAATGATACGAGGGGTATCCTCCTGGAAGGAATCGTGACTCGCCTAAGGATGCTCCAAGAGTCGGGAAACAACCATCGCATTATCCTGCTGTCGGCGGTTTTGTCGGAGTATCAATCCTTACAACGCTGGCTTGGCATCGAAGAAGACTCGGTGGTCACAGATACCTGGCGTCCGACCGCGCGACGCATTGCTTTCTGGGGACAGCAAGATGAGCGCTTGACATGGTTTGTCGGGGAAAGTCCAGTGCGACGACCCACAGAGCGATCATCGTCTATTATCGGCAGGCAAACTCTCCCGTGGCCGAACAAGGGATTCTTCCCTACGGACAATTTCGGCTCCCAGAAGAAGCAGCGCGATTTAATCTACGAGAATGTTGCCTATCTGACCCACCGCCTCTATACCGATTTCGGTGGGCCGCTTCTGTGTGTCTCGGCGACCAAGGACAGCACCCGGCGGGTCGCCCAAGCCATGGCCAGCCATTTTATGCCCCTGTCGCCGCTACCAACATCACTCGTCGCAATTATCCATCGCATTGAGACCGGGTATAGCTTTCTCCGCTCTCTGGTTGATCCGCTGGAAAGGGGAGTCGCTTTCCACAACTCGTCTGTCCCGCACGAGATCCGTGCGCTTATTGAGGAGGCTGTTAAAAGCCGGGACCTTCGCGTGGTCGCTTCGACCACAACACTCGCTGAGGGCGTAGACTTGCCATTTCGCTTCTCTGTGTTAGTCGATTGGATCACATGGCAAGATCCATATCAACCCCTATCCCCGTTACTCTTCCGGAACATCTCCGGTCGATGTGGACGGTCGGGAGAGTTCACCGAAGGCGACACCATCTTTGTCGATAATCCGGTCGGTGATCAGATATTTACACTCCAACCACGACGTCGCGAGATTCAGCGGGGCATATTCCTCAGTGAAGGTGCAACTGAGTTGCGGAGCGCCCTAGAGCAGCAACCGAGTTCTGCCCAACAGCGTGCGGCTTTTGAGGCCGCATTAGGGTCGCAAATCATCGCTGCTGTGCCCGAGAATCCGGACGATGACGATCTTGCTAGCAAGTTCTCAGCGCATACGTTCGCTGCTCAGCAAGTCGGATCGACGGATACTATTCATCAGAGAATCCACGATATCACTGACTTTCTCCTTGATGAGACAGAGGAACCTCTTGCGCGTGCCGCAAGCCCGATGCGATTAACCGCATTAGGCCGGGCGGTGAACAATACAGGTCTATCTCCTGGCAGTTCCCGCCGAGTTATGAAGAGTGTCCAAGAGATGGCACTGCCCGATATTTCTCTGCTCGGACTCTCACGCCTTGCAGGACAATTGCTGGAAAACTTAGCAGACCTTCCGGAACAACGATCGAGAAACCTTCGCAAAGTCGTTGCTAACCCAAAGAGCAGGTTCGCAATCAAGCCGGACGACTTCGCTGCTGTTGTTGCCGACTGGATATCTGGTCAATCACTGGAAGACACCTTCTCGGCGCTGCCCTATGTGCGAAGATCCAAGCGGAAGCCGAACGTTGACGCGTGGCTTGCAGGAACAATGACAGCACCCACATGGGATGACGAATACGATGACGTCGTCGAGTTTTCGCAGTCTGTGCTGGAGTACTTCTTGCCCTGGGTCCTCCGAGCTTGTTGGCAGCTAAGCGCATTCATTGGTGAAGAATGGACATCATTGCCATGGAGAATGTGGGCCGACTTTCTAGAAATGGGCGTTGATTCTCGATGGGCAGCCGCGGCTCGGCGCAGAAATGCACCCGGCGGGCGGCGCGCGATTGCTCTATTCGGTCGAGAGTGGGTTGCCGTTGACGACCTTCCCGATGCCGATAATCTTGGAATATTTCTGTTGGGTTCAAACCCATTGGCAAGGCAAGAAGTGGAAGCACTTTTCAGCGTACTCATCTATCCAGGTGACGGACCGGAGTCCCCAGAATCAACCAATTTTCGGCACTTGCGTGCATGGCTGTTCGATCTCGCGGGGTTTTACGCAACCCCACAGGATGTCATCCTTCCCCCTCGTTAAGTTCATTGGTGGGAAAGAATAGGGGGTTACAGTACCTCCGTAATCGGCCCCATTGATCGCTCTGGATGATACTCACCACGCCAACTCCTGATCTGTACTAAGGGTAAAGAACTGAAGCACGGCCTAACACCTTCCTTCCTCTTTTTCTTCCCTCCTCCTTTCCGAGCTGGGTGCTCACCACTGTCATGGCCGAAAATTCTATCCAGGCGGGCAAGCCGGTACACCGCGCGAGCCCGGCCGCTTGTCCTGGCCGTTGAGTCCCTCCGAGGTCATATCGTGGCACACTTGCCCCTCAGACGATCGGAGCATCGCGCCGGATGGCGTAGGTGGCCGGCACCGCGCATCCACGAGGAGGCCTTGGGCAGGTCTCCGGCCACACTCTGGAACGGCCTACCGCGAGGAACGGTAGGCCGTCTGGTCGTTCTGCGGCGATGTTTTGACCACAGTTTTGACCCTAGCGCCGGTGGATTTGCGTGGATCGCGGTGGAGGAAGGGTGGGCCATTTGCGCCGTAATCCCTACGATGTGGATCGCCGTGGGTGCTGATGGAGGCGGGATATTTTAACGATCGGTTAACTCGGGGGACAACGCCAGGTATGCCGGAAGATGATCGGGGCGGGCGGCGTGAGTACGCTGACCCTTCCCTTGTCCGGTCACTCTCCGTCCGTTCTCCGGGACGACCCTGGCCAGCGCTTGCGATGCGTGGTCCTTGCCACTCGATACGGTCCAGGCTCCGACCGCCCCGCGATGGCGGGGGGCTCTCGAGGAAACGCGGTCAGCGCCGCTGTCAGCACAGCGGCCTCACCGCCACCCTGCAACACTACCACTATACGGGCCATCGCGAGCCGTCCGTATGAGCCCGAGCTAGGCTCGACCGCACGGATAGACTTTTCGCATCTTACTACTTCTTCACGATCCTTGTTGCCATAATAGAAGATCAACTATCATCTCTTCAGGTAATGTACGTACACGATGGAGGCGGGTCATGCCGGTGCAAGCACTCGACACTCTCGACGAGGCCGATCAGCGCCTGGTGAAGCAGATGCTTCGTGGGATCGTCGATTATCCCGACCGACACCTCAACATGATGATGCTCAGCCGTACCAAGCCAGACGAGTACTCTTACTACATTGGACGAGCCTACGAGCAAGCCCCTTCACCCGTCGTCCAACCCTGGCGTTCGCCTAACAACATTTCCTTACCGCTCATCGCGCTAGGTTATATCGAGAGCACCAAGACCGAGGGCCAATTCATCTTTACCCCGGAAGCCCTCGACTGGTATCGCCAGTCCAGCACCGCGACCGATCAAGACATTCAGCAGCGCCTGGGCCGGTATCTTTATGACCACATGAAGGCGCAAGGAGACAACTACGGTTTTGGTCCCATCGATATGTCTGACGCGGCAGCGCGCCTACACGTTCCGCAGGAGCGTATCGTGGTCAATGCTCGCACCCTCAAATTCATGGGCTACATCGCTGGCGGTCGTGCATTTGGCGAGCACCTGGAGGACGGTCATATCTATCTCACGCATCCACGCGGCGTCTCCTGGGCGAATGCCGGCGCACCCCCGATCGGACCAGATGGCATGACGGTCAATGTCACCGTGCAGGTGACCCTCCGCCAGGTGCTTCAACAGGCTGAGCACTCTAGCCTCTCGGAACAGGACAAAGAGCGATTCACCGAACTCATGACGCAGCTCTCCAGCGAGAAGAAGAAAGGCGGGAATGTTGTCGAGACGGTCAAGAATCTGCTCGACATCGCCAAAAATACGAAGGATCTCTGGCCATCGATCGTACGGTTCGCGATAGATCATGCCGACGATGCGGGGCAGCTTCTTCAGCACATTCCACATCCGTAGCTCCCGCATGGCGATCCACGATAGAGCGCCTCTATGTAGCGAGGATGCACGGCTAATACGCTACTCCCAGGATGTCCTAAGGCTTGGTTTTCCTAGTCACTGCCTGACAGTCGTTTCACTTCGATGGGGTAGCGGTTCTCTCCTTTCTAGGTTCTTTCCAAGACCGGCACGGCAGTTAGTAAGTGCCGAAATCCCATGATCTGTGCACTACTGGTATTGCGGGAAGAAGTGAGCTTGTTGGCGTCACTGAGGTGCTCCCGTTCCGCACCACGAACGTGGTGTTCCTGCTCATACCTGAGCCCCGCCATCGGGATCAGCTCCGGGGACGCCCGGCGGACGTGGGACGTGTGTGGGGAAGCCAAATCGAGGCGGCCCAACAAGTGGTTGTGCTCGGTGCATCGCAGGCGGCCCGGCGCCGACGCTCCATGATCGGCGCGCGTGCCGCAGCGACTGACATGGCTTGCCACGTGCCGATCCCGACGGATGCTGCTACCCTCGTCAGTATTCTCTGTTCAAGCTAAGAAATCTAGCCAT
>JAABUN010002380.1_pt1 | contig 33868 bp, 28 predicted proteins | sample 5559311 | NCBI WGS metagenome assembly JAABUN01 (sample SAMN10711877, study PRJNA513370) | rock metagenome | isolation source: Antarctica rocks | place: Antarctica: Victoria Land, Siegfried Peak sud | reverse complement strand
GCTGATCGTCCTCTCAGACCAGCTACCCATCGCAGCCTTGGTGAGCCGTTACCTCACCAACAAGCTAATGGGCCGCGGGCCCATCCCAATGCGGAGGCCGAAGCTTCCTTTACACACCTCACTGATGTGAGGAGGGCACATCCGGTATTAGCCCGAGTTTCCCCGGGTTGTCCCGATCATTGGGGCAGGTTACCCACGTGTTACTCACCCGTTCGCGGCTTTGCCCCAGGCCGAAGCCTGGTTCGTCGCTCCACTTGCATGTGTTAAGCACGCCGCCAGCGTTCGTCCTGAGCCAGGATCAAACTCTCCGTAAAAGACTGGCGTGTCATCCGGCGGGCAGAGCCCACCAGTTTCACTGTCTAGTCAGGAAAGCTGTCAGTCCGTACTACCCGGTCGGTGCAAGTACACACGCGCCGACCTCGGAGCTGACGGGTTTGTTCTTTACTCAGTAAGCCGTCGCCCTGGGCCGTGAAGGCCGAGGACCACGGTCGAACCTGGACGCGACTGAAGTCTTTCGACTCCGGTCGCACATGCTGTTGAGTTTTCAAGGACCGTCACGCTCTCGGGGGCGGGGACTCCGCCCTTCCTCAGCGTCCTCGGGGCAAAAAGAAGACCCCTTCGCAGAGGGGCCGGGACCGTCAACCGCGCGCTTCCGCTCGGCTTACGCCCTGCCCAACTCCGAGTGACTCTTCTCAAGGTCCATCGAGGGGTCGTCAACCATAGCGATCGCACGTGTCGGCGTCAAGGCCGGTTGCCGCCCCCGTCGGGGTCCTCCGTCGCGGCCGGCAGCCGCCGGAAGCGCTTGAAGCGGCGCTTGCCGAGTTGGAGCACGGCTCCATCGAGCCGGTCGGCGGCCAGATCGAGGGTGGCGCCGTCGAGCGCCTTCCCGTCGAGCTTCACACCGCCCTGGTCCAGCAGTCGGCGCGCATCGGAGCGCGAAATGCCGAAGCCGGCGGCGATGAGGGCCGGAAGGTGCACGGGATCACCGGTAGGAAGCGGGGCGTCCTCGACCGTGTCCGGAACCTCGTGACGCACGTGGAGACGGTCGAAGTGCTCCTCGGCCTCGCTCGCCGCCTCCGGCCCGTGGAAGCGCTCGGTGAGCGCGCGCGCCAGCGCCCGCTTGGACTCGACGGCCGGCAGGGACACGTCGAGGGCGGCGTCCAACAGCAACTCCAGGTAGATCGGCATCGCGGCGTCGGGAACCCTCATGAGCTTTCCGAATATCTCCGCGGGCTCCTCCGTGACGCCGACGTAGTTGCCCGCGCTCTTTGCCATCCTCCGCACGCCGTCGGTGCCCGGCAGAATCGGCAGGGTCAGGACCGCCTGCGGCTCGAGCCCGTAGGCCTGCTGGATGTCTCGACCCAGCAGGAGGTTGAACTTCTGGTCGGTGCCCCCGAGCTCCACGTCGGCACGAACGGCCACCGAGTCGTAGCCCTGGAGTAGTGGGTAGAGCAGCTCGAGGACCGAAATCGGATCTCCGGCGGCGTAGCGCTTGGCGAAGTCATCGCGTTCGAGGATCTGGGCCACGGTGGAGATCCGCGCCAGCCGGAACAGGTCCTCGATCGACATGTCGAGCCACTCGCCGTTGTGGCGAATCTCGGTGCGCTCGGGATCGAGGACCGTGAAGGCCTGCTGCTGGAAGGTGAGGGCGTTGCGGTCAATCACGGTCGGGTCGAGAACCGGCCGCATCGCCGAGCGGCCGCTCGGATCTCCCACCCGCGCGGTGTAGTCGCCGATGATCAGCACCACCACGTGGCCCAGGTCCTGGAACTGACGCAGCTTGCGCAGCACGACCGTGTGGCCGAGGTGGATGTCGGGCGCGGTCGGATCGATCCCGAGCTTCACCCGCAGCGGCCGGCCCTCTCCGAGCTTGCGCTCGAGGGCGCCCTTCGGCAGGGCCTCGGCGGTGCCTCGGAGCAGTGTTCGGGCGGCCTCGCCGGCGGGTTCCGTCACCTGGCCAATGCTAGACTCGCCGCCGTTGGACGAGCCCGTGGGAGGAACTCCCCTGCCGTCCCTTCCCGTGGCGAACCCGCCCGAACGCTGGTATCCAAGCTGACTGTCCTCAGACAACCTCCGCGGCCCGTTACGCCTCGTGCCCCCAATGGGAACGGCAACGGCAACCCCGTCTCCGCGCCGCCCGGACCGCCCGCTGCCTCGCCCCCCGGGCGCCCGAAGGTCAAGAAGCTGCGGCTGGCCTTCATTCTGGCCGGCCTGTCGATCCTGGCCGTGATCTCGACGGTCTTCGGGATGATGATGGCGGTCGCGAGCGACATAGACGGCCTCGACGGAAAGGAGGGCTTCGAGACCAACCAGAACTCGGAGCTCGTGGCCGACGACCTCGACCCGGACGGCGACGAGAAGGTCTTCGCCAAGCTGACCGGGAATCGGAACCGAATCCTGCTCAAGGACTCCGAGATCTCGCCGAACATCAAGAACGCGATCATCGCGGTCGAGGACAAGCGCTTCTTCGAGCACGAAGGCGTCGACTACGCGGGAATCGGCCGCGCTCTGTACACCGACATCCGCCGCGGGGGAGCGGTGCAGGGCGGTTCCACGATCACCCAGCAGTTCGTCAAGAACGCCCTCGCTGCGCAGGGCGACCGCTCGGTCTTCCAGAAGCTGCGCGAGTCCGCGCTCGCCTACCACCTCGAGCGCAAGTGGTCAAAGCAGAAGGTGCTGACCCAGTACCTCAACACGATCTACTTCGGCAACGGCGCCTACGGCGTCGAGTCGGCCGTGCGCACCTACTTCGGTGACGAGGGCAAGCAGTACGCCGACGACGAGCGCGCCGCCCTGACCATGGAGCCGCACGAGGCGGCCCTGCTCGCCGGCCTGATCGCCTCCCCATCCAAGTACGACCCGCTGCAGAATCCAGTGGAGTCACGCGAGCGTCGGGACCTCGTGCTCAAGCGCATGCTCGAGCAGGGCTTCATCACGCGCGAGGCCTACGACACCTCGCTGACCAAGGCGCTACCCGCAGCGGAGGACATCAACGTGCCGAAGCCGGAGTCGACCCAGCCGTACTTCTCGACCTGGGTTACCCAGCACCTCGTCGACCGCTACGGGGCGGCCGACGTCTTCGGCGGCGGGCTCAAGGTCAAGACCACGCTCGACCTCGGGATGCAGAAGGCCGCCGAGGAGGCGCTCGACGGACGCCTGCCCGATCCCGGCCCCAGCGGATCGCTCGTGGCCATCGACAACAACACCGGCGAGGTGCGCGCGCTGGTGGGAGGCGACAGCTTCGAGGACAAGCCCTTCAACCTCGCGACCAATGGTCACCGCCAGCCGGGCTCCGTGATCAAGACCTTCACGCTGATCGAGGCCCTCAAGCAGGGTGTCAAGCCAACCGACGTCTTCTCCTCGCAGCGCAAGGTGCTCCCCTATCCGGGACGGCCCAACTCCAACTTCGTCGTCGAGAACTACGAGGGCAGCTACTCGGGGAGCGCCTCGCTTGCCACCGCGACGGCTCGCTCCGACAACTCCGTCTACGCCGAGCTCGGCCTGAAGGTGGGCACCAAGAACATCTCGAAGCTCGCCCACGACATGGGAGTGCGCACGCGGGTGTCCACGAACCCGGCCATGACCCTCGGCGGCCTCGAGGAGGGTGTCACGCCACTGGAGCTCGCGTACGCGTACTCGACGCTTGCGAACGGCGGCAAGCGCGTCCAGGGCGAGCTCGCGCCCAACCTCAGCCCCACTGGGATCAAGGAGGTCAAGCGGGAGGAGGGCGACAAGTTCGACACCAAGAACGTTCGAGAGGACATCCGCGTGTTCCCTGAGGAGGTCGCCCAGCAGGCCACCGACCTGCTGGAGGGCGTCGTCGTCGGCGGTACCGGAACGCAGGCCGCGATCGGCGAGTTCGCCGCCGGCAAGACCGGGACGACCGAGAACTACGGCGACGCATGGTTCTGCGGGTTCACCGAGGACCTCACGGCCTGCGTGTGGGTCGGATACCCGGAAGGCACCAAGCCGATGCTCACCGAGTTCGGCGGCCAGCCTGTGGCCGGTGGCACTTTCCCGGCCCAGATATGGCACGACTTCATGGCATCGGTGATCGAGCTCCAGAACGAGGGCGACGGCCTAGCGCCCCCGGCGCCCGAGCTCGTCCCCGTGCCGGAGGTGCCGGTGGAGCCGACCGTGCCCGTGGAGCCCGTGCCCACCACGCCGGCACCCGTGGCCCCCGCTCCGGTGCCCGAGCCGGTCCCGGTGCCTCCGCCGACACCGGCGCCCGAGCCGGTGCCCACGCCGGCCCCGGCCACCCCGCCGCAGGCGACACCCCAGGCGCGCCCGCCGGACACCGGCGCCTGAACCCGGGCGAGGCTCTCAGCGCCCCATCGCCGGCGGCCAGGGCCGCGACACGAGCGCACTCGACGCATCGCAGAAGCGCCACGGCAGCTCGGCGGCCTTCGTGATCCCGATCCGGGGGCCCGTTACGATCTGAGGCGCCGTCCCGGAATCGGATGGGTGGATCTCCAGCGGGCCGCTCACGAGGGAAGTGCCGTTCAGCCCGAGGCCGACGCCGAGCGCCTGGGTCAGCTTGCCCGGGCCCGAGCACAGGTGGCGATCCGCGACTCCCCCACGCCGCTCCCTCATCGTTACGACGCCCTCGAGTGGTTCGAGCGCCCGGATCAGCACGGCGGCGCCGACGCCGTCCTCTCCGGTCACGGCGTTCAGGAGGGCGTGGATGCCGTAGGAGCGATACACGTAGGCGATCGCCGGCGGCCCGATGAGCGTTGCGGTGCGTGCCGTGAGGCCGATGTGGGCGTGACAGGCCGCCTCGTCCTCGTGGTAGCTCTCGGTCTCGACGATTCGGCCGGCGACCGGTCCATGCCGGACCACGCAACCGATGAGGCCGCGGGCGACCGTGTGGACATCGCGCGCGTAGAAGGCTTCCGTGCGCGGATCGAGCTGATGCGCCGGCCCAGGGTGAAAGGCGGACCCGGCCGCCGCGTTCAAGCGGCCGCTTCCTCCACGGCCCGCCGCGCGCGCTCGACCTGCTCGCGCACGCGGGCCAGCGAAGTGCCGCCCTCGGACACCTTCGACTCGAGCGGCTGACCCGGCTCGAGGAGCCGATAGAAGTCGCCGTCGAGCTGCGGCGCCAGCTCGTTGAGCTCCGCCTCCGATAGCTCGGAGAGCGTCTTGCCGCGCTCGAGCGCGTGGCGCACCAGACCGGCCACGATCCCGTGCGACTCGCGGAACGGCATCCCCCGGCGCACCAGGAGATCGGCGACGTCGGTCGCGGCGACGAACTCGTCGGCTGCCGCGGCGGCCAGGCGGTCCCTCTTGAAGGAGATGGCGTCGAGCATCCCCCGCGCGGCCGCGAGCGACAACTCGAGCGTGTCGACCGTGTCGAAGAGGTGCTCCTTGTCCTCCTGGAGGTCCTTGTTGTAGGCCAGCGGCAGGCCGTGGAGAACGCCGTGCAGGGCCACCAGGTGGCCGGCCACCCGAGGCGCCTTGGCGCGCAGGAGCTCGGCGGCGTCCGGATTCTTCTTCTGCGGCATGATGCTCGACCCGGAGGCAAAAGCGTCCGCAACCTCGCAGAAGCCGAACTCCTCGCTCGACCACAGGACGATCTCGGCGCCGAGCTGAGACAGGTGGGTTGCGCACGTGGCAGCCGCCCCGACGTAATCGAGCACGAAGTCGCGGTTGGACACGGCATCGATCGAGTTGGCGCTAACACCCGCGAAGCCGAGATCTCTGGCCACCGCCGCGCGGTCGGTGTCGAAGTTCACGCCGGCCAGGGCTCCCGCACCCAGTGGCAGCTCGCCCGTGCCGGTCAGACAGAAGTCGAAGCGCTGGAGGTCGCGGTGGAACTTCCAGAAGTAGGCGAGTAGGTGGTGGGAGAGGTAGACCGGTTGAGCGCGCTGCAGGTGCGTATAACCCGGCATCGGCCAGTCGAGGTGGCGCTCCGCGAGCCCGAGCAGCGACTTCATGAGGGCCGTCAGCGACTCGATGGCCGTGAGCGCGTGAGCGCGTGCGAACATGGCCACGTCGGTGGCCACCTGATCGTTGCGTGACCGCGCGGTGTGGAGCTTCCCTCCCACCGGCCCCACGATCTCCGTGAGGCGCCGCTCGATGGCCATGTGTATGTCTTCGTCGTCAGGTCGGACCTCGAAGCGCCCGTCCTCGATCTCAGCGCCGACCTCGGCCAGACCGCGCTCCAGCTCGGCCAGGTCGGAGCTGTCGATGATCCCACGCGCGGCCAGCATGCCGGCGTGAGCCCGAGACTGCTCGAGGTCGTACGGCGCGAGCCGGTAGTCGAAGGCCACCGACGAGTTGAGCGCCCGGAAGACCGGGTCCTGGGGGTCGGCGAAGCGCGACATCGGCCGGTGAGTCTAGGCGGCCCCCAGCCGCGCTTCGGCGCCCGGCTAGCGCGAGGCGAAGGGGTCAGCCAGAGGTGCGACCTGGGTGGCCAGCGCGAAGCCCATCAGGTACAGCGACACGGCCCAGCCGGCGTAGGCCTGCCGGCTGCGGGGATAGAGACGATCGGTAGGCGAGCGCCCGGTGGAGATCACGACGGGGATGGCGAAGAGCAGGCCGAGGCCGATCAGCGTGTAGGCCGTCCAACCCGTTACGAGATACTCGAGCTCGAGTCGAAAGTCGCTGGCGATGGCTTCGATGGCCCGGTGCCAGAGGGCGACGGGAAGCAACGCCGCCATCACGAACCCGACGGCACCCACCACCTGGGACGTCCGACGCGACACCTGCTGCTTCCTCCGCTGAGGCACCACCACGCGCTCCCGCACTCGGTCAGTATGGCAGCCGCCCGGCGCCGCCGCGCCATGCGTTCGGGCATCCAGATAGCGATCCAACGGGTGCGTCATCGCTGCGGGGAGAAAGGGGACTGGATCCAAGGGAGCTACCTCCGGTGGAAGTGACTGACGACTGACGGACGAGTCCCTTCCCCTGCCGCCCATATCGGCGCCTGCGGAGAAAACTGAAGCGGGCTCAGTTCTCGCCGGTTGGGCTAGCGAGAATCTGCCCCAGCGTCTCCGCCACGCGGGCGACCTGAGCCTCGCTCAGCTCGGGAAAGAACGGCAGCGCGAGCGAGCGCGCCGCGACGTCCTCGCAGACGGGAAATTCCCCCTCTCGATGGCCAAATCGTTCGCGGTAGAAGCTCATCAGATGGATGGCCGGCAGGTAGGGCTTGGAGTCGATGCCGCGCTCGCGGAGTCGCTCGACCGCACGGTCGCGCTCGACCCGCGGCGGAAGCTGGACGACGTAGACGAACCAGCCGCGGCGGTCGCCCCCGGCGTCGGGACACGGAAGCTCGAGACCCTCCACGGCTCCGAGCGCCTGGTCATAGAGGTCGGCCACCCGAGCCCGCGCCGCGAGCATCTCGTCCAGCCGCTCGAGCTGCGCGATGCCGAGCGCGCAGGCCAGGTCCGACAGGCGGTAGTTGAAGCCGAGCCGGTCGTGGTCGAGCCACCCCATGTCCGGTGCGCGGCCCTGATTGCGCTCGCTGTCGGCTCGCTCCTTGAGCTCCGCCGATGGGCTGATGAGCACACCCCCCTCCCCCGTGGTGAGCTGCTTGTTGGCGTAGAAGCCGAAGGTGGCCAGATTGCCGCGGGCGCCGACGGCGGTGCCGTCCTGGTGCCGGGCGCCGAGGGCCTCGCAGGCGTCCTCGACAATCCACAGCCCGCGGGCCGCCGCCAGGCGCTCGATGGAGGGCAGGTCGGCCGGGTAGCCGAAGATGTGCACCGGCAGGAGCCCCGACGTGTGCTCGCCAACCGCCGCGGCGGCGGCCTCGGGGTTGATGTTGAGCGTCCGTCGGTCGATGTCGCAGAACACCGGCCGCGCACCCTCGTAGAGCACGCTGTTGGCCGAGGCGACGAACGAGAACGGCGAGGTCACGACCTCGTCACCTGCCTCGATGCCTGCCGCTCGCACGCCGAGGTGTAGGGCGGCGGTGCCGCTCGACACAGCGGACGCGTGCTCAGCTCCGAGCCAGGCTCTGAAGGCCGCCTCGAACTCGCCTACGCGCGGACCGAGCGACAGGCGCCGGGAGCGGAGCGCCTCGAGCACGAGCTCCTCCTCGCGCGTGCCGATCACCGGTCGGGCGAGCGGGACCAGATCCTGGCTCACCGCCCGGCGGAGGCCTTGGGCGCGGCGCGGCGCGTGTGCTCGGTGCGGCCCGGCAGCATGCCGGCCTCGAGCGAGTCGACGAGCGCGTCCCAGCTCGCCTCGATCACGTTCTCCGACACGCCGATCGTGCCCCACGTGTCCACGCCGTCGCTCGCATCGAGGAGCACCCGGGTGACCGCCCCCGTACCCTTGCGCTCATCGAGGATGCGCACCTTGAAGTTGGTCAACGAGATATCGCGGAGGTGTGGGTAGGTCTCGCCGATCGCCGCGCGCAGAGCGCAATCCAGCGCGTTGACAGGGCCATTGCCCTCGGCGGTGCGCACGTAACGCTCACCCTCGACCCAGATCTTGATCGTGGCCTCGGTCTGCACGCGGCCGTCCTCGCGCTTCTCGACGATCACTCGGAAGGACTCGAGCCGGAAGAGCGGCTCATAGGCGCCGGCCTCGCGCCGGATCAGTAGGTCGAACGAGCCGTCCGCGGCCTCGAACTGGAAGCCCTTGTGCTCGAGGGCTTTTACGCGCTCGACCGCCTCGGTGGCCTGCTCGGCGTTCAGCGTGACACCCGCCTTCTCGGCGCGGGCCTGCACGGTGCCCCGGCCGGCCAGCTCGGAGATGAGCAGTTCGCGATCGTTGCCGACGGTGGCGGGGTCGACGTGCTCGAAGGTCCTGGCGTCGTTCAGGACCCCGGCAACGTGCATGCCGCCCTTGTGCGCGAAGGCGTTCCTCCCTACGTACGGCTGATTGGGATCGGGGCGAACGTTGCAGAGCTCGTCGACCAGATGGGCGGTGTCGGTGAGCCGGGGCAGCAGGGCCGGGTCGAGGCAGTCGTATCCGAGCTTGAGCTGCAGCGCCGGCACGATCGACACCAGGTTCGCGTTTCCGCAGCGCTCTCCGTAGCCGTTCATGGTGCCCTGCACGAGGCGCGCACCGTGCTCCACGGCCACGATGGAGTTGGCCACCCCGCAGCCGGCGTCGTCGTGGGTGTGAATCCCCACCGCGGTCCCCGGCCCGAGCTCGGCGAGCACGTGCTCCGTGGCCTCCGCCACCTGCGAAGGAAGCGAAGAGCCGTTGGTGTCGCAGAGGGTCACGTTCTCCGCCCCGGCGTCGACCGCAGCTCGCAGACAGCGAAGGGCGTAGGCCGCGTCGTCGCGGAATCCGTCGAAGAAGTGCTCGGCGTCGTAGATCACGCGCTTGCCCTCCCCGCGGAGGAAGGCCACCGACTCCGCGATCATCGCCAGGTTCTCCTCCGGCTCGACCTTCGTGACCTTCTGGAGGTGCAGTGCCCACGTCTTGCCGACCAGCGTGCACACCGGCGCCGAGCAGGCGGCCAGGGTTCGCAGGCTGAGGTCGTCGGACGCGCGGACGCCGCGGCGGCGCGTCATGCCGAATCCTACGAGCTCCGAGTTGGTGAAGGGACTGCGTTCCAAACGCTCGAACAGCTCTTGCTCCTTGGGGTTCGAGTCCGGGAAGCCGGCCTCGATCAGGTGCACACCGAGCTCGTCGAGTGCGTGGGCCACGCGCAGCTTCTCGTCGACGGACAGGGACATGCCCTCGCCCTGCATGCCGTCGCGGAGGGTGGTGTCGTAGAGGAGGACCGAGTCGGCCACTTGGAGCGCCTTTCGTTACTGAGGTGGTTCGAGGAAAACGGACGGAGGCCTGCGAACGCGCTAGTGCGCGATCGCGTCCGTAATTCGCCCCTCGCGCAAGCGCGAGGGGCGCAGGCGCTCGAACCCCATGGCGGTCATGCCCTCGAGGGTACCTGCACGACGTCGAGCCAGTGCGCGTAGCGCTCGGCGCGCCCGTACAGCGCGTCCTCGAAGACCGCCTGCACGCGACGGGTTATCTCGCCGGGCGGCCCAAGCGGATGGTCATCGATCTCGCGCACGGGCACGAGCTCCGCGGCGGTTCCGGTGAGGAAGACCTCGTCGGCCTGCGACAGCTCGGCGCGGCTGATGTCACGCTCGACCACGTCGTAGCCGAGATCGCGTGCGATCTCCATGACCGACTTGCGGGTGATGCCGTCGAGGATGCTCGCGGTAGGCGGTGGGGTGAGGATCACATCGTCGCGGACCACGAACACGTTCTCCCCCGTGCCCTCGCACACGTTGCCGCGCTGGTCGAGCAGAATCGCCTCCTCGTAGCCGGCCTTCGTCGACTCGATCTTCGCGAGCACCGAGTTCAGGTACTGGCCCGAGGCCTTCGACTGGGGGATCAGGGAGTCGTCGGAGATGCGCCGCCAGGAGGACACGTGGGCGCGAATTCCGTCGCGCTTGCCGTGGTCGCCGAGGTAGGAGCCCCACTCCCACGCCGCGATCGAGACGTCGACCGGATTGCTCATCGGATCTAGCCCCATGGGGCCGTAGGCGCGGTAGGCGAGCGGGCGGATGTAGCAGCTCTTCAGGCCGTTGCGCCCCACCAGCTCGTGCGTCGCCTCGCGCAACTCGTCCTGGGAGAACGGCAGTTCCATGTAGTAGAGCTCGGCCGAGCGGCGTAGGCGGTCCAAGTGGTCGGCGTGGCGGAAGATCGCGGTGCCGCGCTCGGTGTCGTAGGCGCGGATGCCCTCGAAGACGCCCGTGCCGTAGTGCAGGGCGTGGGTGAGCACGTGCACGCGGGCGTCCTCCCACGCGACGAGTTCGCCGTTCATCCAGATCAGCTCCGCCGTGTTCACTTGCCTCCCTCTGTGTTCAGATTGGCGAGGACCGCCTCGGTGGCCTCCTCGGTACCAGCCTCGCCGCCGAGATCCGGGGTGCGAAGCCCATCGTCGAGCGCGCGGTCGATGGCCGATTCTAGGGCCGCGGCTTCGGTGTCTCTGTCAAGCCCGTAGCGCAGCATCATCGCCACCGAGCCGAGCATGGCGAGCGGGTTGGCCCGGCCCGTGCCTGCGATGTCGGGTGCGGAGCCGTGCACCGGCTCGAAGAGGCCCGGTCCGCCCGCGCCCACCGAGGCGCTCGGCAGCATTCCGATCGAGCCCGTGAGCATCGCGGCCTCGTCGGAGAGGATGTCGCCGAACAGGTTCTCGGTGAGGATCACGTCGAAGTCCGTGGGCCGCGAGACGAGCTGCATGGCCGCGTTGTCCACCAGCAGGTGCTCGAGCTCTATGTGGTCGTCGGTGCGCTCGGCAGCCATGCGCGTGACCGTCTCGCGCCACAGTCGCGAGGTCTCGAGAATGTTTGCCTTGTCGACGCTCGTGACCCGGCGCCGGGCGAAGCGGAACGCCACCTCGGTGATCCGTTCGATCTCCTCCGTCGAGTAGGTGCAGGTGTCGTAGGCCGAGCCGTTGCGCCGCCCGCGGTCGCCGAAGTAGATGCCGCCGGTGAGCTCGCGCACCACGAGCAGGTCGGTGCCCTCGATGCGCTCGCGCTTGAGCGGGCTCGCGTCCAGCAGGGCGGGGCTCGGGCGCACCGGCCTGAGGTTGGCGAAGAGATCCATCCCCTTCCTGAGGCCGAGGAGGCCCTGCTCCGGCCGGGGGGCGTCCGGATCGGTGCTGTCCCACTTCGGCCCGCCGACCGCGCCGAGAAGGACGGCGTCCGCCTGGCGGCAGGCCTCCAGGGTGTCTGGCGTGAGCGCTGTGCCGTGGACGTCGATCGAGGCCCCTCCCACCACGTGCTCCTCGATCTCGAAGTCGCCGAGCACGTCGAGCGCCCGCCGGGCCGAGGCCATGATCTCGGGGCCGATGCCGTCTCCGGGGAGGGCGACGATCCTGTGGGTGGCGCTCACCCGGCAAGCCTAGATGGCGCTCTCACGGTGAGGTGGACCGCCCCGCCCGCATGCTTGTAGCGTCGCTGAACGCGGAGCCGCTCGGTAGAGTGCCCTTGCGTGAGACGTGCGGGACGTCTGGTGCTGGTCCTCTGCTCGGCCCTGGTTGCCGCGGGCGGCTTGACCGTGCCCGCGATGGGCCACCCCGCGCAGTACCACTCCGGCGCGCTCGCGGGCCCGTCGAAGGCGAACCTCGTGCCGGACCTCTCGGCCCGCGCGATGCTTCAGGAAGGCGGGGGCCAGCTCTTCCCCACCGACGAGGGCGCGGTCGCGCGGGCGGCCGCCAACCCGGGCCCGTGCACGACCGCGGCGCGCGACTCCATGCCCGACGGCGCGCCGCACGACCACCAGCAGATCGCACAGCACGCCGGGTTCAGGTGCGCCGTGACCCAGAGCGAGTTCCTGCCGCTGAAGGACGAGCTGACGAAGGCCTTCGGGCGTGAGGACGTGATCTTCGGGGAGATCGACGTGAAGGCCGACATCGCCGCCGCCTCGGTGACCTTCCCCCGCGCCGGAGTCGTCTTCTTCGACCTCACCGATCCGGCGAAGCCGAAGCTGCTCAGCATCTACCGCGGCGGCGAGTGCGACGCGCAGCCGATCGACATCAACTGCGGTGCCTTCGTCGACCTGTCGGCCGACGGCAAGGTCGCCTACCTGTCGGTGCAGAACCTGAGCTCCCTGCCCGATCCCAGCCTGAGCGCCGGCCGCCCGGGCACCGCCGGCGTCGAGGTGATCAGCCTCGTCGATCCGAAGAACCCCCAGCTCGTCCAGATCTACACGGTCACCGCAGGGCTCACCGGAACCCATACCGCGCGCTCGCATGTGATTCCGGCGGGCCCGAGTGGCCCCGGCCAGCCGCGGGCGCCCGGTGAGTACATCTTCTCGAACCAGAACTCAGTCGGGGTGAACATCGCCAAGGTCGAACGCCTGCCGAACGGCTTGCCGCAGGTCAGGTTCATCAACCTGATCGAGGCCCCCGACCTGCACGACACCTTCACGCAGAACGACCCGACCACCGGCCGAACGTACCTCTACCTGGCCGACGGCTTCGGCGAAGACGGCGACGGCACCGAGGGCACGGCCTTCGTCGTCTACGACGTGACCGATCCCGCGAGCCCGGAGCGGCTCGGCCAGTGGGATCTCACGCCAGAGTGCGAGCGAGACTGGTACTCGCACACGATCGACGTGACCACCCGTAACGGCCGTCGCTACGTCACGCTCCCGGCCGAGCTCTTCGTGAGCGGCAATCAGTCGGCCGCCGATTCGGACGCCGGCTGCGGCAAGAAGCGCCCGAGCGAGTGTGGCACGCCGCCCGCTCCCTGTGAGCGCCCGCCGCAGGGCAACGGGAACGTGCCGGGACCGATGTGGATAGTCGACGCCACCGACTTCTCCAAGCTCGCGCAGGCGACCGACTCGGAGGCCGAGATCAAGAGCAAGTCGCAGGACGCGCTGGTGACGACCTGGGAGAACCCCGCGGGCCGAGCCGGCGGGAACCTCACCTTCACGCCGCACAACCAGCAGATCGTCGGCGACGCCATCTATCTCTCGAGCTACCACGGCGGCATGTACAAGCTGGATGCCAGCCGAGCTTTCGACGGCATCAAGGAGAGCGCCGACATCGAGCGCCCGCGCGAGCTGGGATTCGTCGTGCCGAGTGGCGAGCCGACGCGCAAGAACATCACGCTGGCAACCCGGCCGGCGAGGCCGTTCATCACCGAGTTCCCACTCGGCCATCCCGAGATCTGGGACATGGTCCACTACCGCGGCTGCACTGTCGCGGCCGACATGACGGGCGGCTTCTACTCCTTCGGGTACGACGGGGACCGCTGCACGACCGCGAGCGGTGGGCCGCTTCCCAGCGAGCCCGTCCAGTCCCTCGGTCCGCTACCCGAGCCCCGGCCGCAGCAGCGGGCGCGCGACCGCCTGGTCATCTCCGGCAAGCCCCGGCAGGTCACGCGCAGCGGACTGCTCCGGGTGCGGCTCTACTGCGCCTCGCCCAAGCCATGCGCCGGCCTGCTCAAGCTGCGCACCACCGGCAAGCCCAAGCGCGGCGTTCCGGGCAACCTGCGGCTCGGCACGCGGCGCTTCTCGCTCCCGGCCAGGAAAGGCCAGTTCTTGTCGGTGAAGCTCTCCACGGCCCACCAGCGAGGTGTCGCGAAGCAGCGCCAGACCGCGGTGAGGGCCTTCGCGCGCGTGGCCTTCGGCGGCGGCAAGGCCCGTCGCGTCCGGACCCTCTTCTCGCTCACCGCCTCCAAGGGCCTGCAGCGCCGCCTGGGCTGACCCCCCGGCGCGGTTCCTCGCCCTCTACTCCCCCGGCCGCCGTGCGGCGATGTTCAGCCGCACGTAGTCGAGCGTCGTCGGTCGCGGCATCTCTTCCACCACCGCGGCGACGAACGGCTCGCGCAGTTCCTCCGGCAGCCGCTCGAGGTGCAGTGGGAGCACCGCGGTGGCCAGGTACGCGTGGGGCTCGGCCAGCGTGACGGGCTTCGGCTCGAGCCAGCAACGCACGTCGACGAACCCGGCGGCTTCGAGGCCGCGCGCCGCATCCTCGGCCGAGCGGAAGGTCCACGCCCGCTCGAGGTCGGGGCGGAACTCGGCGAACGGGGCCCGCGACCCGACCTCGCCGGTGGCGGCGCTGACGGAGGCCACGTTGCCCTCTCCCCCGCACTGAGCCACGAGCCGCCCGCCCGGGACGAGACAGCCGTGCAGCGCACCGAACAGCTTCGCCGAGTCCGGCACCCAGTGGAACACGGCGTTCGAGAAGACGGCGTCCACGGGCGCGTCCAGCTCGAGCTCCGCGAGGTCGGCGAGGCGTACGTCGGCTACCCCGCCGAGCGTCGCCCGCGCCTTCTCGACCATGGACGGCGAGGCGTCGACGCCGATCACGCGTCCACGGGGCAGGCGCTCGACGAGAAGCTGCGTCACCCGCCCGGTGCCGCAGCCGGCGTCGAGCACCGCCTCGTCGCCGGTGAGCGGCAGGCGCTCGAGCACCTCTCGGCCCCACGCGAGCTGGGGATCCGATATGCGGTCGTACCAGTCCGGGTCCCAATCGTGGGAGGCGGTCCCGCTCACAGCGCGGTGGTCACGGGCCCCGGCCGCTCGCGCTGCTGCTCGTAGGCGTCGATCTCCTCGCCCCGCTGCATGGTGATGCCGACGTCGTCGAGTCCTGCCAAGAGCCGTCGCCGGATCTCCGGATCGGTCGCGAACGGCACCTCACGCCCGGCGAACGACACGACCTGTCGCTCGAGGTCCACCTCTGCCTCGGCCTCCCCCATCAGCGCATCGACCTCCTCCTCCGGCAGGATCACCGGCAGCAGCCCGATCTTCGTGCAGTTGGAGTAGAAGATGTCGGCGAACGAGGGGGCGACGATTGCCTTGAATCCGAAGTCCTCGAGCGCCCAGGGTGCGTGCTCGCGCGACGACCCGCAGCCGAAGTTGCGCCCGGTGACGAGGATGGGGTTGGGATCGAGGTCCCAGCCCGGCTCCTTGGCCCAGTCGTAGAAGAGGTACTCGCCGAAGCCGGTGCGCTCGACGCGCTTGAGGAACTGCTTGGGGATGATCTGGTCGGTGTCGACGTCCGAGCGGCGCAGCACCGAGATGTTGCCCCTGATGATCGTGACGGAGTTCATGCGGCCTCCCATTCGCGGATGTCGACGAAGCGGCCCGCCACCGCGGCGGCCGCCGCCATCTCCGGGCTCACCAGGTGCGAACGCCCGCCGCGGCCCTGTCGGCCCTCGAAGTTGCGGTTCGAGGTCGACGCGCAACGCTCGCCCGGCTCGAGAGTGTCGGGGTTCATGCCCAGGCACATCGAGCAGCCCGCCGAGCGCCAGTCGAAGCCGGCGCGGCGGAACACCTCGTCGAGGCCCTCGGCCTCGGCCTGGGCCTTGACCTGCTGCGAGCCGGGAACGACCATGGCGCTCACGCGCTCGCTCACGCGCCTTCCCTCCACCACCCGGGCCGCGGCGCGCAGGTCGCCGATGCGCGAGTTGGTGCAGGAGCCGATGAACACGCGGTCGAGCTCGATCCCCTCGATTGGCGTTCCTGGCTTGAGGTCCATGTACACGAGCGCCCGCTCCTCGCCTTCGGAGGCGGGCTCCGGCACCGCGCCGTTCACAGGGGCCACCATGCCGGGCGTGGTGCCCCAGGTGACCTGGGGGGACAGCGCCGAGGCGTCGATCTCGACCTCGGCGTCGAAGACTGCGCCCGCGTCGGTGCGCAGCTCGGCCCACTGCTCGCGCGGCAGCGGCACCGGCGCCGCCGGGCGGCCGTCGAGCCACTCGAAGGTGGTCTCGTCGGGGGCAATCATCCCGGCGCGGCCACCGCCCTCGATCGTCATGTTGCAGACGGTCATGCGGCCCTCCATGGACATCGCCTCGATGGCCGGGCCCGCGTACTCGATCGCGTAGCCGACCCCGCCCTCGACCCCGATGCGGCCGATCGTGCCGAGGATCAGGTCCTTGGCGGTGACGCCGAACCCGAGCTCGCCGCCGTAGCTGATGCGCATGGCCTTGGGCTTCTGCTGCTGAAGCGTTTGGGTGGCCAGCACGTGCTCGACCTCGCTCGTGCCGATGCCGAAGGCGAGCGCTCCCAGGGCGCCGTGGGTGGCGGTGTGCGAGTCCCCGCAGACGATCGTCATGCCCGGCTGCGTGACGCCCAGCTCGGGGCCGATCACGTGCACGATGCCCTGCCGTTCGGAGCCGATCGAGTAGAGCGGCACGCCGAACTCGCGGCAGTTGCGTTCGAGGGTCTCCACCTGCACGCGCGAGAGCTGGTCCCTGATCTGGGCGGCCATGTTCGAGCCGTCGGTGGGCACGTTGTGATCGGCTGTGGCGAGCGTCCGATCGGGGCGGCGCAGCGGGCGACCGGCCAGGCGCAGGGCGTCGAAGGCCTGCGGCGACGTGACCTCGTGCACCAGGTGCAGGTCGATGTAGAGCAGGCTCGGTGCGACCTCGTGGGCCTCCCAGATCTTGTCGAGCAGCGTCTTTGGCATGGTCTGGTCAGCTCCTCCTGAGACCGGCCGAGACGACGGCCAGGAAGCGCGCCTCCTCGTCGGTCGGATTGTCGAAGTGATGGGGAAGATCGGCGTCGAAGGTCACGGCGTCACCCTCGTCGAGCTCGTGCTCGACGCCCGCGCAGGTGAGGCGCAGCCGGCCCGCGGTGGCCACGGCGGTTTCGCGGCTGCCCGGCTCGTGCATGGGCGGGTCGCCCGGGCCCCCGGTGGCCGCTCCGGGCGCAAGCGTGTGCAGGGTGACCTCGGCGCGCTGGCCGGGCAGCGGCGGGGTGACCACCTCGTAGCGGTGCCCCCGCGCGGTTGCGCCGCCCGTCGCCCGCTCGTGGCTGCGCACCACGGTCACGCCCTCGCCCTCGTCGAGGCGCACGAGCTGGGAGAGGGACAGGTCGAGCCCGGCGGCGATGCGGGCGGCAAGCGCCAGCGTCGGGCTCGTCTCCCCTCTCTCCACCTGCGACAGCATCTGGGCCGAGACCCCGCTACGGGCGGCGAGGTCGCGGAGGGAGAGATCCATCGCCTCCCGCAGAGCGCGGATGCGGGCGCCGGTGCCGGCGTGCTCGGATGCGGGAGCGCTGGCCAGGGCAATTGCCATGCCTGTACGCTATCACGGACGCTTGTCCGCCGACGAGGGTGGCGAGTGAGAAGCCGCTTGCGCTACGCCCTCGGGCGACGCTCCGCCCACGGCCGCGCCGCCTCGAGCTGCGCCGCCAGCGACAGCAGCGTTCCCTCGCCGAGCGGACGGCCGAGGAACTGGACCGCGAGCGGCAGCCCGTCGTCCCCGTGGAAGAGCGGCACCGAGATCGCGGGCACGCCCATCAGGTTGGCCACCGCCGTGAACGGCGTGAAGGCCGCCGCCTTGGCGAACTCGGCCAGCGGATCGGCGCCCATGGCGTCTATCGCACCGATCTCCACCGGGCGCTGGGCAAGCGCGGGCATCAGCAGGACGTCGTAGTCGGCCGCGAAGGCGGTCAGCGAGCGGGAGTAGGCCTGGAGCTCGATGACGGCCCCCGAATAGGCGATCGAGTTGAGCTCGGAGGCGGTCCGGTAGAGCTCCCAGGTGAGCGGCTCGACGTCCTCGGGCCGGGGCTCACGACCGGCGAGCATGCCGCCGAAGGTCACGCCGACCGCGACCATCGGAGCCCACAGCGCCGTGAAGGTGGGCAGAAGCTCGGCGCCCGCCCACGGCGGATCGACGTCCTCGACCTCGTGGCCGAGCTCGACGAGCAGCGCCGCGGCGTCGCTCACCGCACCGCCGGAGACCGGGTCGATCGGCGCCTCGAGCGGCGGAGTGGTGAACATCCCGATGCGTAGGCGTCCCGGCTCTCGGGCGGCCTGCATCACGAAGGGTTCGGCCGGCGGCGGCGCCCACGTGGCGTCGCCGAGCTCGTAGCCGGAGAGCAGGTCGAGCATCGCCGCCGTGTCGGCGACCGTACGGGTGACCACCCCATCGGTCACGAGCGCGGAGTCGCCGGTGTCCGGGCCGCGAGAGATGCGTCCGCGGCTCGGCTTGAGCCCGACCAGGCCGCAGCAGGCGGCGGGTATCCGGATCGAGCCGGCACCGTCGCTCGCGTGGGCGAGCGGAACCGTGCCCCCGCTCACGGCCGCCGCCGACCCGCCCGAGGATCCACCGGGTGTCCGGCCGGTGTCCCACGGGTTGCGTGTCGGCCCGAAACGGCGCGGCTCGGTGACCGGCAAAATGCCGAACTCCGGCGCGCTCGTCTGCCCGACGATCACGAAGCCCGCGTCCTTGATCCGCTTCACGACGTAGGAGTCGTAGTCGGGGACCCACTCGCCGAAGAGCTCGGAGCCCTGGGTCTGGCGCCGCCCGGCGATGGGCGCGCCCAGATCCTTGATGGCGATGGGCGCACCGGCGAAGGGCCGCTCGTCCCCCGGTCCGATCGCGTCGGCGTCGGCGAGGGCGAGGTCTGCGTGTACCGACGTGTAGGCGTTCAGCTGCGGCTGCGTCTCCTCGATGCGGCCGAGGGAGGCCTCGACGAGCTCGCGCGATGTGACCGCGCCGTCGCGAACGAGGGTGGCCAGCTCGGTGGCCGGGCGGGAGAGCATCTCGGTCTGGTCAGCGGCCACGAGAAAGCGGGAGACTAACGGGCGGTGCGCCCTCCTACAGAGGCCACGAGATACCGGCGCAGCTCGTGGGCGGCAGGTGCCTCCGGCGTGTTGGCGAGCTCCGGGCGCTCGACGACCTGTGCCACCACGGCGTCGACGTGCTCGGGCCCAACTCCGAGCTCCGACAGGCGCGTCGGGCCCGCGCGAGCGGCCAGAGCCGCCGCGCGCTTCGCTGCCAGGCTCGCATCGGAGCGCTCCGCCCCCAGGGCCTCCGCGACGCGGCCGATGACCTCGGGCACCCGCGGCTCCATCAGGCGCAGCGTGTGGGGAAGCATCACCGCATAGGCGGCGGCGTGCGGCACTCCGGCCACCCGCACGAGCGTCTGGCACACCACGTGCTGCACCGCGTACCCGGCCGAGCCGACGGCGTAGCCGGCGAGCAGTGCCCCGAGCGCAAGCGATTGCTCGTCGCACCCGTCCCGGTCAAGGCCACTTGCGAGCAGGCGCACGGCGCGCAGCGCGGCATCCTCCGCCACGGGGTTGGCAAAAGGCGTGTAGAGCGCCTCCACAGCGTGGGCCAGCGCGTTCATGGCGCTGGCCGCGAGGCCGGGCATGGGTTGAGAGGCCATCAGGCTGGAATCGGCGATGACCAACGAGGGACGGACGAGGTTGAACGCCTCCACCCCGGCCGGCATGCGGTGCACGCGGGTCATCTCCGCACCCGACAGCGTGGTGGGCACCGCGGCGCATGGCAGGCCGTCCGCGCCGGCGATGGCCTTGGCGGAGTCGATCACCCGGCCGCCGCCGAGGGCCACGAGTGGGCGGCCGCCGACTCGATCCCGCACGGCGGCGGCCGCCTCGGGCACGCCGCCGCTCGGTACGTGGAGCAGCACGGCCGCTCGCTCGCCGAGTGCGGGTGCGGCCTGCAGCGCCCGTTCGGTGGTGAGCAGCGCGTAGCCCTCGAAACCGCGCTGGTCGAGTAAGTCACCCGCCTCGTCGAGCGCCGACGATCCGAAGCGGATCAGGCGCTCGCCGTCGATCCAGGTGAAGCCGGCAAGCGAGTCGGCCCCAGTCGACGCACCGGCGCCGGCCCACCTCTGTCCACCGTCCACCGTGCCCCTCCGCTACGGCGTCGGAGTGCGAGACGCCTCGGCCCGCTCGAGGTGATGCTCGGCCTCGGCCACCGGCGAGTCCGCCAGGGCGTTGGAAAGCGCCCGCAGGTAGGCACGGCCCGAGGCCTCGAGGATGTCGGTGGCAACGCCCTGCCCCGTCGCCAGGAAGCCGCGCAGCTCGAGCAGAACCGTGACCTCGCCGAGCGCGTCGCGACCGGCGGTGACCGCGCTCACGTGGTACTCCTTCAAGCGCGCCTCATGCCCTGTGGCGGCGTTCAACGCGCTGAAGAAGGCGTCGATCGGACCGTCGCCCGTGAAGCTGCCCTCCACGAGCTCGCCGCCGGGCAGCCGCACCTTCACACGCGCCAGCGGCGAGCGCGATGACGACGCCTCGACCTCGAACCACTCGAGCCCGTAGGCCGTGGGCGACTGGCGCATCTCGTCGGACACGATCGCCTCGAGGTCGAGAGCGGTCACCTTCTTCTTCTTGTCGGCGATCTCCTTGAAGCGCGCGAACGCGGTGTTCAGCGCGGCCCCCTCGACCTCGAAGCCGAGCTCCTCGAGCGCCTTGCGCAGCGCGTGGCGGCCGGAGTGCTTGCCGAGCACGATCGAGTTCTGCTCGAGGCCGATCGTGGTGGCGTCCATGATCTCGTAGGTGGTGCGCTCCTTGAGCACGCCGTCTTGGTGGATGCCCGCCTCGTGCGCGAAGGCGTTGCGGCCGACGATCGCCTTGTTGGGCTGCACGGTGTAGCCGGTGAGCCGTGACACGAGGCGGCTCGCACGGGCGATCTCGCGCGTGTTGCAGCCGGTCCACAGGCCGAGGCTCGACTCGCGCGTGTGCAGCAGCATCGCGATCTCCTCGAGCGAGGCGTTGCCCGCGCGCTCCCCGATTCCGTTCATCGCGCACTCCACCTGCCGGCAGCCGGCGGTCAGCCCGGCGAGGGAGTTCGACACCGCCAGGCCGAGGTCGTTGTGACAGTGCACCGAGACGACCGCCTGTCGCAGATCGGGCACGAGCTCGTACAGCCGCCGGAACATGGCCGCGTACTCGTCGGGCATCGTGTATCCGACCGTGTCGGGCACGTTGATCGTGGTCGCGCCCTCGTCGAGGGCGATCTGGATCACCTCGGCCATGAACTCGACGTCTGAGCGCGAGCCATCCTCGGGGGAGAACTCGACGTCGTCGGTGTAGCCACGCGCGTGCGCCACGGCGGCGCGGGCCTGACCTTTGACGTTCTCCCGCGTGGTCTTCAGCTTCTTCTCGATGTGGATGTCGCTTGTGGCGATGAAGGTGTGGATCCGCGGTCGCTCGGAGTCCTTGATCGCGTTCCAGGCGGCGTCGATGTCGGGCGCGGCGGTCCGCGCGAGCCCGCATATCACCGGCCCCTGCACCTCGCGGGCGATGGCCTGCACCGCCTCGAAGTCCCCCGGCGAAGTGATCGGGAAGCCGGCCTCCATCACGTCGACGCCGAGGCGCGCGAGCTGCAGGGCGATCTCGACCTTCTCCTGCCGGTTCAGCGAGATCCCCGGCGACTGCTCGCCGTCGCGCAGCGTCGTATCGAAGATGCGGACGCGATCCTCGTCGCGCCTCTGTGTGTCGTGCGTGCCCGTCATGCCGTGTCCCTTTCAGTGTCGCCGGTTCGTTCTCCTTCGTGATGCGGCTCCGCGGCCGCCACGCGTTATTCCCCCCGAGGGGGGAGGAGGAGAAGTCGAAGGGCGAGGGGGTGAGGCACTGGGGTGAAGGCTACACGTCCTGCTCAGGCGGTCGGCGTGGCCGAGCCGACCGTCACGACCGTGGCCGCAACGGCGGTCGCGTCGGGAACCGCCTCGCCGTCCGCGCGCAACGCCTCGATGTGGAGCTCGATCCCCTCCCGCATCAGCCGCTCCACCTCCTGGCGCGTCCCCCCGGTGGCCACGCACCCGGGAAGGTCCGGCGCGTAGGGCGAGAAGTTGGTGCGCTCGTCACCCTCGATCACGACCCGGTAGCAGAGCTCAGTCATCTCGCGCTTACTCGTCGCTCGACTTGTTCCAACCTCCAGCACCGCGAGTGGTAGAGACGTGGCATCCGGCAACTCGGCGAGGCGGGCAACTGGAAGCTCCCGCCTACAACGGTCGGTCCCTTCCGACCACAGCGCTCGCAGGTCGCGGGTTGGCTGGTCGTCTTGCTGTCGGTATGCATTGACGTCTCGTTCTCGGGGCACAAATCGTATGAACGGCGGCGGACCGATCGTGGCCGGGGCGAGCGTGTCGACTCTGCACCTCCACCCGCGCGGTAGCTGCCGGAGGCCCTTTACGCGAAGGGGTCGTACTCGACCTCCCCCGCGGCGATGCGCCGGTTGAGCTCCAGCAGCCGCTCGTTGGACTCGGCCGGATCCGTCGCCGCGCTCGCGGGCCAGCCGTAGGCCGCGGCCACCGCGCGATCGAGCTGGCGATGGCTCTCGGCAAGATCGGCGTAGGCACCGTCGTCGACCTCGTTGTAGAGCGTCGTGAGCCCGATCTCTCGCTCGACGCAAATGGCCTGGCGGCGATCGATCACCTGGCGTGTGAGCTCGGCGATGGTCTCGCGCTTCACCGGATCGGGCTGCGGCCACGGGAAGGTTTCGAAGGCCGAGGTTGGCGTATAGCGCAGCCGGTCCTCGAGGGTCGAGGACTGCGCTCCCGCCCAGCCCCCGTGCACCCGCGAAGCGAGAACCCCCATGGCGTAATCCCCGTCGAACGCGAAGACATTGGTGAGGTTGCTCGGACAGACCGTCAGATCGCACCAGCAGAGCAGTAGACGCTTGCCCGTGGCCGTGCCGGCGACGTAGCGTGTCAGATCCGCGATGGATGCCCGCATTCCTGGGCGCGGTTCGGCAAAGACCCACCAACGCTCGCGGTACAGGGCTCTGTTGTTCCTTGCCCTCATCGGCCGTACACGTTCCTCCACGATGTCCAGCGCCGCCGACCACTGCCGCGCCTCCTCTAGCGGCCGCGTGGCGAAGTCGATGATCCACCGGCTCGGACTCTGGCGGGGATCGACCGCGATGTCTTGGCCGATCAGATAGGGCCTGACCACCTCGCGGTAGTCGGCGTCGTCGCGCGCCAAGAGGGTGGACGCCTCACCATGTGAAAGCACGAAGCCGCCGCCGCCGGGGATCGGGCCCTGAAACGCCCGCCTGCGGTTAGCCTCCAGCCGCGCGACTTCAGCGCCGGCCACCCCCATCGGGGTGAGTGCCGGCGTGATGCCCTCGACCTCCGTACCGTCCAGCAGGTAGCGGCGCGGCGCCTCGGGCGGATCCTTCACCCAGTTCACGATGCTCACGTTGACCACGGCCGCTCCCGACCAAGGCTGCTTGGACACCGCGTCCGTGATGGTCCCTCCCGTCTCGGCGATCCACTTCAGGCTCGGGCCGCGCGAACGGTTCTGGGACACCGAGTTGGTTGCGACCAGCCCGGCTCGGCCGCCGTCGGGCAAGTGCTCGTGGGCCTTCCGGAACCAGTAGACGGCGTAGTCCTTCAGCCCGATGCCGAACTCCCTCTTCAGCCACTCGGCGTACTCGTCCCCCAGCTCGCCGCGAATTCGCTGCGAGCCGTGGTACGGCGGGTTGCCGATGATCGCGTCGGCACGCGGCCACGCCAGCCGCAGCGCGTCACCACGCTGGATGCCCGAGAGGTCGACCAGTGGCAAGACCCTCTCCTCCACGTCAAGCTCGTCGACGGCCAGCTTGTGACCCATCCAAAGGGTCACGCGGGCAAGCTTGACTGCGAAGTGGTCGAGCTCGATCCCGCGCATGTTGGTGACCGGGAAGAAGAGGGCGAGGCTGCCCTGGTCCCGCAGGCCGGCGCTCCGCCGCAAGGCGGCAGAGCGTGCGCGCAGATCACTCTCGATCCGACGAAGCTCGCGATAGGCGACGTACAGGAAGTTGCCCGAGCCGCAGGCTGGATCGAGGACCACGTAATCCATGAGGGCGGCCTGAGCTGACTGGACGTCCGTCAACGTACGGCACGCTTCCACGCGCTCTCGCCATGGATCAAGAACGGTCGGGCGCACGACCTTCAGGATGTCCGCCTCGGCTGTGTAATGGGCGCCGAGCGCCCACTGGCGCTCGCGCCCGAGCGCCCCCTCCAGCAACGACCCGAAGATGGCGGGCTCCACCCGCTTCCAGTCGAAGGCACACGCTTTGCGTAGGAGCTCCAACTCCTCGCCGTCGAGGTGCACCTGTGCTGGGACGGCGAAGAGGCCGCCATTGGCCCACGGTGTCCCGGCGTAGACCCCCTGCGTTGGGCGCGGCTCGTTCTCCGCGAGGTAACGGAACAATTGGCCCAGGTCGTCCGCGCTGGAGCGGCTCTTGTCCTTGAGCAGGCCGTCGAGAAGCCGCGTGAAGAGCCCGTGCGGGAGCATTCGTAGGTCTTCAGCGAACATCGACCACACCGACTGGAGCACCAGATCGCGCAGGGTGTCTGGTTCGGCGGCGCGTCGCTCGCGCAGCCGCGCGAACAGGTCGGTGACTAGCGCCACGGCCTCACGGGTGAGCTCGGCCTGGCTTGGCAGGAAGAGGGGCTGGTCCCCGGCGAGGAACCCAAGCGCCTCGGCGTGCTCGGGCAGTTCGACCAACGAGAAAACGGCCCGTGGCTCGGTGTAGACGGCACCCGGCTCCCAGACCTCGAACTTGTGGAATGCACACAGCACCACGTACGGTGGCGCCGACTGCTCGGCTGTCCCGGAACGCTGCCAGTAGCGGATGGCCTGATCCCGGTGAACCTCCAGCCTGTCCGCCTCGCTCGGGCGCTTCATCTCGACGATGCAGACGCCCGGCCACACCATGTCCATGAAGCCGCCTCGCATCGGCTCCTCAAAGCGAGCTCCAACCGCCTGGCGATCGGCCCCGAAGCACTCGAGCAAGCCGTTGAGGAATGTCTGCGCCTCGGCCTTCTCGGAACCGCGGTAACCACCCCAGCGGGCGGCGAACTCTGTCAGGCGGCGGCGAGTCTCCTCACCGGGGTCGGCCACCGGAACAGCTAGAGCGTGGCCTGGGCGCTCGGGACCGCGAAGAACGTGCCCTGGCGGAGCTGCCGGGCGGTGTCCGAGAGCTGAGCCTGGCTGCGCTCTAGTGCCTCGACGAGGTGGGCCTCGGCACCGGTTCCCTTCAGCGCCTTGGCCGCGCGCTCGGCCCGCGCCCGAGCTTCCTCGATGTACAGCATGGCCACATCGATCTCCGCGAAGTGGGCTTCATCTCGCTCTTGGTCGGTCATTCTCGGTGCCAAAGTAGTGGCCGATTCGGACGGAGGTGCAGGTGGTTTGAGGCGTTTCCCGCTCTCACCGGCAATCTATGCACCACTGAGCGACACAAGGGTGACGAGCGTTCCAACTTCGCTCGACCGCTCAACTCCTTCCCGTCGCCCCGGCCTCAAAAGTTCAGCTCGTAGAACAGCGAGCGAGCGTTCTCCTCGCCCTCGATCTCGTTGGCGAACCCAACGCTCTCGTAGAGAGCGCGGGCCGCGGTGTCGTCCTCCCCCGTGACCACCTCCATGCCGGCAGCGCCTCGCTCGCGTGCCAGCCCGAGGACGGCGTTCATGATGGCGCGACCGATGCCCTCGCCGCGGCGGTCGGGCACCACGTAGAGCTCCTCGAGGTAGCCGACGGGCTCGTCGGCCCAGACCGAGGGGCGGAAGGAGACCTGCGCGAAGCCGTCCGGGCCCGCTCCGCCGAGCAGGTAGGTCATCGCGCCGCTCTCGATGAAGGCGAGGACGCGGCGGGAGAGCACGTCGGTCCCCGGAGTCGGCTCGGAGAACTCGGTGTTGAAGTCGTGCAGCATGCGCGCGATCAGCGGAACGTCGTGGCTGTTCGCCGGGCGAACCATTTGCTCAGAGCGTCAGCACGACCTTCCCCACGTTCTTGCGCTCTTGCATGAACCGATGAGCATCGGCGCCGCGCTCGAGCGGGAATGCCTCCGCCACCACCGGCCTGACGGCGCCCGACTCGATCCAAGCGGCCAGCGGCTCGATGTACTCGTCGAGCGACCCCTTCGAGTCCCAGAGCGTCAGGAGGTTGAGGCCGATCACGGACTTCGACACGGGCATCAGGCGCATCGGGTTGAACCAGGGCGTCTGCGCGATCCCGGCGACTGCCTTGGGGATCGAGCGCTTCTCACCACCCACGAACGACGAGGCGCCGTAGCAGACAAGCCGGCCACCGGGCCGCAGGAGCGAGAAGCTCTGCCTGAAGCTCTTGCCGCCCACGGCGTCCATGACCAGGTCGATCGACTGCTTCTCGCCCGCGGTGCGCCGAACGGCCTTGACGAAGCTCTCCGCGCGGTAGTCGATCGGATGGTGCACCCCGAATCCGCGGATGGCGTCGTGCTTTGAGGGCGACGCGGTGCCGTAGATCTCCGCCCCGATCTCCTTCGCGATCTGCGTAGCCGCGATGCCCACGCCCCCAGCCGCGGCGTGGATCAGGATGCGTTCCCCGGCTCCGAGCGCTCCGTACCGGACCACCCCCGCGTAGGCGGTCGCGTAGTTCACGGGTAGGGCCGCTCCCTCCTCGAAGCTCCAGTCCTCGGGCAGCGGCAGGAGGTCGGCGGCGCGCACCGCGACCTTCTCCGCGTAGCCCCCGAAGCGGCACCCGCCGAGCACCCGGTCCCCGACGGAGACCCCCTCAACGCCATCGCCCAGCGACTCGACCTCGCCGGCGAACTCGTAGCCGACCACCGACGGCGGCTTCGGCGCGTCCGGGTACAACCCCATCCGGGCCATGATGTCGGCGAAGTTGACGCCAGCGGCCCGGACTGCGACGCGCACCTCACCGGGCCCCGGCGTGGGCTCGGGTCGGTCGAGCACGCGCAGCACCTCGGGGGCGCCGGTCTCGGTTATCACGAGGGCTCTCACCGGACGGACCCTACCGGTGGACCATGGATTTCAATCGGTTGGACACATTTCCCCCCCAGGGGGAGTAAGAACGTCCACTCGTTGGCGGCGGGAGCCTGGTCGAGCGCCCCGCCTCAGGCCAGGGCGACCGTACGCCCGGCCACGAACCCATCGCTCGCGACCAGGCGATCGACCACGTCGCGCCCAATCGGCGCGTCGGCGGTGACCACCATGGAGGCCTCCGCGCCCGGTCCCTCCGCCTCACCGTCGGGGTGCCGGCCGACCGCCGCGGAGACGACGTTCACCCCCGCCTCTCCGAGGGCCACTCCGACTCGCCCGAGCATCCCGGGCTGGTCGCGGTAGCGAAAGACGGCGAGGTGGTCCTCGAGCTGCACGTTGAAGCGCGAGCCCCACGCCTCCAGGAGGTGCGGGCGGTTGAGGCTCCCGAGCACGGTGCCGACCACGAGGGTCCGGTGGCCGCCACTGACCACACCCACGCGCACGAGCTCCGTGAAGTCGCGCGCCCGCGTCTGGTTGGTCTCGGAGATCTCGATGCCGCGCTCGGCCGCGATCGAGGGGGCGTTCACGTCGTTCACCTGCTCCTCGACGTGCCCGGCCAGGACCCCCTTCAGGACCTGCACCGTGAGCAACCGCGTGTCGCGCTCGGCGATGCGGCCGAGGTACTCGATCTCCAGCCGGTCGATCGAGGTGCCCTCGGCGAGCGCGACCGCGATGCGTCCGAGGTGGCCACTCAACGGCAGGAAGGGCCCGAGCGCCTCGAGGTCCTCCGCGGCCACGGCCGGGACGTTCACCGCACTGGTGACCACGCCGCCGCTGAGCGCGGCGACTACCTGCTCGGCGGCCTGATAGCCGGCACGGTCGGTGGCCTCGGCCGTCGATGCCCCGAGGTGGGGGGTGACCACCACGTTGGGGTAGCCGAAGAGCGGATGCGAGGTGATCGGCTCCGAACGGAAGACGTCGAGTGCCGCCCCCGCGACCTTGCCGGAGTCGAGCGCGTCCTTCAGCGCTTCGTCCACGACCAGCGGCCCACGCGCCACGTTCAGCACCCGGACGCCGTCCTTCATCCTGGCGAACGCGTCGGCGTCGAGCCAGTTCTCGGTCTCGGGGGTCTTCGGCAGGTGCAGGGTGATGAAGTCGGCCGCGGCGTACAGCTCGTCGGAGGTGGCGGCGCGCTCGGCGCCGAGCTCGGCGAAGCGCTCCTCGGCCACGTAGGCGTCGAAGGCCAGCACCCGCATCCCGAACCCGCGGGCGCGTTGGGCCACGAGCTGGCCGATGCGACCGAACCCGAGGATGCCGAGCGTCTTGTCGTAGACCTCCACCCCACTGAATTTCGAGCGCTCCCACCCCCCGGCCACGAGCGATGCGTGCGCCTGGGGCACGTTGCGGGCCAGCGCCAGCAGCAGGGCCATCGTGTGCTCGGCAGCCGTGACCACGTTGGACTGGGGCGCGTTGGCCACGACGATGCCACGCTTGGTGGCCGCCGCCACGTCGACGTTGTCCACCCCCACCCCGGCTCGGCCCACGGCCCGCAGCCGCGTGGCGCGCTCGAGGAGATCAGCGTTCAGCTTGGTGGCCGAGCGGATCAGCATGCCGTCGAACTCGCCGATCCGCCTCTCGAGCTCGCCGTCGGCCCAGTCGACCCCCAGCTCGACCTCGAAGCCGGCGTCGCGGAGCAGCCGGACGCCCGACTCCCCGATCTTCTCCTTGACCAGTACTCGCGGAGTCTGGCTCACGCAGCCGTGGCCATCGGCACGCCGGCTTCGAGGAAGACCTCCTGCGCGGCGCCGACGCCGGAGCCCAGCTCGAGGTCGTGCCCGAGCTCGCGCAGGGTCATCTCCAGGCCGGCGATCGACGTGAGGATGTCGAAGGCCCCGAAGTAGCCCGTGTGGGCGATTCGCACGATCTTGCCCTTGAGCTTGCCCTGGCCCCCGGCGATGGTCACGCCGTAGCGGTCGCGCATGGTCTTGGGCACGGCCGCGCCGTCGATGCCCTCGGGAACCTTGAAGGCGGTGACCACATTGGCGCCCTCGTCCTCCGGGCCGAACCGCTCCAGGTCGAGGGCCCGCACCGCCTGGCGCGTGGCGCTGCCCAGCAGGGCGTGCCGGCCGAGGACGTTTTCGAGGCCTTCGGCCTGGATCATCCCGAGGGCCACGTCGAGGGCCATGAACACGCTGACCGCGGGGGTGAAGGGGCTGTCCGGGGGATCCTTGCGCTGTCCCTTCAGCGTGGCGTTCCAGTCGAAGTAGAAGCGTCCGCCAGCGATCTCAGCGGCGCGGGCGAGGGCCGCCTCGTTGGCTGACGCGAAGCCCAGACCGGGAGGGCACATCAGCGCCTTCTGCGATCCGGCGACCACTACGTCGACGCCCCACTCGTCCTGGGGAATCGGTACCGCGCCAAGGCCGGACACGGCGTCGGCCACCAGCAGCGCGCCGTGGGCGTGGGCGACCTCGGTAAGGGCCCGGACGTCGTTCACGACACCGGTCGACGTCTCCGACAGCGTCGTGAAGACGACCGGGATGCCCGGGTTCTCTCCGAGCAACCGATCGAGATCCGCGGGCTCGACCCTGTTGCCCCACCCCGCGTCGTGGTACACCGTCGCGGCCCCGTGCGCGTCGCACAGCTCCTGCCAGCGCTCCCCGAACTTGCCACACGAGGCCACCAGCGCGGGCTCGCCGGGGTGGGTCAGGTTCACGACCGCCGACTCGAGGGCGCCGGAGCCGGAGGAGGCAAAGGCCAGCACGTCGTTCTCGGTCTGGAACACCATCTTCAGCCGCTCGAGGCAGCGTGCATAGACCGCGATGAAGGCCGGCGCGCGGTGGTACAGGATCGGCTCGGCCATCACCTGTGAGACCGCGGGAGGCAGCGGCGTCGGGCCGGCGGTCATCAGGTATTGCTTGATGTAGGGATCAGCCACGGCAGGCGATCGTAGCGGACCCTTGTGGCCGCTCAGAGGTCTTCGCGGGCCGGTGTCAGAGGATGCTGGTAAGGAGCCAGGCGGCGCTCCCGCTACCCGCATCGACGGCGGCGAGAATGATGATCAGGGCGAAGAGGCCCGCGAAGAGGAGCAGCGGGATCACGACGACCGCGATCTCCCCGGCCGTGTACGGAGCGTCGGGCGCGCGACCGCCACGGCTGTGGTCGTAGTAGTTGTTCAGCTTCTCCTGAATCAGCAGGTAGACGACGAACTGCAGGCCGAACAGGCTGCCGACGACGTTGCCAGCCGTATATGGCGCGACGTCGAATCCAGGCAGCCCGACCCGCTGGCGCAGCAGGCTGATATCGCGCCACAGCCAGTGCGCGATGAAGAAGTTGAGGATCGGCACGAAGTTGCCGGCCGTCTGCAGCTCGGCCTGATCGTTGGTGCCGAGCTCGCGGCTCAGCTGCTTGCGGGTGACGTAGAACCAGTAGAGGGTGTAGAGACCAACGCTGAGAATGCTGAAGCCCACGACGCGCAGATAGGAACGCCTGACGGCCATGTCCTCCGGGCCCACGGTGGGCGGGGGCGGCGTGTACCCGTAGACGGGCATGCCTCCGGCCGGAGGCGGCGGCGGGTAGCCGGGGGCCTGCGGCGGATAACCGTACGCGGGAGGCCCGGCCGGAGGCGGGTAGCCGGGGGCACCGGGACCCTGCGGGGGGTAGCCGTAGGCGGGTGGCCCGCCCGGGGCCTGAGGAGGCGCCCACGGGCGCTCCGGCGGTCCCTGCTCGGGAGAGGGCGGTCCGTCGGTCACGCCAGCCCCCTCGTAAGCGTCTGCGCGACCTCAAGAGCGGCTCCCACGACCGCTTGGAACCCGTCCGGGCCACCGGGGTCGTCCGGCTCCAGGTTCTCGAAGCTCAGATCGTCGGCATAGATGAAGAAGAGGGTCCATCCCGCGGCAGCCAGCAGCGACAGCACCACGGTGACCACTCCGATGATCAAGCCGGCCTGGGCCAGGCCGCGGTGCTTGGCCGTCTCACCCCCGTCGACCTTCCGCTTGCCCTTGCGCCCGTAGACGATGGCGAGGATGCCGAGCACCAGCGTGATGGGCGCGGAGAAGCCCGCGAAGAACATCAACAGGCCGATGCCCGACAGGGCGAGCACGAAGGCGGCCACGGCCGACTCGTTCCCAGGTCCTGTGTCCTGAGGCTGGTAGTAGCCGACCCCGTAGGCGTGCGGCTGGCCCGGCGGAGGTTGCGGATACCAGCCCTGGACGGGAGGCTGTTGCGTGGGGAGCGGCTGCGCGCTCACGGGCGTGGCCGGTAACGCCGCGGTCGGCGCCGCGGCGGGCGCGGCTTCGGTCAGGTTAGGACGCGCTCCCGGGGCTTCGGGCGGCAGCCACTGCGGTCGATCTGAGGGTGCGTCCACCTGCGCGGCGAGCTTAGCCCGGCCCTAGAAGTCCTGGTCGATCCAGTCCATCATCGAGCGCAGCTCCTTGCCCTCGCGTTCGATCGGCTGGTCCTTGGCCTCTTCGCGCATGCGCTGGAAGTTCTCCTGCCCAGCGTGGTTCTCCGCGATCCACTCGCGAGCGAAGTCGCCGTTCTGGATTTCGGTGAGGATCTGCTTCATGGCCTGACGCGTGTCGTCGGTGATCACGCGCTTGCCGCGGGTGTAGTCGCCGTACTCGGCGGTGTTCGAGATCGAGAAGCGCATGCCGCTCATGCCCTTCTCGTACATGAGGTCCACGATCAGCTTTAGCTCGTGCAGGCACTCGAAGTAGGCCATCCGGTGGTCGTACCCGGCGTCGACGAGCGTCTCGTAGCCCGCGCGCACGAGCTCCGTGACCCCGCCGCACAGCACGGCCTGCTCGCCGAAGAGGTCCGTCTCGGTCTCCTCGCGGAAGCTCGTTTCGATCACTCCTGCCCGTGTGCAGCCGATGCCCTTGGCGTAGGCGAGCACGCGTTCGCGGGCCCGCCCGCTCGCGTCCACGTGCACCGCGGCCAGTCCTGGCACGCCGTGGCCCTCGAGGTACTGGCGCCGCACGAGATGGCCAGGACCCTTCGGCGCGGCCATACCCACGTCGACCTCAGGAGGGGGCTCGACGGTGCCGTAGTGGATCGAGAAGCCGTGGGCGAACATGAGGAGGTTGCCGGGGGCGATCCCGTCGCGGATCTCGGCGCTCCAGACCTCGCCCTGCTTCTCGTCCGGGAGCAGGACCATCACCACGTCGCCGGCGCTTGCGGCGTCGGCCACCGGGACCACCTGCAGCCCGTGCTCGCGGGCAGTGTCGACCGAAGAGGAGTCGTCGCGAAGCCCCACCACCACGTTCACGCCGGAATCGTGCAGGTTGAGAGCGTGGGCGTGGCCCTGGGAGCCGTAGCCGAGGATGGCGACGGTCTTACCGTCGAGTAGGCCCAGGTCGGCGTCGTTGTCGTAGATCACGGCGCGGACCTTACCCCGCACGAGGGCGTCCCGGCTACCTGTGGCCGGTTGCCCGGCCTCGACTCAGCGGCCGCGCGAGCGGCGGCGCTGGAGGATGCGGAAGAGACGGCGAAGGAGCACGGCCATGGGTTCACCCTAGCGCGGACGCGTCCACTAGGTGCGGCGAAAGCGCATCAGCGGGGAAGTTGGCTCCGCACGAGCTTCCCCGCGGCGTTGCGTGGCAGCCCGCGCACGAGCTCGATCGCCTTCGGCACCTTGAACGGCGCCATCCGCGTGCGGCAATGCTCGATCAGATCTGCCGGCTCGGCCGCCGTTTCGGAGAGCACGACGAAGCCGGTTACGACCTCCCCCCACTCTGCGTCAGGCCGCCCGACCACGGCGGCGTCCTGGACCGCTGGGTGTGAGAGGAGCGCTTCCTCCACCTCCGCCGCGCTCACGTTCTCACCGCCGGTAACGATGACGTCCTTCAGCCGGCCGTCCACGTGGAGGAGGCCCTCGAGGTCGATGTGGCCGCGGTCGCCGGTGTGCAGCCAGCCGTTGTCGGCCACGGCGCCGACCGCCACCATCGGCCCGCGTACGAGGATCTCGCCGGTGTCCCGCCTAGATGGCACAGTGGCCCCGTAGGGCAGGACAGCGGTACCGATTCGCACCTCGACCCCCGGCAGAATCCGCGCCCCCTCCCCGCCGCCCGCGGGCGTGGTGGCCACCTGGGAGGCCGTCTCCGTCATTCCGTAGGTGGCGAGCACCGGCAGCCCGAGCTCGCGCGCCCACTCGAGCAGGTCGCGCGGCACCGGCCCGCCACCGAGAAGCGCTGCCCGGAGGGCGGGGGCCTGTTCGAGACCTGCCGCCCGGAGGCGACGCAACATGGTTGGTACCAGCGAGACCAGGGTGGCCTCGCCGGAGCCGAGCGACTTCAGGGCGGCCTCCTCGTCGAGGCCGTCATGGAGGATCGCCGCCGTGCCGTAGAGCGATGAGCGCAGCAGCACCGCCAGGCCGCCCACGTGGAAGAGCGGCAGGGGACAGAGCCAGCGGTCGTCAGGCGCTACGCCGAGGTTCCACGCCGAGGCCATCGCGCTCGCCGCGTGGTTGCCATGGGTCAGCACGACCGGCTTCGGAAGGCCCGAGGTGCCGGAGGTGTAGATCAGCGTGCGCGCCGCGTCCGCATCGACTCGGACCCGGAGGTCGACGTTCGCCTCCTCCCCCTCCGGCGGCTCCTCGACCACCACGCGCGCGCCGCAGTCCTCGAGCTGCCAGCGCCGCTCACCGCTCGTCAGGCGGGTATTGATCGGTACGAGCACGGCGCCGAGCTTGGGCAGCGCATGGAGCAGCTCGACGAAGGCAAGCCCGGCGGGAAGCGTCGTGGCCACACGATCCCCGACCGCGACACCGCGTGCGGCCAGCCGCCGGGCCGTCCGGACGGCTCCGGCCTCGAGCTCGACGTAGGTGGTCGACCGCCCCTCGGCGATGACCGCCGGGCGCTCGGCGTGGGTGCGGGCGCGCAGGTTGAGCCAGTCGTGCAGGCATCTATCGTACGAGCGCTGATGACCCCCGAGATCCATCCCGCGCTCGAGTGGGCGTCCGGCGGGGACTACGCCGACATCCGTTACGAGACGGCCGAGGGGA
>JAABUN010002379.1_pt1 | contig 33882 bp, 31 predicted proteins | sample 5559311 | NCBI WGS metagenome assembly JAABUN01 (sample SAMN10711877, study PRJNA513370) | rock metagenome | isolation source: Antarctica rocks | place: Antarctica: Victoria Land, Siegfried Peak sud | reverse complement strand
CCCGTGATTCCTCCCCGCGAGACGAATCACGGGCTGAAGCCCGCGCCACAAAAAATTGCCACCGATGCCGCAAATGTCCCTACAAGCCGCTTTGAGCAACGGCACTGCGGTAGCCCTGCCTACGCGGCCCGGTGTAGATGGTGGACATGATCGGCCCTGTACGTCTCAGGGGCGAACGACGGCGGACACGTCGAGCATGTACATCTGTCGCTCGCCCGTGTGGGCGGAGTCTATGCAGACCTGCGCACCGTCGCGGCTCCAGCGCGGGTGCAGGTCGCACCGCAGTTCGCCCGATACCCCCGGCGGCGAGTAGAACCGCCCGATGTCCACGCGCCGTTCCGCCGCGAGGTCGTAGAGCATCAGCGTGCGGTGGTCGGTGGCGTCGGGGTAGGTGTCGGTGAGCATCCAGCGGCGGTCGGGCGAGAAGCTGCAATGCCCGTCGGTGGCGAACACGTCTTTGCCGATGATCGTGATGTCGCCGCCGTCGCGGTCGGGGACGCGGTAGTAGTGGTCGCCGCACCCGTGCTGCCGCCCCCACGCCGCGAGGGTCTGCGCGTCGTACCAGTCGAAGTGCGAGATGTAGTCGTCGTCCAGCACGCAACGGGGCGCGGAGCCGTCCGCCCCCGCCGTCCAGAACTGCGTGAACCACGTCCCCGTGGCGGGGTTGCGCCAGCGATGCAGGAAGCAGAACCGCCGCCCGTCGGGGGCGAATTGCAGGTGGTTGAACCAGTGCATCACATCCGGCATCGTCTCCGGGTGCCACATAGCGCGGGCGATGTCGGCGATGCTGAACAGCAGGCGCGATGCCCCGGTTTCCAGCGACATCGCGTAGATGCCGTCGTCCTCCGGTAGTTGCACATCGGCCCACGGGTCGGGGATACCGGCGTAGCCGTAGCCCGGTCGTTGTGCGGCAAGGCGCAAGAAGTTCGGCACAATTGCCGTCTGTCCGTCGGGGCTGAGGGCGTAGACCGGGCGCGGCAAGACCCGCCGCGCCCCCGTGTGTACGTCGAGCACGACCGACACGAAGCGGTCGCCCTCGCGGTCGTTGAAGATGATCTCGCGGTCGGGGGCGGTGGGGAGCCAGTGGAGCATACACCCCTGCTGCCAGTTCCACGCCCGCGTGGTCGCAATCGGCGTGAGGGTGTCGCCGCGCTCGGTGTCTATCAGCCCGATGGTCGCGGCATCGTCCGGCGTCGGCGGGCGATCAATGAACGCCGTTTCGAGCGCGAGCAGGTACCGCCCCGTGCCGTCCCACGGGGGCTTGTCGTAGTACCCGAAGAAGTGGTGGCGCGGCCCGCGTGTGACGGCGCGGATCGGGGCGGTGTGCCGCTCGGTCGTGCTCATGCCTGCTTCGCCAGCTTCTTCAGTTCGGTGTCGAGGTACATCACGGCCTCGTCCACGGTGCGCTTGCCGGTGAACACGTCTATCACGGGCTGGCTGAACAGCAGCTTGGCCTCGGCGTCGCCCATGTAGGGCGTGTTGCCGTAGATCGGCCCGCCGTAGCGCACCGCAGTCTGCTGCTGCTCCACCAGCACCTTGAGGATCGGGTCCTTCTGGTAGGTGTCGCTCGCCGCCACGGCCTTCGTGACGGGCAGGGCCGAGCCGCCGGTCTTGGCGATGTAGTCCGCGTACCATACGGGATCGAGCAGCGAGCGCAGGAGTTCCTTGCCCGCGTCCGGGTTCTTGCCGCCCTTGAACACGAACAACTGGAAGCCGCCGAGGAACGAGCGCGAGATGTCGCCCATCTTGCGCACGGGCGTCACCACGGCACCGAGGGTCTTCAGGGCTTCCGGGTTCATGTCCTTCATCGCCAGCGGCACCTCCCCGTTGCCCCAGAACATCGCCGCTTTCTTGAGCACGAAGAGCTGCGTGGCGTCGGTGTTCTTGTAGGTGGGCGTGGCGGGGGGGATGGATTTCGCCTTGAACATGTCGCTGAGGAAGTTGAGCGCGGCGCGGTGGGCCTCGGTGTTGGCACTGACCTTGCCGTCCTTGTCGAGCAGCGGCGCACCCGCCGAGGTGGCGAGCGGGATGAACAACTGCCCCGCCCCCGGCCCTTCCGGCGACATCGCAAAGCCGTACTGCTCGTCGCCCTTCGTGAGAGCCTTCGCGGCGTCGGCCCACTCCTGCCACGTCGTCGGCGGCTTCACGCCCGCTTTGTCGAGCAGGTCCTTGTGGTAGAACAGCACGCGGGTCTCGGTGTACCACGGCACGCTGTACGCCTTGTCCTCGAAGGTGACGAACGCCTCCTTCTGGAGCGGCAGGAACGAGTCCTTGATGCCGCCGTAGAGGTCGTCTATCGGCACGAGGTTCCCGGCGGCGGCGAATTGCAGCGTCACGTCCGGCCCCTGCTGACCGAGATCGGGCAGCGTGTTCGCGGCGAGGGCGGCCTGCGTCTTCTGCACGCTCTCTGCGAAGACCATGAATTGCGCCTTGCTCATCGTGCCGTTCGCCTTGTCGAAAGCGGCGAGGCGTTCGGTGATGAGCGGCTGGCGTGCGCCGTTGTTCTGCGTCTCGCGGCTCCAGAACTCCACCGCGCCCGTGAGTTTCTTCGCGGGCGTCGCGGCGGTCGCCATCCCCGCCGGGGCCATCGTGGCGGCGGCGGCGGCGGGCATGGGGGCGGTCGTCGCCGCCCCGGTTGCTCCGGTTGCCACGGTGGGTCGTGCGGTGGCGGCGGGTGCCGGTGCCGAAGTCGCGGGGGCGGATTCGCCGCACGCCGCGAGGATGCTCAGGGCGGGCAACGCCGCCCCCGCGAGGGCCGCACGACGCAGGAAGTTTCGACGCGATACCGAGTGCTGCATGTTCCGTTCTCCAATCCTGTAACGGTCCCGCCCGGTGCCGTCACCGGGGCTGTGTAAACGCATTCCTTCCCGTGGGGCTTGGGTGTTCTCGCAAAAACCCACCTGACCCCCCGGCCCCCTTCCCCACGGGGAAGGGGGAGTGTACCTTTGCGGCATCGAGATATTCCGGGAATATCTCGATTTCCCCGTGCGTCACCCCCTTCCCCACGGGGAAGGGGGCCGGGGGTCGGGTGCGTTTCCCTTCTCCTATCCCTTCACGGCACCCGCCGCGAGGCCACCGACGAGGTACCGCTGGAAGACCATGAACACGAGCACCACGGGCAATGTGGTGAGCGTCGCCATCGCAAAAAGGCCGGAATAGTCGGTGCTGAACTGGTCTATGTAGCCCGACAGCCCCACCGCGAGTACGCGCTTCGTGTCGTCGTTGATGAGCACATAGGCGAACAGGAACTCGTTCCACGCATTGACGAAGGCGAGCGTGGCGGCGGCGGCGATGCCCGGTGCCGCCACGGGCAGGACGATACGGAAGATCACGCCGAGCGAGGTGCAGCCGTCTATCCGCGCCGCGTCCTCCAGTTCCTGCGGGATGGCGAGGAAGTAGCCGCGCAGCAGCCAGACCACGAAGGGCAGGTTGCCCGTGCTGTAGGCGATCATCAGCCCGATGAGCGAGTTGGCGAGGTGCAGGTTCACCATCACCACGAACAGGGGGATGATGAGCAGCACACCGGGGAACAACTGGATGAGCAGCAGCGACACGCTGAACGCCTGCCTGCCCCGGAAGCGTAGCCGCGCCAGCGCGTACGCCCCCACACCCCCGCGAGGATCACGAGGGCGGTGGTGCCGAGGGCGACCACGGTGCTGTTGCGGAACTGCGTGGCGAAGGGGATGGTGGGCGAGGTGAGCACCCGCGTGAAGTTGTCGAGCGTGAAGACCGACGGGAACAGCGACGGGCGCAGCGAGAAGCTCTGCTGCCGGGGCGTGAAGGCGGTGCGCACCATCCAGAAGAACGGGAACAGGCCGATCAGCAGGAACACGCCGAGCACGAGGTACGTGCCGAGCAGTTCGAGCGTGTACGCCCTGCGGCGGGCGCGACGGGCTGCCGTGGTCCCTGCGGGCGTGGTATGGATGGTGCTCGTGGTCGTGGTCGTCGTGGGTGTGCTGCTCATGCCTCACGCTCCGATTTCAGGTACGACCACAGATAGACCGTGCTCGCGGCGAGGATCACGAGGAACATCAATATCGCCGCCGCCGAGCCGTAGCCGAGGTCGCCCGTGGCGAAGGCGATGTTGTACGTGGCGATGGGGATGACATTCGTGGCGTTGCTCGGCCCGCCCCGCGTCAGCACCCACGGGATGCTGAAGTAGTGGAAGGCGTTGATCGAGGCGAGCAGCACCGACACCCCCGCGATGGGGCGCAGGAGCGGAATCGTGATGCCCCAGAACCGCCGCCACGCGGAGGCACCGTCCACCGACGCCGCCTCGTAGAGTTCGCCGGGGATCGCCTGCAAGCCGGCGAGCAACACCACGAGCTGGAACGGGAACGACTTCCAGACCATCACGCCGATCAGCGAGGCGAGGGCGTACTCACGGCCCAACCAGATCGGCGGGCGGGCGACACCCCCGGTTTTCAGCAGGGCGTTGACGATGCCGAACTGGTCGTTGTACATCCACGACCATGTGAGGGCGGCGACGAACGCCGGGATCGCCCACGGCACGATGAACAGCGAGCGGATCACCGCCCGCCCCGGCAGGGAACGGTTCAGCAGCAGGGCCAGCAGGAGACCGATCAGGAACGAGAACACCACCGAGCAGACCACGAAGATCAGCGACAGCCGCAGCGAGTTGAGGATTTCCGGGTCCGCCAGCAGCCGCTGGTAATTCTCGAAGCCCACGAACCGCTGGTTCCGCGTGCTCAGTTTCTTCTCCTGAAATGAGATGAACACCGCGTAGCCGAGCGGGTAGATATTGACGAGGGCGATGCCGATCACCGTGGGGGCGATCAGCACGTAGGCGATGCGTCGCTCCAGCCAACTGACGAAGCCGCCGCCGCCCGTTCCCGGCGGCGCGGGCATGGCGCGTTCACTCATACGATCTTCCTTTCCGCCCCGCTACCGGAGGAGGCCCGCACCACCAGCCGGGGCGCGAGAACCACGCGGCGCGGCGGCGATTCGTCCCCCCGCAGGCGGTCGAGCAGGCACGTCGCGGCGGCGGCGGCGAGGGCGTCCGTGGGCTGCGCCACCGTGGTGAGCGGCACGCGCAGGTGCGGGGCGTAGGTGATGTCGTCGTAGCCCACGAGGGCGATATCGTCCGGCACGCGCCGCCCCGCGTCGAGCAGGGCCGCGAGCACACCGACCGCCATCAGGTCGTTGTACGCGAAGATCGCGTCGGGGGGCGACGCCTCCGCGAGCAGCGTGCGTGCGGCGGCGGCGGCGGCCTCGATGGTTGTCTCCGCGTGGATCACTCGTCGCGCCTCCTCCGGTATGCCCGCTTCCGCGAGCGCGTCATGGTAGCCGTGGAGCCGGTCGCGCACCGTGCTCACATCGAGCCGTGCGGTGACATACGCGATCCGCCGCCGTCCCACCGCCACGAGATGCGCCACCGCCGCACGCGCCCCCGCCGCGTTGTCGTTCAACACGGCGTCGCACCCCGAAAGCCCCGGCACCTCGCGGTTCAGGAGTACCACCGGCATCCCCCGTTCCAGCAGCCGGGGAACCGCCGCCGCGAGGGCGGAACCGGCGGCGGGCGTGATGGCGATACCGTCCGCCGCACGCTCGTCGAGCACCGCCAACGCCTCCCCCTCCCGCGCCGCGCTCTCCTCGGAATCGAAGATCATCGTGGCGTAGCCCGCGTCCGCCACCGTCTGCTGGAAGACGCGCACTTGCCGCGCCGTGTTCGGGTTCGTGGTGTCGGTGACGATGAGGCCGAGCGTGCGCGACTGCCGCCGCACGAGCGACCGCGCCAACCCATTCGGGCGGTACCCAAGGGCGGCGATCACCTCGCGCACCCGCGTTCGCGTCTCCTCGCGCACATCGGGTCGGTCGTTCACCACCCGCGACACGGTGTTGATGGACACGCCCGCTCGCCTCGCCACATCGTGAATTGTGACGCGCACCTCTCGCACCCTGCCCTCTCGTCTGTGGTTCCGGTAACGTTACCGGAACGGTAGCACGCGGGGTGTGCGCCTGTCAATACAAGTACGCCCCACGGCAGGGCGTATGCGTTTTCCTGTTGGCAGTCGTTGCGGGCCAAATGCGCCTAACCCCCCCGGCCCCCTCCCCCACGGGGCAGGGGGAGCGAGCCTGATGCGCATCGAGATGTTCCCGATACGCCTCGATCTCGCCGTACGCCCCCCTCCCCTTCGGGGGAGGGGGCAGGGGGTGGGCGCATTTGACGAGAACGCATAAACCCCGTAGCCCGTTGGCGTGTCCACGGGCGCGACGAGGGGCATGGGGTATGATGCGGCGACGAGAGACATTGCGGGTCGGCGCGTGGCGACGGGCGGGCGATCATCGCCCGCCGCACGACAGGGGAAGGGGAGCGTCCACGATGGGTGAGCAACAACGCAACTGGGCCGGGAATATCACGTTCAGCACCGACCGCTTGCACCACCCCGAAACCGTCGCGCAGGTGCAGGAGGTGGTGCGGGGCAGTGCGAAGGTGCGGGTGCTCGGATCGCGCCATTCGTTCAATGCCATCGCGGACTCGTCCGGAGATTTGATCGCCCTCGATCAGTTCGACCCGCCGCCGGAGATAGACCGCGTGCGGCACACGGCGACGGTCGGGGCGGGCATGACGTATGGGCGACTCTGCGGGCAGCTCCACCGGGAAGGCTATGCGCTGCACAACATGGCCTCCTTGCCGCACATCACCGTTGCCGGTGCCTGCTCCACGTCCACCCACGGTTCGGGCGACCGCAACGGCAGTCTGGCCACCGCCGTCGCGGGCATCGAGTTCGTCGCCGCGAACGGCGAGGTGGTCGCATTGTCGCGCCGCGAGCACGGCGACCGATTCGCGGGGGCAGTGGTCGGGCTTGGTGGCCTCGGTGTGGTGACGAGGATAACGCTCGACCTCCTCCCGGCGTTCGAGGTGCAGCAGTACGTGTACGAGAACCTGCCGATGGCGCGACTGGAAGCCCACTTCGATGCCATCGTCTCCGCCGCCTACAGCGTCAGTCTCTTTCTGGATTGGCAAAGCGACCGAGTGAATCAGGTCTGGGTGAAGCGTCAGGTCACGGGGGATGCGGCGTCCGGGCCGGAGAGCGATTTCTTCGGGGCAACCCCGGCAACGACCGACCTCCACCCCCTCCCTTCCCTCTCTGCAACCACCTGCACGCCGCAGATGGGCAGCGTCGGTCCGTGGCACGAACGGTTGCCGCACTTCCGCATGGAGTTCACGCCGAACATCGGCGAGGAGTTGCAGACCGAGTATTTCGTACCCCGCGCCCACGCCATCGCGGCGATCCGTGCGATCAGGGGTCTGCGGGAGAACCTTGCCCCGGTGCTCCAGATGTCCGAGATACGGACAATCGCTGCGGACGATCTGTGGATGAGTCCGTTCCACGGGCGCGACTGCGTGGCCCTGCACTTCACATGGCGAAAGGACTGGGACGCGGTGAGAGCTTTGTTGCCGCTGATGGAAGCGCGGCTCGCGCCTTTCGATCCCGCGCCCCACTGGGGCAAGTTGTCCACGATGCCCGCGCAATGTGTGCAGGCACGCTACGCCAAGCTGCCGCAGTTCCGGCAACTGCTCCACTCATACGACCCGGCGGGCAAATTCCGCAACGCCTTCCTCGACACCTACATCTCCGACGCGACGTGATTCGCCCCCACGGTGCGGCCCGTTGTCGGATAGGGTTGATGCGTTTTCCTGTCGGCGGTCGTTGCAGGGCCAGATGCACCTAACCCCCCGGCCCCCTTCCCCATAGGGAAGGGGGTGACGCACGGCGAGATCGAGGCGTAGGGGGAGATGCGCGGCATCGGTCTCTCTTGCTCCCCCTTCCCTATGGGGAAGAGGGCAGGGGGTTAGGTGCCTTTTGCGAGAACGCATAAATCCTGCCCCGTCGGAGCGATGCCTTGCGTTCGCCTTCGCCGGTGGGTACACTGGGCGCATAGACAGTGGATATCGGCAAACTGTGTGCGACCGTCCAACGGCAACGGCGGCGTCCCCGCGTACGATTGCGCGACGGTCGGGGCGTGCCGTCCGGGGCGAGGGGGGGGGGAGCGATGGGCAGTGCGTGGGAGCGCGTCGAGGAAACGGTGAATCTCGTGCGGCGGTCGGGAACGGTGGGCGTCTCGCTCATCGGCCCCGACGGCACGACGTGGCAGCACGGCGGCGACCGCGTCTTCAACGCCGCCAGCACCTTCAAGATCGCGGTGATGATCGCCGCGTACCGCCAGATAGACGCGGGGACATGGAGCCTCGACGACCGCTATACCCTCGCCGAGGCAGACCGCACGAGCGGCAGCGGCGTGCTCAATCATCTCGAAACGGGGGCGAGCGTCACGTACCGCGACCTCGTCTACCTGATGATAAGCATCTCGGACAACCTCGCCACCGACGTGCTGCTTACGAAGGTCGGCATCGAGGCAACGAACGCGACGATGCGCGACCTCGGCATGAGGCACTCCCGCATAGAGACGACGATCCGCGACATGTTCGCGGAGATGCGCACGCAATTGTGGGGCAAGACGCCGATCATCCCCGCCACCGCGAACGACTACGCCGGAGCTATCGCCGCGATCCTCGACGGGCGGGCAGCCTCCGAGGCGTCGTGCGAGCAGATGCGCGAGATGCTCGGCGGGCAGCAGAACCGCCGTCGCCTCGCCCGCTTTCTGCCGCAGTCGGGGCCGCTCACGTACGGCAGCAAGACGGGTACGATGACCGGCGTGTGCAACGACGTGGGCTTCGTTTCCGGGCCGAACGGACAACTGGTGATCGCGGTGTACACCGAGAACTTCCCCGATTCGCACGTCGCGGAGGAGACCATCGGGCAGATCGCCCGCGCCGCGATGGTGGATACGGGGGTCGCGGGGCCGACCTTTACAAGCTAGAAGGGTATGGGAACCTCACTCCCCTCCCCCTCTCCACGAGTGGAGAGGGGAAGAACCGCAGCGACACCGAGGTTTTCCGAGAAGACCCGGTGCTTGCCGTGGTTCTCCCCTTACTCCCGTTCACGGGAGAAGGGGGAGGGGGATGAGGGGCATTCGACGGCGGGAATGGTAGCAGGAGGATGAAGCGATGCGAAACGGCGACATAGCACAGCGGTCACGGCTCACGCGGCGCACGCTCCTCGGCGGCGCGGTCGCGGGGGCGGCGGGGGCGATCCTCGCGGCCTGCGGCGGCAACCCCGACGCCGTACCGACGAGCGGCGGCGCGGCGTCGGCGACCTCGGCACCGGGCGTGACCGGCACGACGGGTACCACCGCCCCCGCCGCGAACGTGGCGACGGCCCCGCGCCCCGCCACCTCCACGCCGCAGGTGGTGACGAACATGGCGGCGGCGACGGACGAGATGCCGGTGCGCGGCGGGCGGCTCGTCGTCGCGGACTCGCAGGGCGACCAGCCGCTCGACCCGTTCAAGTCCCCGTGGCACAGCACGGCGCATTTCCTCGTCTTCACCCGCTACGTGGAGAAGGCTCCCGACCTGAAGTTCGTGCCGGCCTCGTTCGAGATCTGGACGCCCTCGCCGGACAACAAGGAAATAACCTTCAAGGTGCGTCCCGGCATCAAGTTCTCGGACGGCACGCCCCTCGACGCGGCGGCGGTCAAGTTCAACATTGATCGCTTCATAGAGCCGACCCGCAAGTCCCCCGGCGGCTCCGCCTTCGGCCCCGTGAAGGGCGTGGAAGCGACCGACGCGATGACCGTGAAGCTGCGCTACGACGCGCCGTACGCCCCGATCTACGAGGGGCTGAGCGGGCGCGAGATCGCTTCCCCCGCCGCCGTGACGAAGTACGGCGAGGACTTCACGAACAACCCCGTGGGGGCGGGGCCGTACATCGTCAAGAAGCAGGTACCGGGGAACTCCATCGAGTACGACCGCAACCCGGACTACAACTGGCCCGCCCCGTTCTTCAAGAACCGTGGCCCCGCCTACCTCGACGGCGTGACCATCCGCGCCATCAAGGAGGACGCGACGACGTGGGCGGCGTTGCAGGCGGGCGAGGTGCATCTCGGTGCCATCCCCACCGTGTACATCAAGGATGCGGAGTCCAACCCGAATATCACCGTCCACAAGCGGCTCGACAGCGGCATCCGCTACCTCGGCTTCAACTGCCAGAAGGCTCCGTTCGACGACGTGCGCGTGCGGCAGGCGATCAGCCACGCCATTGACCGACCGAGCATCGTCTCGAACGCCCTCGACGGCTACGGCGAGGTGCTGTACACCCCGATGGCCTCCGCCATCGCGTACTCCGACAACGCCGCGATGGAGAAGATCGCCTACAAGTTCGACCCGATGATGGCGAAGTCGAAGCTGCGCGAGGCGGGCTACGACACCACCGGCCCCGTTGCCACGAAGAACGGGCAGCCCTTCGAGACCACGCTGCTGGTCAGCAATACCGACTTCTTCAAGCGGGCGGGGCAGATCGTGCAGGCCCAACTCAAGGATGTCGGCATCAAGGTGAACATCCAGATCACCGAGGGTACCGCCCTGAACGACGCCACGGTAGCGGGTACGCACCAGATGTTCCTGCAACTGTACGGCTCGTCCGATCCCTCGATCATGTACTACTTCTTCCACTCGTCGCGCATCAAGGCCACCAATCGGGCGTGGTTCTCCACGCCGGAGATGGACAAGCTCCTCGACGACGGGCAGGCGGAACTCGACGTCGCCAAGCAGAAGGAAATCTACACGAAGGTGCAGGAAACCGTGGTGAAGGCCGCCCCGTGGGTGACGTTCTGCAACCCCTACGCCTTCACCGCCATCCGCAAGGAGGTGCGCGGCCTCATCATCCACCCGCAGGGCGGCTTCCTGCACCACGATGCGTGGCTGAAGCGGTAGCGGGGTAGTCGTCGGTCGCTAGTCGTCAGTCGTCGGTGAAATGCGCTAATCACTCTCGCATTTCATTGACGACTAGTGCCCAACGACTAGCGACTGCAAAGGAGGCCCAATGGGAACCTTCATCCTCAAGCGGGTGCTGGCGGTGATCCCGGTGCTCTTGGCCATCAGTTTCCTCACGGTGGCGATGCTGCGGCTCGTCCCCGGCGACCCCGCCGCCTCGCTCGCGGGGGACACGGCGACGCCCGCGCAGATCGAGGCCATCCGGCGCGACTTGCGGCTGGACGAGCCGATCCATGTGCAGTACGCTCTGTTCATGCGCGACGTGTTGCAGGGAAACCTCGGTCGGTCGCTGAAGACGAACCGCCTGGTCTCGGACGAACTGGCCTCGCGGATGCCCGCCACCGCGAAGCTCGCGGCGGCGGCGATGCTCTTCGCCACGGTCGTCGGTCTGGCGGTGGGTATCGTCTCGGCGGCGCGACAGAACATGTGGGTGGACAACGCGATCATGGCGGGGGTGGTGACGGGGTACTCGTTCCCGTCGTTCTGGGTGGGTATCCTGCTCATCCTCTTCTTCGGGGTGCAGTTGCGCTGGTTGCCCTTCATCGGCGATAGTAGCCCCGCGCACCTCGTGCTGCCCGCCCTCACGCTCGGACTGCAACCCGCCGCCGTGATCGCCCGCCTCACGCGGTCGAGCATGGTGGAGATTCTGCACCTCGATTACGTCCGCACCGCATGGGCGAAAGGGCTGCGGGAGCGCACCGTCTTCACGCGGCACGCCCTGAAGAACGCCTTCATCCCCGTGGTCACGGTGATCGGCCTGCAAATCGGTAGCCTGCTCGGCGGGGCGGTGATCGCGGAGGTGATCTTCAGTTGGCCCGGTCTCGGTACGCTGGCAATCAACGCGATCAACAGCCGCGACTACCCGATGGTGCAGGGGGTGGTCCTGCTCGCCGCCGTTACCTTCGTGATGATCAATCTGTTCGTTGACCTGCTGTACGGGTTCCTCGACCCGCGCATCCGCTACGAATAGCCGAGTGGACGAGCAGACGAGTGGACGAGTGGACGAGTGGACGAAAAGGGGAGCGAGAGCCATGCAGCGTGCCGCCGCCACGACCACGACGACCACCACCGGCCCCGCCGCCCCCGTGCAATCGCTCGCGGCGGCGGGGAAAGGCCGCAGCCTCTGGGCCACCGCGATGGCCCGCTTCCGGCGCAACCGGGCGGCGGTGGCCGGTCTGGTCGTGGTGATCCTGATGATCGCCGTGGCGGTCTTCGCGCCCCTGCTCTCCCTGCACGATCCCACCGTGATCTACTACCGCCACAAGCTCGAAGCACCGAATCAGTTCTTCCCGCTCGGCACGGACAGTCTGGGGCGCGACATGTACAGCCGCCTCCTCTACGGGGCGCGGGTGTCGCTGCCCACGGGCCTCGTGGCGGTGGGGATCGCGCTCGTCTTCGGCATCCCGATGGGCCTCGCCGCCGGCTACTTCGGCAGGTGGATGGACACCGCCGTGATGCGGATGTGCGACGTGATCCTCGCCTTTCCCGGTATCCTCTTCGCCATCTGGCTCGTCTCGATCTTCGGGTCGAGCCTGCGCAACGTGATGATCTCGGTGGGGCTGTTCTCGGTGCCGGGGTTTGCGCGGCTCATCCGCTCGTCGGTGCTCACCGTCAAGGAACTCGATTACATCACGGCGGAGCGGGCCATCGGGGCGAGCACGGGCCGCATCATCGGGCGGCACATCCTCCCGAATGTCGTCCAGCCGCTCATCGTACTCTCGTCCCTCCGCGTGGCGAGTGCCATGCTCGCGGCGGCGGGGCTGAGTTTCCTCGGCCTCGGCACGCAGCCGCCGACGCCGGAGTGGGGTGCGATGCTCAGCGAGGGGCGGGCGTATATCGGCATCGCGTGGTGGGTGGTCTTCTTCCCCGGCTTCGCCATCTCCATCACCGTGCTCGCCGTGAACATGGTCGGCGACGGCCTGCGCGACGCCCTCGATCCCCGGATGCGCACGACCTGACACGCCCCCCACACGAGAGTGAGTACGATGGATACAGTGGACACGATGGACACGGAGAACCCGACGGCATTCGACGCATCCGACCCCTACGCCCGCGAGATAGCGGCGTGGCGGGCGCGTCGCGTCGCGCAACTGGCCGCGCCGGACGGCTGGCTGGCCCTCGTCGGCCTCGAATGGCTGCGACCGGGGCCGAACCGCATCGGCACCGCGCCGGACAACGACATCGTGCTCGCCGTCGGTCCGGCGCATCTCGGCACCATCACACTGGCGGACGACCGCGCACGCCTCCGCGTCGCACCGGGCATCGAGGCCACGTTCGACGACACGCGGCGAGCGGAGGCGGAATTGCGCGACGACGCGGGCGGGGGTGGGCAACCGACGGTGGTCCGGTTCGGCACGGCGAGCCTCGCCCTGATCGCCCGCGACGGTCGCAAGGGCGTGCGGCTTCGGGACAGCGAAGCGGCGACGCGGACGCAGTTCCGGGGTCTCGACTATTTCCCGCTCGACCCGACGTGGCGCGTCGAGGCGGCATGGGTTCCGGCGGAGACCGCACGCACACTACCGATCCCCACGACCCTCGGCGCGTCGCGGGAGCGGCCCGTCCTCGGCAAGGCGGTGTTCGTGCGGGGCGGGCGGCGGCACGAGTTGATCGCGGTGGGGGAGCGGGCGGACGCCATCTCGTTCGTGCTCGCGGACCGGACTTCCGGCGTGGAGACGTACGGCGGTGCGCGGTTCCTCACCCCCGACCACGCGGGTGACGGTGGGCTGATCCTCGACTTCAACAAGGCGACGAACCCGCCGTGCGCCTTCACCCCGTTCGCCACCTGTCCGCTGGCTCCCCCGGAGAACCGGCTCGACCTGCGCATCGTTGCCGGGGAGAAAAACTACGCCGGGGCCACCCACTGAGGGGGTACTCGGACACCGGCACGGAGCATCCATAGCGAGGCGTGCGCAACAACGACGACTGTCCGGGGTGGGCCGCGTGTCCGAAAGCGGGAAGTACGCCTACAGCAATTTGCACGACGATTGGCGGGGTCGTGTGCATGTGGCGCAATGCTCTCGGCCCGTGCCACACAATGCCACCAATCCCTTCGGGCAAAGGGGAGCACCATCCATCAATAACAGCTTTTCAAGCGGTGGTTTCGCACATGCCCCCCGGTTGATACTCGCCGTTTTGCGTCTCGTTTCATGCCCCTGTACATACCGATACATCGTGTTCCGAGACAAACCGGAATGGTGTTCGTGCTTGTCCCACACCCCGCAGGACGTACGCGGTTGGGCGCACATCGCCTCGTCGCGGGTACGGACCTCACCCGCAACCCCCTCTCCGCTCGACGGAGAGGGGGCGCACACCCTTCCGGGGGTGAGAATCTTCGGTGCAGATGGTCAGCATATCGCCAACGGCGTACGTCCTAACCCCGTTCCTATCCTCGAGACCGAGCTATATGATGCTGACCCTGCACATAACTGGCGGTGACTCGGGCGAGGACGCACGTTTCGCCACCTCGATGCGGTGCGGGGCGAAGACTTCTGATCGGTCGGGATGTCGGTGTCCGGGCAGGGCGGAGGCCCGCCACCCTAGGGGGCCAGCGGCTCAATCGCTCCGGTCGTTCCGTCGAAGAGCGGCATGTAGAGTCCCTCGTTCTGCGGTGCTGCGAAGCAATTCACCACGATCACATACCCCCCTGCGCGGATGTGGTAGCGCACGATCATTTCGAATTGCCCCTCCTCATTCGTGTGGGTGAAGACCCGCTTGTACCCGCTGTACGAACCGACCATGATCTTCGTGTCGCTGATCTGGCGGTAATCCTTCAGGCGCGGGAGCAGGTAGTCGTAGTCATCCCGGCGATAATTGTCGAGGGTGACGTTCGCAGTCACCGGGCGCGGCGACACATTGATTCCCGCTGCAGGGGGAGCCTGCGGTGCGGAGAAGTTCACGTTGCGGTCGCTGTCCACGCGCACACTCCAGCCCGTCGGATAGCGCGTGGTGAAGCGTCCGAATTGGTCTCGATAGGACACACCGTCTCTCAGCGTCGGTGGTGCGGGTGGTGCTGCCATCAGCGGCAGCGATCCGCCCCGGTTCAGCAACAGGCGTCCGAACTGCCCCAGCAGCACGGTGTAGGGCGGTTGGTTCTCCGGGTGCCGCTCGAACCGCGCCCGCTCGGTGTACTGCACGGTGTAGACCTTGCCATCCAGTGTCTCCTGCATCTCCTCCGAGAGCGGGTAGCCGAACTGCGTCAGCCCGCCCTGCGCTGTCCAGTAGGCGAGGAAGTCGCCGCCGAGGTTATGCCCGGTTTCCGCGAAGAAGCGCTGTCCGGGCCTGGCAACCACGGGAGGGTCGGCGGGGTGGATCGTGCGCCCGAACTGACCGAGGAGGACTTGGTACTGCGGGTCGGTATTCTCCGGGTGGTATTCCATACGCACCCGCTCGAACCACTGCACCTCGTACCGCTTACCGTCCTCCAGCGTCTCCATGCGTGTCGGCGTCAGCGGGTAGCCATTGATCGCCAGACCGCCGTGCGCATTCCAGTAGTCGAGGAAGCGGTCGCAGAGAATCTGACCCGTCTCTGGAAAGGAGACGCAGGTGGCGGCACGCACGCGGGTTCCGGCGGTCATGCCCATGAGGGGGGCCACGACCACGAGCAGGAGCAGGGCGAGCAGACCTTCGCGCACGGTCATCCGGTAGTGCCGAGCGGTTCGCAGTCTCATGGTTGCATCGGGGGGCGCACGTACATCATTAGCTCCTCCACAGTATCCGCCCGACCGGGCCGCGACGCCAGTTGCGCGAGGCCACGGAGCAGTATGCACAGGATACATTCTCGCTCCCTGTACTTCAAGGATCGCAATAGTCGCAATGGCTCCCTCCTCCAAACGTAGAATATGAGATGTCACAGAAACGTCGGATTAAGGAATGGTCTATCAGGCTCAAAACTCGTCCCTGCAACACGCACGCCCTTCCAGCGACGAACACGGAACGGGGATGCTTCTTGTCGCCGCACAGCCTGTCGCCTCACGGGTAGGGGCGAATATGCGGTACGCCAGCGTATACGCTTGCAAACAGGGAGATTGCGTAGATGCTGCGACCCACGCCCCCGGAGACCTTCGGGCCAATGAGACTCCGCAACCGCTGCGATAATCGCCCCCCACCGCCCTCACGCCGAAACCCCGCCAATAGTCGCTGCACCTGTCGCTCCGACACCTGCATCTGCACGGCAGCCTCCGCCACCGCCATCGTTATTGTCCGGCTCATTACCTGTGTCAGCACGATCACCCGCCGCTGTTCCCGTTCGTCCATCGTCACGGTCTCCATGACATTTCCACCGAACGCTTGGAGCGGACGTAATTACAGAACGACGACACACAGGTCTTGACACTGGCCTGATTGCTCCGTACAATGCTCTATATTGGTCTGACAACCTGATGCATGTGAATTGAGGCATCCTTGCCCTTCGACGCGATTGTCACCCTGCGTTCCTACGAGCAGGTCGCACGCCAGATCGAGACGCGCATCCGCGACGGCGGCTTCGTGGAAGGGCAGAAATTGCCCACCGAGCGGGAACTCGGCGTGCAGTTCGGGGTCAGTCGCAGCGTGGTGCGCGAGGCGATCAAGACGCTCGACGCCCTCGGCCTCGTGGAGTCGCGGCAGGGGAGCGGCATCTACGTGCGACACGATCCCGTGCCGTCCATCTCCCGCGTCCTGACTCTCTCCGTGAAGCCGCGCCGCGACTCCGTGCGGGCCTTCTACGATTTCCGCGCCCTGATCGAACCCCCCGCCGCCCGCGACGCCGCCCGCCTCCGCACCCCGGAACAGCTGGCAACCATCGAGGCTGCACTGGCGGCAAATCTCGCGGACGGCGACCGGGGCGACATCGCCGCCTTCCGCGAGACGGACATGCGCCTCCATATGGCGATTAGCGAGGCGGCGGGCAACCCCTACCTCGCGGTAGTTGTCGGGGCGGTGGTGCAGATGCGCCGCGACGTGATGCACGACCTCATTCCGAGCGGTGTCCTCATCCCCAACGCCGTGCCGCACCACGAGCGCATCGTCGCGGCGATTGTGCGGGGCGATGCCGCCGCCGCCGAGGAGGCGATGCGCCACCACATCGCCACGTCCGCCGACGAGATGCTCTCGTTTGTTCCCGATGTTCCCGATGTTCCCGACGCGACCGACGGCCCGCAGGATTTCCCGCTAGAGGAGGAACGGTATGGTGCTTGAGCAGGTGGCCCCGATCAGCATGACGACCGACGCGACGACCGATCCCACGACGTGGCGCGTGGTGGACACCGATGTCCACCACGACTACCACGACAAGGAAGACCTCTACCCCTACCTCTCGCAGACCCACCGCGAGCGATTGCGCGACTACGGCTTCGGCGGGGGCGGCGGCATCTACGCGAACAATGGTGGCGTGTTGGGGCGGCGGGGGGACACGCTCGACCCCGACGACCCCGAAGACAAGACCACCGCCGCGAAGAACGTCGGCAATGTGCGCAAGCTGCTGCTCGACGGCGCGGGCATTGACGCCGCCATCCTCACCGGCTCCTCGATCAATGGCACGAATGGCATGACCGACCTCGACTACGCCTCCGCCCTCTGCCGCGCCTTCAACGACTACTCCCTCGAACACTGGCTCGCGGCGGACCCGCGCTTCCGTCTGGCGATGGCGATCAACGGGCAGGACCCGCAGGGGGCCGCCGCCGAGATTAATCGCATCGGCGACGATCCCCGTGTGGTCGCGGTGATCGTGCCGTGCGGGGCGACGCGCCCCTTCGGGCATCGCTTCTATGCCCCGATCCACGAGGCGTGCGCCCGCCACAACCTCACCTTTGCTCTGCATTTCGGCGGCGAGGGCGGCGGCATCAACCCGGCCCCCACCGCCGCCGGATTCCCCACCTACTACATCGAGTCGCGCCTCGCCCGTCCGGCATTCTATCAGGTGCATCTCGCCAGCCTCGTCTTCGAGGGGGTGTTCAACCGCTACCCGAACCTGAAGCTGGCGATGCTCGAAGGCGCATTCGGCTGGGTGCCATCGTACGTCTGGCGCATGGATTCCGACTGGAAAGGACTGCGCTACCAGACACCGTGGATCGAACGCCTGCCGAGCGAGATCGTCTGGGACCACGTCCGCTTCGCCTCGCAACCGATAGATGAGCCGGACACGAAGGAGGACCTCCTGACCCTCGTGCGCTGGATGCGCGGCGAGCGCACGCTGATGTTTGCCACCGACTACCCGCACTGGGACTGGGACGACCCCGCGCAGAGCTTCACGACCTTCCCGCAGGAGTTGCGGCACCGCATTTTCGTCGAGAACGCCCGCGACGCCTTCCCGAAACTCGGCTGATTGGTTGACGAAACGGGTCAGGACGCGGCGACACGTCACGCAGTGTGTAAGGAGAGGTGCGGGCAGTGGCAGGGAGGCATGTGGTCTGTGCGGCGGCGGAACTGCCGCCGGGGGAGCGGCGCATCGTCGAGGCCGGGGGGCGGAGCATCGGGGTGTTCAACGTGGGCGGGACGTACTACGCCCTGCGCAACAGTTGCCCGCACAAGGCCGCGCCGCTCTGCCTCGGCCCGATCACCGGGCTGGTGACGGGGCCGGAGCCGCAGCGGTTCGTGGTGGAGCGGCAGGGCGAGGTCGTGCGCTGCCCGTGGCACGGGTGGGAGTTCGACATCCTCACCGGGCGGTCGCTTTACAACCCGCACCGCGTTCGCGTGCGGAGCTACGACGTAGCGGTGGAACCGGAAATGGCGGAAACGGCGGAACCCGAAGACCCCGCAATCGAGACGTTTCCCGTCGCGGTCGAGCGGGAAATGGTGGTCGTGTATCTGGGGCGATGAAAGACGACAACGCGACAGGGTGACAGGTTACAGGACACCGTGCGACGGTGCGGAAGGGAAGCGACGGCGATGGTGACACACGCGAACACGGACGGGGACGCGAATACGGCAGACACGGAAGCGCGGCGCATTTCGCGGCGCGGGGCGTTGCAACTGGCGGCGGTGGCGGTGGCGAGCCTCGCCCTCGCGGCGTGCGGGGAAGCGACCGGGCCGACGACCACCGCGAGCAGCGGGGCAACCGTCGTGACGGGCGGCACCTCGGCGGCCCCGACAGCGGCGAGCGGCGGTGCAGCGACGACGCCCGCCGCCGCGATGGCGGGCGCGGTGAAGCGCGGCGGGCGGATCGTGGAGGCGAGCGTGCTCGCCAACCCCGGATGGGATGTCCACCTCGCCAATACGGTGGTCGCGGGGCATGTGATGGTCTTCGAGTGCCTCTTGCGGTACGTCGTTACGGATGACAAGACCAGCAAGTTCGAGTTGCGCCCCGGCCTCGCGGAGAAGTGGGAGCAGCCGGACCCCCAAACGGTGATTCTCACGCTGCGCAAGGGGGTGAAGTTCCACGACGGGTCCGACCTCACCGCCGAGGTTGTCAAGTGGAACCTCGACCGCGTCACGAAGGAGCCGAAAGCCGCCGCCCGTTCGCAACTGGCGGTAATCGAGAGCATCGAGGCACCCGACGCGACAACCGTGCGGGTGAAGTTGAAGACGCCGAGTGCCGCCATTCTGGCCCTGCTCTCCGACGGCGCGGGCCACACGCGGGCGATCATCTCCAAAGCGCAGTTCGAGAAGGTGGGGGCGGACGATTTCAACCGCAACCCCTCCGGCACCGGGCCGATGCGCCTGAAGCAGTACATTCAGGACGACCGCGCCATCCTCGAACCCTTCAAGGACTACTGGGACAAGGGCGCGGACGGCAAGGCGTTGCCGTACCTCGACGAGTTCGTCACGCGGTACATCCCGGACACCGCCACGGCCCTCGTGGAGTTGCAGTCCGGCGGCGTGGACATCGTCAAGGACCTGCCGCCGCGTGATGTCGCCTCGGTGCGGATGAGCGCGGACCTCGCCTTTCAGGAGTTCCCATGGGCGGCGACGCAGTACCTGAATTTCGGGTTCAACGTGGAGAAGCCGCCGTTCAACGATGTGCGGGTGCGGCAGGCGGTGCTGTTCGGCATGGACCGCGAGGCGATGGTGAAGGCGGTCGGCTTCGGCTCCGGTGCCGCCCTGCGCTACAGCTACTTCATGCCCGGCAGCATCGGCTACGACGAGGCACTGCCCACCTTCAGGTACAACCCCGACAAGGCGAAGCAACTGCTGACGGAAGCGGGGTTCGGGAACGGCATTGACTTCGAGATGAAGTACATCCAGCGGGAGCCGGACACGACCTCGGTGCAGTTGCAGCAGCAGGTCTGGGCCAAGCTCGGTATCCGGGTCAAACTCGCCGGGTTGGAGCGGCTCGCGTGGGTCGAGGACATGAAGGTGAAGAAGTTCGAGACCGGGGCGTGGCGCGGCTCGATGCCCTTCGATCCCGATTTGCTGAAGAACCAGATCGCCACCGGGGGCAGCGCCAACTTCACGCAGTTCGCCGACCCGGAGATTGACCGCCTGATGACCGAGGCGGGCGCGATCCTCGACACGAAGCAACGAACGGCGAATTACGGCAAGGTGATCACGCGGCTCTATGAGCAGGCATACATCGGTCCCGGCTATCAGGTGCCGACCATCTACGGCTACCGGAAAAACCTGCGCGGCTTCACCCTGCTCTACAACAACATCGACTACCGGGCGGTGTGGCGGGCGTAAGAACCGTCCGACCGGCTGCGGGGGCAGAGGAGCGAACGACTTCCGCCCTCGCGGTCGGGTCACATTGTTCTTCGGCAGGGCAACGGGAAGGGAAACCGATGCGAGCGTACATTCTGCAGCGGGTGTTGCAGGCGATCCCGACGCTGCTTATTGTGAGCGTCATCACCTTCACGATCACGATGCTGCTCCCCGGCGACCCCGCCCTCGCCTTTCTCGGCGAGAGTGCCGCCCTCGACAAGGTCGCGTATCAGGCGACGCGGCAGCAACTGGGGCTGGACGAGCCGCTGCCCGTGCAGTACACGCGCTGGCTCGGGCGGGTCGTGCAGGGCGATCTCGGTCGCTCGATCCGCACCAAAGAGCCGGTGCTGACGAGCCTGCTCACGCGGCTGCCCGTCACCCTCGAACTCGTCGGGTTTGCGATGCTGGTCGGGGTGCTGATCGCCTTTCCCGTGGGCATCCTCTCCGCCGTGCGCCCGAACTCGAAACTGGACCTGATCGGCACGGTGCTCGCCGTGAGCGGCCTCGCCATCCCCTCGTTCTGGCTCGGCATCATCCTCATCTATCTTTTCGCCCTCTGGTTGCGGTGGCTCCCGGCCTCCGGCTACGTCTCGCCCGCCGTTGACCTCGGACAGAACCTGAAACTGATGTTCCTCCCGGCCCTGACGCTCGGCGTGGACCTCGCCGCGAGCCTGATGCGGCAGATTCGCTCGTCGCTGCTGGAGGTGATGCAGCAGGAGTACATCGTCACGGCGCGGGCGAAGGGGGTGCGCGAGCGCAACGTGGTCAACGCCCACGCCCTGAAGAACGCGCTGATCCCAGTGGTGACGATCCTCGGCTTGCAGGTCGGGCGGCTCATCGGCGGCTCGGTGGTGATCGAGACGATTTTCGCCCTTCCCGGCCTCGGCAGGCTGGCGGCGGACGCGATCTTTTTCCGCGACTTTCCGGCTCTGCTCGGCGTGGTCTCCGTGCTCGCCATCGCCGTGTTCGTGAGCAACCTCGTCACCGACCTCCTCTATTCGGTTCTCGACCCCCGTATCCGGTACGCCTGAGGGAGCAGCAACGATGCAGACCGCGCAGACAACGCCGCTTTCGCCCGTGGCGGCCCCGGTTCTCGCCGCCCCCCGCCCCCGCCTTCTCGGTCTCGTACGGCGCGTGCTCTCTACGCGGGGGGCGGGCTTCGGCCTCGTGGTGGTCGGGGTCGTGATCTTGCTCGCGCTGGCGGCGAACGTCGTCAGCCCCTACAGCCCCATCGAGCAGGACCTCACCGCGATTCTGGAGAAACCGTCCGCGCAACACCTGTTGGGTACGGACAACATCGGGCGCGACATCCTCAGCCGCATCATCCACGGGTCCCGCGTCTCGGTGCAGGCCGGCCTCGTCTCGGTCGGCATCGCCATCGTGGTCGGCACGCTCATGGGCCTCGTCGCGGGGTATTTCGGGGGATGGGTAGACGACCTGCTGATGCGCACGGCGGACGCCCTCTACAGCTTCCCCAGCCTCGTGCTCGCCCTTGCCATCGCCGCCGCGCTCGGTTCGGGGCTGGGAAACGTGATGATCGCCATCGGCGTGGTGTTCACCCCGGTGTTCGCCCGCCTCGTGCGCGGCTCCACGCTCTCGGTGCGGGAGCGCGAGTTCGTCACCGCCGCTCGCGTGCTCGGTGCCACGAATGCCCGCATCATCGGGCGCCACGTCCTGCCGAACGTCGTCGCGCCCATCGTGGTGCAGGGGTCGCTGATGGTAGCGGGGGCGATCATCGTGGAGGCGTCGCTCAGCTTCCTCGGCCTCGGTGTGCAACCGCCCGCGCCGAGTTGGGGCGGCATGTTGCGCGACGCCTACCAGTTCATGCAACTGGCCCCGTGGCTCTCCTTCTTCCCCGGCGCGGCGATCTTCCTGACGGTACTCGGCATTAACCTGCTCGGTGACGGCCTGCGCCGCGCTCTCGACCCCCGCCTACGTGGACGGGGAGAAGGATAGCCATGCTTGGCGAGGTTGGACACGATGAGCGATGTCTATTCGGGCAACCCTCGGTGCCGGAGCGCGGTCGGATAATCAGTCCTCGCTGGAATGTCCCGATTGGACGGTCGCGCACGGGAACCGAAATTTGCGTCAGCGATCCCGCGCCCTCTTTGTGGGTAGGAGCGTGACAGCCGCACCGCCTGCCCGCCCCTGTACCCGCTCGCTCACCCCGGTGCCGCGCCTTGCGTGTTGACGTAGAGGGCGTACACCGACTGACCGGCGGCCATGAAAGCGCGAGGTAGCGTCCCGATCCTGTGCGCTGGCTGCGGTCGTCGAAATGGGAGACACATCCGCCCGTGAGACAGCGCACATGGGGGCGGATTTCCCCGACATCCACACGCACGTCGGGCGGTTGCTGCATGACCTGCCGCCGCACACGCCGGACGATCTTGTGGGCGGCGGGCGTCACGGCCTTCTGTCTCACGATCATCACGGGTTCAGCCGACAGCCGGTAGCCCGTGGCGAAGTGCTGACGCGACGACATTCCGTCGCGCATTGTATGCACCGCGCCAAAGTCACAGGCTTGACCGCGAACTGGGGAACAGACGGAAGCCCGCCGGAGGGGGGAGCGGGAGCGGGAACGGGCCAAGCGACACATCGGCACCAAGGGGCGAGGCAACCCCGGCCCCGCTTCCCCCTCGCCGATGCGGAGCAAACAGAGCAACGCCATGCCGACAGCGGAGAAGGGCGCGGGTACGATGCCAGTGTCCGTTTCATTCATCCACCAAGAACCATCAGAACAGTAAAATCCTGTGTGAAAGGGAGTGAATCTGCGGCATCTGCGGGCTTTTGCCCGACGCAATGACGGTCTTTGATCGGTTTCCCCCGTTCCACTGCCGTCGTATGCGCTTCTCTCAAACCGCGTTCTGTTTTTTCACACAGGCTCTGAGCGGCGAGGCATACTCCCTGACGCACGAGCAGGTTACTGATGCGATGCGGGACGTGTTGCCCGAACCCATCCAGAAGCACATCGTCGTCATTGGTGGGCGAGACTATCCCATTGAGCAGGTGCTTGCGCAGGTTCTTCATCTCTCGAAACTCGACTTCAACACGGTGCAGGCGCGGAACATCGTGAAGCGGCTCGGATTCGAGGTGCGCGAACGGCGATACACGTCGCGCCGTATCGGCTACGAGAAGGGAAATTCTCGCTTTCGGCATTCGAGGCTCTGCGATTAGAATGCAACGCAGGTAAATCAGGAGGAAGACTACGGGAGGGCAAGCGTGAAGATCACGGGCATCGAGACGATCCGCATCAAGTCGTCGGAGTTCAGCACCCCGGTCTACCCGTCGTGGGCACCGGGCAGCAGTTGGTCGAGCCGCACCATGACCGTGGTGCGCGTGGACACCGACGAGGGCATCACCGGGTGGGGGCAAGTCCAGAGCGGCGAGGAGGGCAAGGTGCGTGGCGTGCTCGCCCCCCGCCTGATCGGGCAGGACCCGTTCCTATTGGAGCAGCACGCTCGCGCCTTCCAGAACGCGAACGGCGCGTGGGGCGTCGAGATCGCCTTGTGGGACATCATCGGCAAGGCGGCGGGCCAGCCCTTGTGGAAACTCTGGGGCGGCTACCGCGACCGCGTTCCCGCCTACGCCAGTTGCGTCGAGGTTCGCCCCCCCGCGCAACGTGCCGAGGACGCCCGCATCGCGCAGTCGCAGGGGTGGCGGTCAATGAAACTGCGCCTGCACGACTGGACACTCAAAGAGGACATCGCACAAGTCGTGGCGGTGCGCGAGGCCGTGGGCGACGATTTCGTCATCCTCGTGGACGCCAATCAGGCCCAGCAACCCGGCACGTCGCAGCCCGACGAAGGCCCGGTCTGGACGTACAACCGGGCATTGGAAACGGCGCGGGAGTTGCAGAATCTCGGCGTCTACTGGCTCGAAGAACCCCTGCACCGCTACGACTTCGACAACCTCCGCCGCCTCTGCGCCGCCACCGACATCCTCATCGCCGGGGGCGAGAACAACCGACTGATGCACGAGTTCCGCACGATGATCGAGACGAATGTCTACGACCTCCTGCAACCGGAGAGCATGGTGACGGGGACGATGAGCGACCTGCGCAAGATCGCCAGCTTCGCGGAGATGCACCGCAAGCCCGTGGCCCCGCACCACGGCGGCGGCGGCCTCGGCGTGGTCGCGCACCTCCACCTCGCCTGCGCCATCCCCAACGCCTCGTACTTCGAATTGCTCCACGAGCCGCCCGCCATGACCACCGAGGACTTCCAGTTCTACCTCCAGACCCCCCTCGCCGTGGACGCCGAGGGCAATATCGTCGCCCCCTCCGGCCCCGGCCTCGGCGTCGAACCCGACATGGACAAGCTCGCCGCCTTCCGCGTGGACTAAGCGACGACGGGGGAAAGGCGAATCGAACCACAAAGACACAAAGGACTCAAAGGAAAACGCAAACGGTCTTTCTTCATTGAGTCCTTTGTGTCTTTGTGGTTCGTTTGACGATTTCTCCCTCTCCCCGACTTGGCGGTTCGTTCCCGGTGCGTTACAGTCAGCGGCATTCGCCGGATCGTCCCGCCGTAGGAGGAATCGCCCGTGACCGACACCGCCACGACCGACACCGCCCCCCTCTCGATTGACGAGATCGTGCATCTGGCCCTGCCCGCCGACGCGCAGATCAGCCCGAACGGGGCGCACGTCGCCTACACCCTCGCGGAGATCGCCAAAGACGGCGCGGTGCGGCACGCGCATCTCTGGCTGGTACCCTCGGACGGCTCCGCGCCGCCGACGGAGATCACGGGCGGGCCGCGTGAGGACAAGAACCCGCGCTGGTCGCCCGACAGCACGCAGATCGCCTTCATCAGCGACCGCGCCAAAGAGGGCGAAAGCGGCATCTATCTGCTCTCGCCCACGGGCGGCGAGGCACGGCGGCTCGGCACACTGGGCGACGGCGGCGGGGCGATCACCGCCCTTGCGTGGTCGCCGGACGGTTCCTCCCTGCTCGCCGCCCGCACCGAGCCGGACTCCGACGACCTCAAGAAGCGCAAGGAGGCGAAGGACGACGCCTACCTCTACGACAATCACCGCAAGTACACCTGCCTCTGGCGCGTGGACGCGACCACCGGGGAGGCGTCGCGCCTCGGCCCGAACACGCTCAATGTCTGGGCCGCGAACGGCCTCGGTATCTCGCCGGATGGCACGCGCCTCGCCTTCGTCGGCAGCGACAAGCCGGGGTGGTCGGAGGGCTTCGGCGGCACGAAGTTGTACACCCTCACGCTTGCGGACGGCACCGTGTCGGAGATCGCGGGCGGTTTCGCCTCCTCCGGTTCCCCCGCGTGGTCGCCGGATGGCAGCACCCTCGCCTTCCTCGCCCGCCCCGAACGGGCGCATCAGGGCGCGACGCAGTTGCATATCGCCACGCTGTCCACGGGCGCAGTAGAGATGCGCCTCGCGGACATCGAGACCGGGCGACTCGACGTGCAGTACCTGCCGGACGGCAACGTGCTCCTTGCGAACCTCCACGGTACCGCCCTGCAACTGGCCCGCTACGACGCGAAGAACGATGAACTCTCGCCGCCGTTGCCGCTCTTCGCCGGGGCGGGGTCGGGGCCGCGCATGGCGACCGAGATGTTCTCGCTCTCGCGTGACGCCTCGCGCATCGCCCTCGTGCGCGGCGACCTGCGCAACCAGCCCGAAGTCTGGGCGGGGCCGCTCACCGGGCCGCTCACGTGCCTCTCGCACCACGGCGGCGCGGTCGCCGCCCGCGTGCGCACGCACTCCCGCGTCGTGACGTGGACGGGCGCGGACGGACGCGAGATCGCCGGTATCCTCATCACGCCCGATGCCGCGCAGCACGGCCCCGGCCCGTACCCCTTCGTGGTGCAGGTCCACGGTGGCCCCGCCGGGGTCTACGCGGAACTGCTCAACTACGGCTGGGGCGGCTGGGCGCAACTGCTCGCGGATCGCGGCTACGCCACGCTGCAACCGAACCCGCGTGGCTCCTCCGGCAAGGGCGATCCCTTCCAGACCCTCAACCTCTCCGACTGGGGCGGAGCCGACATGGGCGACATCCTGCTCGGTGTGGACTGGTGCATCGCGCAGGGCGTCGCGGACGGCGAGCGCACCGGCATCGGCGGCTGGTCGTACGGCGGCTTCATGACTGCGTGGACGGAGAGCCAGACCACGCGCTTCAAGGCCGCCATCGTCGGTGCCGGCCTGTGCAACCTCATCTCGTTCAACGGCACCACCGACATCACCGAGTGGCACGAGAAGCACTTCGAGAAGCCGATCTGGAAGGATGCGGGCCGCTACTGGAATCATTCCGCCCTCAAGTACGCCGCGCAGGTGACGACACCGACCCTCATCCTCCACGGCGAGCAGGACGAGCGCGTGCCGTTCTCGCAAGGGCAGGAGTGGGCGAAGGTGCTGTCGCGGCGCGGTATTCCCGTCGAATTTGTCGCCTACCCACGCGAGCCGCACGCCATCGAGGAACGCGCCCATCAGCACGATGTCCTCACCCGCGTCCTCGCGTGGTACGACAAATACCTCAAGGGGTAGTCGGTCAGGCAGCGGGTAGCGTGGGCAGGTGAACAACCCGCGCCGCCCGCGCAAGCTCCCTGCAATGTGACATCTCGATTCTGCGGTCAGGAAGTGGATGCACGATGTCGCAGTGCGCCACCGTCAGCCCGTACTCCGGGGTGTGATGCACGTCCAGACCGATTGCCCGTATGTCCACTACCGTCAAGGCGGCGACACCTTGCCCCGGTCGTCCGCGCCCGATGCAGTCATCCAGCGTGGTAAGTCGGGCAAGCTCGACCGAAATCTGCTGCATCGGGTTCTTGTATTCCACGAACGCGGTGGAATTCACAGCACCGGGCTGTTTTTTGGGGTTCGTCGAGGTTGCCGGGTAGGTATTCGCGGAGAAGATGCGACGGTACACCACATCATCATCCGCGATCATTATCCGCTCCATATGTGCAGTCGCTAATTACTGAAGGTCTTCGACACGCGGTCGAAAACTTGATCAGCCGTTGCCCCACGCATTTCGCTGGAGGCACCGTCGAGTGTGGAGAGATAGGAGTAGGTGCCGTCCGGGTTTATCCGCACGTCAATCTCGGCCTCCGTGCCGCTCCACTCGAAATGCACACCGCCTGTAGCGACCGGGGCAATGATGTCGGGGCGGATGCCAAAGGTGCGCATGACACGCGCAAGCAGTTTTTCCGCAACCGCCATCGCCGCAGGGGCAATTGGCTTCGCCCCGTATGAATTCCAGTTGGGCGCGAGAGTTGCAAACCCGCGAATTTGCCGCACATCCTCCGGCTCTGGCATCTGTGGAACCCCACCCGCGAGCTGCGATTGCACCCACTCATTTAAACGTAAAAAGTTGCCAGAATACAAATCAGTGCTGCCAATATTACGTGCGGCGGAGCCGATTTGTTTGGGAACGACTGTGAGTACGTTCACAATTCTGCTCCCTGCTCATCCAAAAGGATAACCGCACTTTCAAACAGAGTGGCTAGATTGCGTAGCGTTGTCGGCGCGAGCGCGACACGAGCAATCGTCCTACCTGTGACGCTCTGTACGAGGCTGCGCTGTTCCCGTTGCTCCTCGTCGGTACCGTAAAAGATGGGCGGGGTAGATTGCGCAAGCGTGAGCACAAAAGCACCGTCGTTATTACGTTGGAGAACAAAATTGTTCACAAGCATGATCGGTACATCCTCGTACCCCTCGAAGATCACTGGTATACCCACATCTGGCTTTTCTGTGTCCGCCATGCCCTTGCCTCACCAGTCTCGTTTCGATCAAACCCGGTCGCACCAGAGCATACCATCGCCATTGTGTCGTGTACAACACAACACCGAACCGTTCCGTTGTTGCACACATTCCGGTAGCGTTTCCAATACACGCTTCAACCCAAACACACAGATAGCACAAACGGCGAACGCAAGAAGCCCAAGCACGACATATGCTCCGGGCTTCCGCTTCACTGCCGACTACCGACCGCCGACTGCCGACTACTGCACCGTCACCGGCACGCGCCACCAGCCGTTGTACTGGTAGCCGTTGCGGTTGTACGGCGGGATTTCCGGCTGCACATTGCCCTTGCCGTCGGTGGCGCGGCTCGTGATCGTCGCCGCACCTGCCGGGGCGTCCCAGGCGTATTCGAAGGCGTACCACGACCACTTCCCCGCCTGCTGCGTGATGCGGGCGTCGCGCCACATCCGCCCGCCGTCGGTGCTCACCTCGACCTTCGTGATCTCGCCGTCGCCGCTCCACGCCTTGCCCGTCACCATTTGCATCCCCCGGTTCAGCCGCGCTTCCGGCGACACCGACGTGACGATGCTCTTCACGGGCTGCGTGGTCAGTTGACCGAGGTTCTTGCCGTCGCCGTCCACGAAGGTGTACGACACGGTGTTGAAAAAGCCGTCGTGCGGCTTGTCGAGCACATCGAGGCTCGTGAGCCACTTGACATTCGCCACGCCGATCCATCCCGGCACGATCAGGCGCACGGGCGCACCCTGCTCCACGCGCAGATTCTCGCCGTTCAGTTGCCACGCGAGCAGCGTGTCCGGGTCCATCGCCTTCGCCATCGGCAGGCCGCGTGTCCACTGGCTGTTGCCCGCCCCCGCGCAGACGACCTCCATCGCCCCCGCACGCCCGCCCGCCATGCCCATCACATCGCGGAGCGGCACGCCCGTCCACTCGCCGTTGCTGACGGCACCGAGCAGCCAGCGCGTGCCGCTCGCCATCGGCGTGAAGCGCGACCGCCCATCCCCCGCGCACTCGATCCACGCGGTCAGCTTGCGGCTCGGCATCCGCGTCAGTTGCTCGTACGTCAGCGTCGTCGGGCGATCCACGAGGCCAGAGATGTTCAGCCGCCACTCGTCGGGTCGCACCACCGGGAAGGGGTAGTGCGAGCGCACGAAGAACGACCGCGCCGGGGTAATGAACGGCTGCAATGCCTCGGTCGGGGATTCCCAGTCCACGGGCGACTGCACCTTCATGTTCGGGTCGCGGTCGAACGCTTGCAACAGGCCGGGGCCGACCGCAGGCAGTGCCGTAGGCGTCGGGCCGGCGGCGGCGGGAACGGCGGTGCGCGTCGGGCCGGGGGCTACGGAGGGGCGAAGGTTATTCGCGGTGGCATTCGCCGCAATCGTCGGTGACGGTGCCGTGGCGGACATCGCCGCAGGGGACGCACCCGGCGATGCCCCCGCAGTGGGCGGTGCCATCGCCATCGCCGTGCCGCTCGTACCCGCCACGGTCGCGCTCACCGAGGTGGCGATGCCGCTGCCGGTGGACGGCGCGGTCGCCCCAACGGTGGGTCGCAGCACCCGTGCCTCCTCGGTGGCGCGGTTCTCCGCGCCCTGATTGGCACCGCACGCCGTGGCGATGATCGTCGCCGCGAGCGTCGCGGCTCCTTCCAGCACGCGGCGGCGCGAGACGCGACTGGCAAGCGCGGACGCGAACGAACGAGATTCAACAGTCATCGGGTGTTCCCTTCATTTGGTGTCGCATACCCGCACAGCAGGCATCGTCTGCCTTGCCCGCACGGGGGCGGCACGAATCTGAGGCGGCGTGATCGGAACGTGCCAAGATACGTGCCGTGGAAAAAGAGCGCGTGACCAAACGAGGACGTGCGCAGTTGACGTAGTGTGACCGTACGTTGCCTGCATCGCTCGACTCGCGGTGGGTTCTCCCCCTCTCTCCACTGGGCGGGAAGGTTCTTTGGCACGGCAACAGCCCTGAAAACAACGAGCGGGGGCGATGCAACGTCGTGCATCGCCCCCGGAATCCCGTCGCCGTTCGCGTTAACCGCTACGTCCCCGAAGCCACGAGCCAGCCCACGCCCGCCCCTGTGAAGGGGTGGTTCACCCGCCCGTTGTCGAAGGTGATCGGCACCATGTTCACCGTGATCGCGGCGGGGTTCGCGGCGGTGGTGTTGAGGATCACGTCGGTCGCCGCCGCGTTGCTGCCCGTGTACGAGTACATCACGGGCATCTTGAACATGCCGATGCGGTTGCCCGTGGCGAGGTCGCGTACCCGGAAGGCGAACGCCGCCTTCACCGTGCGCCCCTGCACCATCGGCTGCCACATGCCGGGATCGGCGGAGAACACGTCGAACGCGACCGGCATGTCGAAGGTACCGGGGCGGATCGTCACCGTCTGCGGCCCGATGGCGACCGACACCGCCTGATCGGGCAGCACGAGCGCACTGGCGATCAGCACGGGGTGGCCGAACGTGGACAGATCAGCCGCCTGCGCGGGCGGCATCGCCGGCATGGGCGGCGCAGGCGTCTGCGCCTCGACCGCACGCGGCACGGTGAGGGCAAAGAGCGTGAATACGAGCGCGAGCGTGAACACACGGGACACACGGGTCATGGCAGGTTCCTCTCTCTACGGGTTGTTCTCCAGCCTTCGGGGTGGCCACCCTCCCACTCAGGCATTACGCCGCCCTTCGCGTGCGGGATTGCCCAGTTTCCGCCCACCCCCGAAACGATAGATGAGGTGCGCCACTCTTCGGAGTCGTGGAGGGTGGGCGCATGAAGGTTCGCAACCGCATCGGGTACTACGTTTTTCCCAGTAGGATGAGCTTCAGCCCGTCGTCCGGGGATGACGGGCTGAGAGCACCATCCTACTTGTTGCCCGATGTAGTTGCGAACCTTCATACGCCCACCCTCCGCGCCCCTCGATCACGTCGAAGTTGCACCGCATTCCATCCCGGTGTCATCCAAAGCGCGGACACGGCGCGTAATGCCGAGATATGGAGTGTAATGTGCGGGTGAACGGAACATGCGCGGGCGAAGCGTGGTATCAATACGCGGGAGCGTGAGGCGGTGGGATGCGTGGGCATACAATCATTCGCGGGGCAACGTGAACCGACCCGTCGGGCGTTCGCGGTGGTGCCGGAGGTGATGCCGGTGGCGGCGGAACAATCGGACGCGGCCCTTCTGGCGGCGATGCACCGGGGCGACGAGGCAGCCCTCGCCGCCCTGTACGACCGCTACGCCACCCCCATCTACGCCCTCGCCCTGCGCATCACGGGGGAGCGCGACGCCGCGCAGGAAGTGGCGCAGGATACCTTCCTGCGGGCGTGGAACCACGCGGGCAGCTACGATGCGGCCCGTGGCGGTTGCGGCCCGTGGCTCTTCACCATCGCCCGCCGTCGCGCCCTCGATGTGCTCCGGCTGCGCGACCGGCGGGCGCAGATCGCTCCCGGTCGCTTCGTCAGCGACGGCGGTTCGCTGCCCGACCCCGCGCACCCCGACCCTACCTCCGGTATCGCCCTCGCGCACACCGTGGCTCAGGCGGTCGCCACCTTGCCCACCGCGCAGCGGCAGACGGTGGAACTCGCGTACTTCGGTGGCCTGACGCAGCAACAGATCGCGGCGCACACCAATCAGCCGCTCGGCACCGTGAAATCGCGGATGCGGGCCGCATTAGAAACCCTGCGCGAACGCCTCGGCACCGTCCATGTGGGGGAGGAACACCAACGATGAACGACCTACTGCACCCCTCGCCCGATAAAAACCCCGCCGTTCCCGATGCGCTGGCGGAAAACCTCGCCGCCTATGCCCTCGACGCCCTCCCGCCCGACGAGGCCAACCGCGTCGAGGCGCACCTCGCAACGGATGCGGACGCCCGTAACCTCCTCGCGGAGTACCGCGCCGTGGTGAATCTGCTCCCCTACGGCGCGAGCGCGAGCGGCGACGCCCCGCCCGCCCCGTTGCGGGGGGCCACGCTCGCCCGCGCCCGCGCCGCCCGCGCCGCCCGCAGTAGGGCAACCCCGTTGCGGTTCCTGTCGCGTGGGAGTCGCGTGTTCGCGGCGGTCGCGGCCTGTCTCGTGCTCGGTGCGCTGCTGCTCGGCACCCTCGCCTCCACGGGTGGCCTCGGCAACGGCGTCGTCGCGCCGCAGCCCGTCACCCTCGCCAGCATCCTCAACACCCCCGGCCTCGTCGCCTACGAGATGGTCCCGGAGGCCATCGCCCCCGGTGCCACGGGCCGCGTCTACCTCACGCCCGACCACCGATACATGGCCCTCACATTGCAGGGGATGCCGCCGACACCGGAAGGGCGGGCGTATCAACTCTGGTTCCGCAATGCCGATCAGGTGCGCGAGAGCATCAATGTTTTCACCCCGGACGCCTCCGGGAAAGTCGAGTTCGTGCGCCCCATCCCGCCCTCGCCAACGCCGTACATCACCTGCGGCATCACGCAGGAACCGGCGGGCGGTAGCCCCGGTCCCACCGGCTCGCGGGTGATCGGCACCGCGCAGTGGCCCGTCTCGTACTGACGGGGGCGAACGGAGCGGCTCGGTATCCGGGCAGACAACCGCAACGCATCGAGGGGCATCCGAAAGGATGCCCCTTCCCTTTTCGGGGTGATACGCCGTCGCCCTGCTATTCTGTCGCAATAGCAAAAGTTTCCGCACATAAACCACTTGATTAGGTATTTCCCATCACGTATAGTTGACGTATACGCAGGACGTACGCGGCTAGCCCCGAACGTGACCGTCGTGCCGGAGAACTTCCCTGCCCAGAGGACGCCCCCTTCCTACCTGCAGGAGGGGGACTCTTTCGGGTCGGGATATACGAGCCGTGCGGCGTCACGCATCTGTCAACCGCGCAGGTTCTCGCCGCCCACGTATCGGGCGGAAACTCCTGTCTCCTGTCGCGTAAGGATGATGATCGCCATGCGCCCACGCCGCTTCGCGCCCCCGGCCCGGTACGCCCTCGCCCTGTGCATCGCCCTCGCCCTGCTGGTGCCGTTTCCCACCGCGTTCACGGCGCGGGCCGCGATCCGCACCGTCACCTCGCTCTTGGACAATGGCGCACCGGGAACGCTGCGGCACGAGATCACCGACGCCGCAACAGGCGACACGATCATCTTCCAGCCGGGGCTGATCGGCACGATCTCCCTGCTCGGCGCGGAGATTACCTTCCCCACGGACGTGACGATTCAGGGGCCGGGGGCGGCGAACCTCTCGATCAGCGGCGGCAACTTCAGGCGGGTGTTCTCGGTGATCAGACCGCGCACGGTGGCGATCAGCGGCGTGACCATCACCGGGGGGATAAGCAGCAGCGGCGGCGGCATCTCCAACAGCGGCACGCTGACGATCACGGACAGCACGATCAGCGGCAACAGAACGTTCGACGGCAGCGACGGAGGCACCAACGGAGGAGGAGGCAGTAACGGCGGCGGCATCTTCAACATCGGCAGGCTCAGGATCACGGGCAGCACGATCAGCGGCAACACCGCCGGCGGCGGCGGCACTGGCACCACCAATGGTGGCGACGGCGGCAGCGGTGGCGGCATCTTCAACAGCGGCGGCACCAGTGGCGGCAGTAGCGGCACGCTGACGATCACGGACAGCACGATCAGCGGCAACTCCACCGGTGCTGGCAGCACCGGTAGTAGCAGCAACGGCGGCGACGGCGGCAACGGTGGCGGCATCAGCAACGGCGGCG
>JAABUN010002378.1_pt1 | contig 33888 bp, 28 predicted proteins | sample 5559311 | NCBI WGS metagenome assembly JAABUN01 (sample SAMN10711877, study PRJNA513370) | rock metagenome | isolation source: Antarctica rocks | place: Antarctica: Victoria Land, Siegfried Peak sud | reverse complement strand
ATAGCCATTGAAATGGTTAAAGCACAAGGTGTAAAAATGTGGGACGCAGATGGTAAAGAATATATTGATCTGATTGCTGGTTTTAGTGTTGCCAATATTGGTCACAGCAATCCAAAAGTTATTGAATCTGTACACGCACAGGTTGAAAAGTATATGCACCTGATAGTATATGGCGAATTTATTGAAGCGCCACAGGTTGCTTATGCAAAGCTGTTAACCGATCATCTTCCTGAAACGCTTAATTCAGTTTACTTTACCAACAGCGGTGCAGAAGCAACGGAAGGCGCTATGAAACTCGCTAAAAGAGTAACAGGGCGTTCAAAAATTATTGCTTTCAATAAAGCATATCATGGCAGTACGCAGGGAGCATTAAGCGTAATGGGAGATGAGAATTGGCGCAACGCGTTCAGACCATTACTGCCCGATATTTATCATATTGATTATGGAAGTAATGAAGCGATTAAGATAATTGATAACGATACAGCATGTGTTATTATTGAAACTGTTCAGGCAGAAAGTGGTGTAAATAAACCATCAAAAGAATGGCTTACAGCTTTACGAAAAAAATGCGATGTGCATTGCAGCTTATTGATTTTTGACGAGATACAGGCAGGCTTCGGACGAACAGGAAGCCTATGGGCCTTTGATCAATTTAATGTAGTGCCCGACATTTTATTATTAGGAAAAGCCTTAGGCGGCGGAATGCCATTAGGCGCTTTTATAGCCAATAAAAAATTGATGAACACACTTACCAATAATCCTGTGCTTGGCCATATTACAACGTTTGGCGGTCATCCTGTAAGTTGTGCCGCGGGTAAGGCTGCATTAGAAGTACTGTTAGAAAACAATTTGATTGAGAAAGTAAAACATAAAGAGCAACTGTTCGTTCAATATCTGAAGCATAAAAAAATCAAGGCAGTCAGGTCAGCAGGATTATGGTTGGCTGTAGAGTTTGAAAGCTTTGAGTTTTGTAAAGCCGTTATAGATAAGTGTATTGAAAAAGGGGTAATCACCGATTGGTTTTTATTTGCTCCAAATTGTTTACGAATTGCACCGCCCTTAATTATTGAAGAAGATGAAATAAAGCAGGTGTGTAACGTTATTGTAAGCAGTATTTAAATAAATTGTTTTTTCTCTCTTCTCCCTTTAGGGCCGGGGCTAAAACGACAACCTGAAACTGCCAAACACACCAAAGCGTTGTGATTTTTCTTTGGGCAATGGTTGCGGAAGCACCTTCCATATAAGGTCTATCCGCAGAAATTTGAATATGTTGTCAACGCCTGTTCCAGCCTCCATGTACATTTTATTATTAAGCGTTTCAAAGGTTTGGTTCCCCACAAAATTCAATTGCTTGTTGGCATTTCTTAAGCTTCCTGTCACTCCCTTTGCCTGCCAAAACTGTCTGAACTTAAGTTTACGTGTTAGGGGTATAAACCTGAACAAGCCATTGCCAATATTATGTTCAAATATAAAGCCTGCATATTTATCACTCATATATTCAAAGCGGTTCATAAGGTTAAAGGCGTACTTGTTGTAATAGTATATGTTATTGCCGGGATGAATTTCGAGCAACGAAAAAGGCAGTGTTCCATATATCTTTCCGGCAAACAGGTTGTAGTATATATTTCCAAACGGCGGCACTTTCATATAATCGCTTATGCTTGTGCTTAGTTTATGATAATTATAACTGCTCCTTAAAATGCCCGACCAACCTTTCGAATATCTTAATTCGACTATGGGATATTGACTGCCCAAACTTGTTCTATAAAAACTATTTTCTATAAAGTTCTCAAGATAGGCATACCGCAAACGGAGAGAAGTTTCAAAGTTGTTTAAAGGATCGCCTGCAATGTTTTTAGCGAAATAAGAAATATCAGGAAGATTTCTTACAGGATTGTATTGGGTACTGGTTAAAGCCACAAGAAAAGACAAACCGCTTGGTGTTTCTTTATAAACCTCAAACCGTTTTTCTGCTACGCTTTGAAACCTGCGCAAAATATTGGGTTTGCGAATAGCTAACGAAAAAATATTGTCTGAAGTAACCTCATCATAATAACGCTGGCCATTATCAAGGTCTTTAAAATACGAGAGGTATAAATACAGGCGCGGATTTTTATTAGGAAGGTAGAACACTTCACCCCCTCCTTTAAACTTCTGATCGCTGAAGCCATAGGCCAGGTAGCTATGAACAAAGAATTTTTTATTGAATTTAGAATTTGTGCTCAGGTCAAAACGTACCCTTGTGCCTTCCTGATAGTTTGCGCTTACCCAGTTTTGCCAGGGTCCTATCAGGTAATTGCCGATGCTTTTATAACCGGTAGCTATAAAATTAACAGCAGATGAATATCTTTTGTATGCCTCCATAGATTGAATAGTATCAATCATCTTATAAATTGCCAATTCATTTTTATTCAATTTCTCATGCCTGCTGCTGTCCCAAAAAGTTTTGGGAAGAAGTTCCGAATTTTCTACAACATGTATTTCTTCTGCTTTTTTATTGGTGGCTAAAACTGCTGCAACCGAGTCGCTGTTGGTAAGAATATTTTTATAAGTAGTCGTTTTTCTGCCCTTAAAACTCATCATGGTTTTTCCAAGCAAAGCAAGGTCAACTACAAACTTATCCTTTCCTAAAAACCATGTTGAGTCGTTTATTAATTTATACTCTTGTATAAGCGTAAGGTTTTCAACAAAATTAATGTTGGCATCTTTACTTGGCCTCAGTGTAACTTTTTGAATGGCATAGCTGCTGTCGTGCACCCAGCAATCGCCTTCAAAAGTGTCTTCCCCTTTATGCTTTGGTGTAAACCCTAAATGGATCAATCTCCGTTTTGCCATGTATTGCGTATCCAGCAATTTGAAGTTGTAGTAATTATCAGCATTATCATGAAACGGACTTACAAATTCCTTATCAAACACAGGAATAAAATTGTGATAAACGTTGACATTTTGGTACATGCTGCCCAGAAACTTAGTTACGCTTGGGTTATCAATACCGTTTGTGTTGCTGGCGCGAATAATCTCTTTTTGAATTTTCGGGTTACGCTGAAAATAAAAATCCGAAATGGTTTCGGTAAGAAATAAAGGCAGAAAAGGTTTATCTTCGGCGCTGCTGTCAACATTTTGCAGTATAAAATTGAAGGGCTTCAGCAATTTATTGTTGCTGAGTTTTTCCAAGTTCACGTTGTTCTTATCCACTTCAATCTTGTTATAAACTTCGTAGCTGTAATTTTTATAATTAGTAAGGTCATGTTCTTTTTTATGCTGAACGATCCTTTTCCAAAACCACAAGGCACGGTTAAACTTAACTTTTACAACTGCCTCTTTCGATACAGGCGCAACTTCCAATTGAACGGTGATAAAACTGAAATCTTTAGTAAAGGGAATAATAAGCGCAGCAGGTTTATAACCTACCGAAGTAACAAATAAAGTATCGGGAGCAGTGCCATTATAATCGAAGGCGAAATTGCCCGAAGAGTCGGTAAGTGTGCCTTGCCCGCTTATTTTAAAAACTACAGATGCAAAAGGGATGGCTTCATCGCTTTGCCTGTCTTTTACGATGCCTTTCAATATTTTTCGTTGTGCAAAGCTTTGCTTTGGCAGCAACCCTGCAAAAAGAAGACTTATACTTATTACAATAGACCACATACGCCACATAAATGCAATATTACATCTTCTATATGATGTTGAAAGAGGTGGAAAAGTAATACGCCAACGAGGTTTATTTATTACTGAAATGTTAAAACAAGCTTTTTGAGGCTGCTCTTTTTATGAAGTTTTAACTAATGCTAATAAAAACTTCTTTGCTTAAAGTTCGATCAGGAAAATGTATATGAAAAACCCTGTAAGCAAACCGATATAATTACCGATATTACATACTCGTTACCGTTCAGGTTTGTAAAGAGACGGGAAGGAAAAGCTCCTATTACATTGTTGCCCATAAATAAAAATTCATTTGATGAAGATCATCTTTATTGCTTTAGTTTTTTTAACTGCTGCTAATATCTTTTCTCAAACAAAAGGTATTTCGCCTGCTAAATATTCTGCAGCCGGCTTGCATGCCATTAAGGAAAGTGAAATAAAAGCAGACCTCTATGAAATGGCAAGCGACCATTTCAGGGGAAGAGAAGCCGGCACTTTAGACGAGTTAAAAGTTTCGATGTGGTGGGCTGATAAACTAAAGACAGCGGGACTTAAACCTGCAGGTGACGATGGCACTTATTTCCAGTTTTTTAGTATGAGGCGAAATCGCATTGCGGCTAATAGCTCTGTCAAAATTGGAGACAGTACGTTTACAATATGGAAGGATGTATTAATTGCTCAAACAGCGCCGGCTGCTTTATCTGTACCTGTGGTTTTTGTAAATGGTGCCGCTAAAGATGAGCTTGATAAAACAGACATAAAAGGTAAGGCCGCAGCGGTAGTTGTTTCGTCCGACGGCATTAACCTTAATGTATCGTTACCTGAAAGAAGGTATCCCGGCTACATTTTAAGAAAGTACAACGAATTACTTAATCTCGGGGCAGCAGCAATCATATTTATTGCAGATGAAATGGGAGAGAAAAGCTGGAGCCAGGTAGTACCTGCAACGAGCCGGGGCACGTATGATGTGGAAGGCAGCCCAAACCAAATTGTAACCGCAAGACCTCCTGTAATATGGTTGCATAATAATGCGCTTAATTATATTGAACGTTCGGGTTTGGTACTAAACGCCACCATTAATATTGAGCATTTTGAGTATCCTTCAGTAAATATTGTTGCAAAAGTTGATGGAACTGATAAGGCATTATCAAAAGAATATGTTTTGTTTAGCGCTCACCAGGATCATGATGGAGTTAGGCAACCTTATGGTACCGACTCTATTTATAATGGTGCAGATGATAATGCGAGCGTTAGTGTAGCTATCCTCGCTATTGCAAGGGCCTTTCATCAAAACCCGGCGAAGCGGTCAGCTTTATTTGTATGGCATGGCGCGGAAGAGCGTGGACTGTTAGGTTCAAGATGGTTTTCTTCGCACCCCACTGTACCAAAGGAATCTATTGTTGCTTGTTTAAATGGTGACATGATTGGGAGAAATAATCCCGACAGTGCTGCTTTATTGGGAAGGTTTTCACCGCACCGCAATTCTGCTGATCTTGTAGCTATGGCGCTTGAAGCAAATAATGAAGGTCCACGTTTTAAACTTGATACTTTATGGGATAAGGTTGAACATGTAGAAGGCTGGTATTTTAGAAGCGATCATCTTCCTTATGCCCGCGCAGGAATTCCAGCTATATTTTTTACCACACTTCTGCACTCTGATTATCATACTCCGATGGATGAAGCCAACAGAATAGATACAAAAAAGCTAACAAGAGTTGCTGAATGGATGTATAGAACCGGATGGAAAGTTGCCAATGCAAATCAACGTCCCAATGTTGATGCTAACTTTAAGTTAGAGCGTTAGTTTAATAAGCAAAGCTTGCAGGGGAAAGTATATTCTAAAAACGTATTTATCTTTTCCCGGCTTCAAGATTGAATACCTATTTTAAAGGGTCTTTATAAACCCATCTTAATCCAACTAACGAGGTAATAACAGTTATAATATAAAACAGTATGCTTATATAAATAGATTGATGACTATCAAGCATAAATTGCTGGCTTCCCCATAAAAACACAACTTCTCTCGCACCGAGTCCGCCGATAGTGAAGGGAAGGATGGCAACGATTGAAGAAAGTAAAAACAGGAAGATATACTGATTGGTGTGGGCAGAGATATTTATAGAAGCAATTAAACAATACACACTTAAAACCTGTAAAAGCTGCACTGCCAGCCCCAGCCAAAGTGTACTGAAAAAACTTTTAATAAATGAAGGAAAAAGCTTTCTTACAAAAATGTAATAAACAACTAACCCCGGAATAATTGCTGCCAAAACCCCATAAGAATATTGGGAACCCTTGTAAATTAAAAAATAATAAACTGCCACTAATATTCCCAATCCTGCAACACCGCTTATTCTGTCTAACAATACAGCCGCAGTTAATTTTTTTGCAGAATGCTTTTGCTGCCTGTTTAATAGTATAACTTTATAGGCATCTCCACCAATCCCACCGGGTAAAAACAAATTATAAAACATGCCCAACCAGTAGAGCTTAAGATTAGTTATCTCATTTAAGTTAACATCAATATTTCTGAAATAAATATTTAACCTGAAAGAAGAAACAATTTTTGAAAAGGTAAAAAGAACAGCGGCAATTATAAGCCAAAGCTTATTACTCTTCTCTAAAAGTTGCCAGGTAAGTATCCAATTAATTTTTTGGCTAACATACCATAAGCAACCGGCTGTTATAAAAATCTTCAGCCCGGTCTGAAGCCAACGCCCCCTCGCCCCTAAAGGGGAGCCAAGCCCCTCCGCCCCTAAAGGGGGACTCTGCCAGCTCTTAAGATTTTTATCATCGTTCATTTATTCAAATTCGTCTTTAACTACTCTCTCTCCCTTCTCCCTTTAGGTTGGGGGCTCTGGGGGCTTAAACCTGTGTTCGTCCATAAATCTTTCTTACCTGGTAAGTTTTTTTGTTTGATGACTCGAAGTAGGTACGCACATTTATTTCGGCAAGTATGCCAATGGTTATTAGTTGAATGCCGCCCAACAGAAAGATCAATCCTAAAATGAGCAACGGCTTACCCCATATATCGTGTCCTAAAATTTTAAGGCAGAGCAAATAAAGGTTAATGATGATGCCAAAAAACAAACTGATAAAACCCATTGTTCCAAAAAGGTGCATGGGCTTTTGTATGTAGCGCCGGAAAAACACCATCGTAACCAGGTCGCTCATCACTCTGAATGTTCTTCCCAAACCATACTTCGACTGACCAAATCTTCGGGCATGATGCTTTACATCAACCTGCGTAATTCTTGCTCCCTGCATAGCCGCAAGCACTGGTATAAAACGATGAAGCTCTCCATATAATCCAAGGTCTTCAGCAATTTCTCTTTTAAAGATTTTTAAAGTGCAGCCGTAATCTTTAATGTAAACTTTTGTCCAGCGGCGAATGAGATAGTTGGCTATTTTGCTTGGGATTTTTCTAAGTATAAATCCATCTTTACGGTCTTTACGGTTACCCGCAACAACATCCCAGTCTTCCTTTTTCATTAACGCCAACATCATAGGAATATCAGTAGGGTCGTTCTGCAAATCTCCATCAAGCAAGGCGATGTATTTGCCCGTAGTAAAATCAATGCCTGCTGTCATTGCCGTGCTTTGGCCATAATTTTTTCGCAGCTCAACCAATACCGTTCGCGTATTCACTAATTCTTTAATCCTTTTACGGGTGGCATCGGTTGAGCCGTCATCAACAAAAATCACTTCGTAGTCAATACCCGAAAGCGCTTTGTCTATAGCCTCAACCAAAGGACGGATATTATCTTCTTCATTCATTACCGTTATAACAACCGATAATTCTCTCATAGTAATTTTTGAAGCGGTAAAGTTAAGTGTTGAGTTGAAAAGGCGGCAGCAATTAATTACAGGTATATGCTCAGCAAGTTTTTTTTGAATTAAATTTATTGCCTTTGCTTAAAGAGGTTATACGTATTTTTTCTATTTTTACATTAGAATACGTATTTATGAAATCGAAACTTACATTAAGCATCGACTCTTCTTTAATGGAAGATATAAATCGAAAAGCAAAACTGGACAGAAGCATTAATCTGTCAAAAATGATTGAAGAGTTTTTGAAGACCGAATTCAAACCTCCTAAACATAAAAAGAAGTCGGTTGTTAGTAGCTTGCGGGGAATAATAAAAGAAACTCCTGAAACAATAAATTGGAAAAAAGACAAGGAAGACAGGTTAATTAAAAAACATTCGTAATGGCAAAAGTGTTTTTAGACACAAATGTATTTCTTGATCTTTTTTTAGAAAGAGGCAAGTTTGCAGATGCATCAGAAACAATACTTTCATGGTGTGAAGAAGGTGAGTTAACAGGGGCAACTTCTGCTTTAAACGTTGCTAATATTTATTATATAGTAAGAAAGCAGAGATCGAAGAGTGAAACAAAAAAAGTGATTAAAAATCTGTTAGGTTTTATCGGGATTGCAAATACAACAAAAAAAGATTTAATACTTGCAATAGAAAGTGACTTTAACGATTTTGAAGATGCAATTCAACATTACTCTGCTTTAAATGTTGATTACATTAATTTTATTATTACACGAAACATAAAAGACTTTAATCACTCTACTATTCCCGTTATCACTCCCGAAGAGTTTATATTAAAATTTGGATAGAGGGTTTGAAATATGATGAAAATGGAAAGAACGACAAACCAGAATGAAGAAGCAATTGAGGCTGAGGTTATGACAGAGGAAGCTATTGAAGTGTTTGGTGCAAGGGTTCATAACCTGAAGAATATTGATATATCAATTCCGAAAAATAAACTGGTAGTAATAACCGGCGTAAGTGGCAGTGGCAAATCGTCGCTTGCATTCGATACAATTTATAACGAAGGGCAGCGTCGTTACATGGAAAGTTTCAGCGCGTATGCCCGCCAGTTTATGGGCGATATGGAAAGGCCCGACGTGGATAAGATAACAGGCCTTAGCCCGGTTATTTCTATAGAACAAAAGACCACTAATAAAAATCCCCGCTCCACTGTTGGAACTATTACTGAAGTATATGATTTTTTAAGGTTGCTGTATGCCCGAATTGGAGAAGCTTACAGTTACAACACAGGTAAAAAGATGGTTAAGTGGAGTGAGGAAGAAATTGTTGAAGACATATTTTCGAAGTACAGAGATAGAAAGATTACCCTGCTTGCCCCATTGATAAGAGGTCGCAAAGGTCATTACCGCGAGTTGTTTGAGGATGTAAGAAAGAAAGGTTATGTAAAGGTTAGGGTTGATGGCGAAATAATGGACCTTAAAGAAAAAATGCAGCTTGACCGTTACAAAATACACGATATAGAATTAGTGGTTGACCGCTTACAGGCAACTGACGATATGAAAGTACGCTTAAGCCAAAGTGTACAAAAAACTTTACAGCTTGGTAAAGACTTAATGTTTATAGCCCCCCAACCTCCCGAAGGGGGGAACAAAAAATCCCCTCCTTTGGAGGGGTTAGGGGAGGCTTCTTACAGCAAACAACTCATGTGCCCCGATACCGGCTTAAGCTACGAAGAACCTTCGCCAAATGCATTCTCTTTCAACTCACCCTATGGTGCATGCCCTACGTGTAAAGGATTGGGAAGTGTTTACCAGGTAAATATGGAAGCAGTCATCCCGGATTGGAGTAAAAGTATTAAGGATGGCGCCATTGCTCCTCTTGGCGAAGAACGCGAAGCATATATTTATAAGCAGATCGTGCAGCTTGCAAAAAAGCATAAGTTTAGCGTTGATAAGCCTATAAAAGAACTACCCGAAGAAGCACTAAACATTATTTTATATGGTAAAGAAGATGCTGCCGGTGATGATACGATAACTGATTACGGAAGCTTACCGGGTAGCATGTACACCACCGAGTACGAAGGCATTGTAAACATGTTGAAACGCTGGTTTGCCGGAAGCAGCAGCGAGAGTTTAAGAGATTGGGTAGAGAAATTTATGATCCTTAAGAACTGCCCAACATGTAACGGCGCAAGGTTAAAAAAAGACAGCTTATGGTTTAAAGTAAACGAAAAAAACATTGCAGAATTAAGCCGGTTAGACCTGGACAAATTAATGGTGTGGTTTACTAATATTGAGAGCGAGCTTAGCAAAAAACAAAACACCATAGCCAAGGATATTTTAAAAGAAATAAGAGAGCGGCTGCAATTTTTATTAGATGTAGGCTTAACGTATCTGACACTTGATCGTTCTTCTAAAAGCTTAAGCGGAGGCGAGAGCCAGCGAATACGGTTGGCAACACAAATCGGTTCTCAACTGCAAGGTATAACTTACATTTTAGATGAACCAAGCATTGGGCTGCATCAGCGGGATAACCGGCAATTGATTGTTGCATTAAAAAATCTGAGAGATATTGGAAATAGTGTATTGGTTGTTGAACATGATAAAGACATTATGCTTGCCTCCGATCATTTAATTGATATTGGCCCTAAGGCCGGCAAGCATGGCGGTCAGGTTGTTGCACAGGGATTTCCAAACGAGGTTCTTCAAAGCAACTCCGAAACCTCTCAATATTTAAGCGGTGTAAAGAGCATTGCAGTGCCGCCGGAAAGAAGAGCCGGAAACGGAAAAGTGCTTGAGTTGAAAGGTGTAAAAGGAAACAACCTTAAAGGGGTGAACGCAAAATTTCCGTTGGGCAAATTTATATGTGTAACCGGTGTAAGCGGAAGCGGTAAAAGTACTTTGATAACAGAAACTTTGTATCCCATCTTATCAAAGCATGCGTACAATAGCAAGATGATGCCGATGGAGTATAAAAGTGTTACCGGTTTAGAATACATTGATAAAGTAATAGAGATTGATCAAAGCCCCATCGGACGAACGCCCCGAAGTAACCCCGCTACTTATTGCGGTTTTTTTACTGAGATAAGAACTTTGTTTGCAGCCATCCCTGAAGCTAAAATTCGTGGCTATGCTGCCGGCCGTTTTTCTTTTAATGTACGCGGCGGACGGTGCGATGTATGTGAGGGCGGCGGCATGAGAGTAATTGAGATGAATTTTTTACCCGATGTTTATGTTAAGTGCGAAAAGTGCAATGGCAAAAGATATAACCGCGAAACTTTAGAAATTCGCTACAAAGGAAAATCAATAAGCGATGTATTGGATATGACAGTTGATGAAGCTGTTGAGTTTTTTCAAAACATCCACTTTTTGTATCGCAAAATAAAAGTATTGCAGGATGTTGGGTTGGGCTACGTTACACTGGGCCAATCTGCAGTAACGCTAAGCGGCGGCGAAGCTCAACGCGTGAAACTGGCAACCGAACTGGCAAAAAAAGATACAGGTAAAACTTTTTATATTTTAGATGAGCCGACAACCGGTTTGCATTTTCAGGACATTCAGCATTTATTGGATGTCTTAAATAAATTGGTTGATCGTGGTAATACCGTTCTGGTTATTGAGCATAATCTTGATGTAATAAAAGTAGCAGATCATATTATTGACCTCGGCCCCGAAGGTGGTGCAGGCGGCGGTAAAATTTTATTTGAAGGCTCTCCTGAAAACCTGGTAAAAGTTAAAGGAAGCCATACAGGAAAATACTTAGCAACAGAATTAAATCACAAATAACAGCAATCGTAAATTTTAGATTTATAAAAAAGGCAGCAACCTAAAAAGTTGCTGCCTTTCTCTATAAAGCCTGAGGTGCTTGTTTAAATATTACTTCCACTTCCGGCTGAGCTTCCGCTGCCGCTTGAACTGCCACCGGTTGATCTGTTTCTTACCTCGTCTTTGTCAAGTTCATCAACATCAACCTCGGTATTTCTCACAGTATCTTTTACTGTTTCCTTTTTTTCTTCCACTTCTTTATTAAGGCTTACCTCTTCTACCACACGGGCCTGCTTGTTAACCACAGGTACTTCAGACCGCTCTACCATTTCAATGTCTTTCTCTTCGAAGTTTGAGAAATCCGAATCACTTGCCGGCCTGTCAACAGGATTTCTTTCTACATTCACACGTTCTTGTCTTAACCTGATTGACTCTTCTACCGGCCGTTCAACAATCCTGCTGCGCACGCGTGCGCCGCCTGATTCAACTTCACGCTTTCCAATCTCTATATCCTCTTTAATAACCGGAATCTTCTTTGACTCGTTATTTGATGTTCTGTCGCTTGTGCCGGTATAATCACCTGTATCTGTTGCGGTACTTCTTGTTCTGTTAGTGTCAGTATCATCATCACCCAAAGCTGCAACGCCTGCACCAAGACCAGTAGCGCCAGCATTTGCCATAGAACCAAGAGCGCTGCTGCCTGAACTACCGCTGCCGGAAGCACTGCCATAACCATATTCAGAAGCACGTTCGTTTACGTCAACTGCTCCGTTGTCGTCGAGAATATCTGCTGCGTCTTCAGCCTCATCACTCGATTGAGCATGAACGGTAACAATGCATTTTGCCCGCGATGCAACTTTTGAGTATTTATCCGCATCGTCATCATCATCACCAAAAAGGTTTTTGAAAAACCTGGTGATGGCATTATCATGATGGTCATCGTCATGGTCGCGGGTGGTGCTGCTGTCCGAACCTGTTGAAGAATATGATGAGCCCGTACTGCCCGAAGATGAACTGCTGCTCTTATCAGTTACATCTATTCTATCTCTGGAGATTCCACTGCTTACAAGTTTTTCTACAGCTTGTTGAGCTTCCGAAGAATCGTCGAACATACCTATCACTGTTTGTGCCATAATAGCCTCCTTGTTTTGTTTAAATTTTAAAAAATAAAAATTAGAGAATGATATTTATAAGTAGATATTTATAAGTTGTTGTTTTCTGTACGTTCAACATTCACTTCTTCTTGGCGTACAACTACCCTGCGGGTTTCAGTTTTATTATACTTATATTTTGTTACGTGTATTTCCTCAACCAGCATGATACGTTTTTCTATTACAGCAACTTCTTTTAATACCGGAATAATCATCACATCTCCCTCGTATCTTACCGCAGCAGGCGCTGCATCTACCAGTTCATTTTTTTGAACTCTCTTTACAACTATCTCTTCTTCAGTGAGCGGAACATCGTACGATTCCACATTTTCCTTTACCCTTTTTGATAAACGAACCTTAGCCTTTTCAATAACTTTTTTGCCAACTTCCACATGTTCCTCAATTACCGGAATAACCCCGGAACTTTCTTCTTTAATTTCTTCGTTGGCGGAGTCGGCCTCCCGTTTTATGATGTTATCATCCATAATTGTCAGACTTAAAAAGGCATGCCAACTAATTAATTATTGAAAATGAAAACATTAGGACTAAAGCCAAAAAATGTTTTTAATAAAATGTAGAGATATTAAGACAAAATGCCAAAAATAAATGCGCGGAAGGGATTACGATGTGCTTCAGGAAAAGTGGCTTTCCCTTTTTCTCCCGTTACCTCAACAGGCACATAAATCTTTGGAGATAACTTCCATTTGTTTGGAAGTTTCAATATTTCAACCGGGAAGAAATGCAAAGGCAATCCCACAAATCCCGGTTCAGATTAATTCCTAATCGGCTTACCACTCTTCAAAACACTTTGAATTCTTTCCAATGTTTTTCTTTCACCACATAAGCTTAAGAAAGCTTGCCGTTCAAGATCCAATAAATACTGTTCGCTTACAAGGGTTGGTTCACTTAAGTCTCCGCCGCACATTACGTAAGCAAGTTTACGTGCAACAAGTGCATCATGTTCGGTTGCATAATTTGCTTTCCACATTCCGTTTATTCCGGCGTATAAAGCTCCCAGTGCCGAACGTCCCATCACTCTTATATCTTTTCTTTGTTGGGGCGTTACATATCCCTGGTCGTATAATTCAATAACTGATTTTTTTGCTTCGGCAATTCTTCGTCCCTGGTTCATCACTATTTCATCCAAACCTTTACGAAGAATACCTAACTGGTAACCTTCGAAACCGCTTGTTGCAACTTTTGCTGTTGCTATATTGAAGAACCGGTTTTTCAATGTAACGGTTTCGGGTTCGTCTTCGTGCATTTCGTCGGCAGCACGCAACGCAAACTCTTTCGTTCCACCACCTCCGGGTATCAAACCAACGCCAAGCTCAACAAGGCCGATATAAGTTTCGGCAGCAGCACAAATTTTATCTGCATGAAGGTTCATTTCGCAGCCTCCTCCTAACGTTAATCCATGCGGCGCCACTACTACCGGTACGTTTGAATACCTTACCCGCATCATCGTATTTTGAAACATTCTTATTGCCATATCAAGCTCATCATACTCCTGCTCAATTGCAAACATGAAGATCATTCCAACATTTGCTCCGGCGCTGAAATTATCGCCCTCATTAGCTATTACCAGGCCCTTTGCTTTCTCTTCAGCAAGACTGATTGCCTTATTTACACCTTCCAGAACTTCGCTGCCAATGCTGTTCATCTTGGTATTCCACTCCAATCCAAAAACATCATCACCTATATCATAAACCGTACAGGCACTGTTGTTCCAAACGGTTTTATCGCTATAGTTATTTAAGATGATAAAGGCAGCCTCCTCCCGGCCTCCTCCAAAGGAGGAGGTGTATGTTTTAGTTATCGGAGAATAACTCAGACGTTTACCGTTTTCGGTTTTATAAAAACTATTGTTTCCACTTGCCATCATTTCATCTACCCACGGTGCTACTTTATATCCGGCAGCTTTCATGGCTTCGGTTGTTTTGGCAACACCAAGCAAATCCCATGTTTCAAATGCGCTAATCTCCCAACCAAAGCCAGCCATCATTGCATCATCTACACGATACACTTCATCACTTATTTCAGGAATGCGATGCGAGATATAGCTGAACAAACCATAATGAAACTGTTTGTAAAATTCCCCTGCCTTATCCTGCGCATTGCATAACATTTTTATTCTTGTCTTTAAGTCTTCTACAGGTTTGGCAGCTTCTATGCTTGCAAACTTTGGTTTTTGTCGAGGTACATATTGCAAGGTTTTCAGGTCTAAAACATCAATCTCCTTCTCTCCTTTTTCTCCTTTTCTCTTAGCAAAAAATCCCTGACCCGTTTTATCTCCCAGCCAGTTGTTTGCAATTATCTTCTCTAACCAGTCAGGAATTGTGAATGTTTCTTCTGCTTCGTCTTTGGGACAGTTTTCTGCAACGCCTTTTGCAACTTTAACCAATGTATCTATGCCTACCACATCAGCCGTTCTAAAGGTGGCAGATTTAGGGCGGCCGATAATAGGGCCAGTCAACAATTCAACTTCGTCAATCGTTAATCCCATTTTATCCACTATCTTAAAAATAGACATGATGCTGAACACCCCAATGCGGTTGGCGATAAATGCAGGAGTATCTTTTGCAAGCACTGTGGTTTTGCCCAGGTACAAATCACCGTAATGCATTAAGAAATCAACAACAGATGGATCAGTATAAGGCGTTGGTATAATTTCTAATAATCGCAGGTATCGCGGCGGATTGAAAAAGTGTGTACCGCAGAAATGTTTTTTAAAATCATCGCTTCTTCCTTCAGCCATTAAGTGGATGGGTATGCCGGATGTATTACTGGTTACAAGCGTTCCCGGTTTGCGATATTTTTCTACCTCGTTAAAAACAGATTGCTTTATATCAAGCCGTTCAACCACCACTTCAATCACCCAATCACAGCTTGCAATATCCTTCATGTTATCGGTAAAGTTGCCCGTGGTAATTCTCTTAATTACATCTTTAGTATATACAGGCGATGGATTGCTTTTAATTGCCGCTGCTAATGCATCATTCACAATCTTATTACGCTCTGCTTTTAATCCTCCCCCTTCGGGGGAGTTAGAGGGGGCTATATCTAACAACAGCACCTGCAAACCAACACCTGCAAAATGACAGGCAATTCTGCTACCCATTACACCACTTCCAAGTACGGCAACTTTTTTAATTATTCTTTTCATTGAGGGGATTTTTAAATTAGTTAGTTAACTTACTCCGCTTCCCTCATCAATCTTACTTTCGGGATTTATAAAATGAAGCTTACCGCTTTTATCTTCGGCCATTAGTATCATTCCGTTACTTTCTATTCCGCGCATTTTACGGGGAGCAAGATTGGTTACAACTGTTACTTGCTTACCTACGATTTCTTCAGGTGTAAAATGCAGGGCAATGCCCGAAACAATCGTTCGTGTTTCAAAACCAATATCTATTTGAAGCTTTAGCAGCTTGTCTGCTTTTTCAACTTTTTCAGCACTTACAATCGTTCCAATTTTTAAATCAATCTTTGCGAAGTCATCGAAACCAATTTCGGGTTTACCCGCAGCGCCTAAAGCGGGGTTAATTGAAGAATTACTTTTTACTTCTGTCTTTTCACCTTCAGCCTTTAACCCTTCGCCTTCTGCTTTCTTATTTTCTTCCACTTTTTTACTTTTTAATTTTAACTTTTCAATTTGCTCTGCTATCTCTGCATCCTCAATCTTTCTAAATAACAATTGCGGTTCACGTAAAGAATAGCCAACGCTTAACAGCTTTGCTTTTCCCGCATTTTCCCAGTCGAGCATTTTATCAACTACCTTCATCATGTAGCATAGCTTTTTTGCTGTAAACGGCAAAAACGGATTGACTAAAATAGCAAGGTTGGCAGTTAACTGCAGGCATACATGAAGACAATTATCAATTAATTTTTGTGCAGCGCCCTCCTGACCTCCCCCGGTGGGGGAGGAATTTGAGAGTTGTCTTGCAACTATCCACGGCTGTTTATCCTGCATGTATTTGTTTCCTTTTCGGGCAAGGTCTATAACTTCATACAAAGCATCTCTAAACTTATATTGCTCTAATAAACTTTCAACTTTTGTTTTTACATTTTGAAACTCTGCAAACATCGCTCTGTCTGCATCATCCAAAACATCAGCATGCAGTACGGGAACTTTTCCTTTGCATAGCTTGTGCATTAATACAAATGTCCGGTTCACAAAATTGCCGAAGATGTTCAACAACTCGCTGTTGTTTGCTTCCTGAAAACCTTTCCATGTAAACTCGCTGTCTTTGGTCTCGGGCAAAATGGTTGTAAGGTAATAACGAAGTACATCGGCCATGCTTTCACCACCATTGTCCTTCTTAATCCAGTCGTTAATGTAATCTTCCATTTCAATGCTCCAGCCACGGCTGGTGCTCATCTTATCACCTTCCAGGTTCATAAATTCATTTGCAGGAACGTTATCAGGCAAAATGTTTCCATGCAGCTTTAGCATTACAGGAAAGATAATGCAGTGAAAAACTATGTTATCCTTACCCACAAAATGAACCAGCTTTGTATCTTTATCTTTCCAGTAAGGCTGCCAATCTTTTCCATTATCTTTTGCCCATTGCTTTGTAGCGCTTATGTACCCGATTGGGGCATCAAACCAAACGTATAATACTTTAGCCCCCCCGCCCCCCAAAGGGGGGATTGAAGCCTCCCTGCCCCCCGAAGGAGGGATTGAAGCCTCCCTGCCCTCCGAAGGGGGGATTGAAGCCTCCCTGCCCCCCAAAGGGGGGATTGAAGCCTCCCTGCCCCCCGAAGGAGGGTTCTGGTTAGAGGTAGTAATAATATGGAGTTTGTTTATGATTTTAGTGAGGGTGTTTTCAGTATCGTGCGTTACTTCATTATTAGTGAACCGTATTACTTCAAAGCCTTGTTTGGTAAGCCATTTGGTTCGTTCTTCATCATTAATTTTATTTTCTGGTAATTGGTGTATGAGGCCATCAACTTCAATAATTAGTTTTTTTGAAAGGCAAATAAAATCAGCTATGAAGCTACCAATTATATGTTGTCTTCTAAACTTATAACCTTCTAATTTTTTACCCCTTAACTGTTCCCATAAAACTATTTCCGCTTCTGTGGGCTGGCTGCGGTGTTCTCTCACAAACTGCTTTATTAATTCGTAAATCATGGGGTCGGCTGTTTCATAAAAACGTTTTTCAGGATCCCCCCTTTGGGGGGCGGGGGGGCTTGGCACCGGTACACCCCAATCCAGATCTCTTGTTACTGCCCGGGGCTGTAAACCTGCATCAATCCAGCTTTTACATTGTCCAACAACGTTTGTTTTCCAGTCATCTTTGTGTTCGTTTAAAATCCATTCTCTTAAAAAATCCTCGTGCCTGTTTAAAGGCAGGAACCAATGTTTAGTTAGTTTTTTTATTGGAGGATTACCACTTAAAGTACTACGTGGATTTATAAGTTGGTCTGGGCTTAGCGAGGAGCCGCACTTTTCGCATTGGTCGCCGTAAGCTTTATCGTAACCACATACGGGGCATATTCCTATAATGTATCTGTCAGCTAAAAATGCTTTGGCTTCTTCATCATAAAACTGTTCGGTTTCTTTTACTTCCAGTTCTCCTTTGTTATTTAAGTCAGTAAAAAATTCCTGTGCGGTTTCGTGATGAAGCGGATCGGAGGTACGATGATAAATGTCGAACGCAATACCCAGATCAGCAAAGTTTTGCTTCAGTATCGCGTGATATTTATCTACGATTGCTTTGGGAGTAGTTCCTTCCTTCATTGCCTGGATGGTAATAGCAGCGCCATGCTCATCGCTGCCGCAAACAAAAACAACATCCCGTTTTTGTGAGCGCAGGTAACGACTATAAATATCTGCCGGCAGGTAAGCACCGGCAAGGTGACCAACGTGTTTTAATCCGTTTGCATATGGCAAAGCGGAAGTGATTAAATATCTTTTAGGTAAGTTCATGTAATTGTACTTAAAGAGCCTCCCATGCATAGCCGATCCACATGTAAGCAAGAACTTAAAGCATTGCTATTTGTATTGGAAGCGGCTGCAAAACTAACTATAATGGAGAGATGGTAAAAATGTACTTGTTATTGCATACTTAAGGGAACAGGTATTTCGAGGTCGTTACAAATTTTTCTTACTAAATTATTTTTACTTCTTTATGTCGTGGTACAGAAGATAATTTTTTATTTATTGCATTTTGAAATATAGAATGATTTCCTCCTTCTCTTATCAAACTACATTTATATGATATAAGGTGACGTACAAGATTGGTTGTCTTCATTAAACTAATTCCAGATTTTCCCTGATAACATTCTTATTGCCCAATTCTTTTTTTGCAAGCATACGTTGAGTATCCATTATCAATTCTAATGCTTCAAGCAAATTTAATTTTGCCTCTTCAAGAGTTTCTCCCTGGGAATTAACTCCGGGAATTTCTTCAATAAAAGAAATAAAACCTCCTTCCGGTACTTCTTCAAACACTGCTGTCAATTCCAATTTTGCTTTCATAAATCTGTTTGTCTAAATTACTGAATTAATTCCAGAAAATTCTAGAGTAGAAAACCAAACTAATGTAACAAATAGAAATGCTTTCATTTTACTTTATCTGTGTATTTATGTATCATTGCCCTATGGCAATCATTCCTCCCTATTTATCAAAAGGTGATACCATTGGCATTGTTTGCCCTGCCGGTTTTATGCCTGCTAAAAAAACTGAAACCTGTATAGCAGTTTTGCAGCAATGGGGTTATAAAGTAAAAGTGGGAAAAACTTTGGGAAGCCAGTATCACTACTTTTCGGGTACAGATGAAGATCGGCTTAATGATCTGCAGGACATGCTGGATGATAAATCTATAAATGCAATTTTATGTGCCCGTGGCGGCTACGGTGCAGGGCGGATAATTGGTCAGCTTGATTTTAAAAAGTTCAGGAAGAAGCCCAAGTGGATCATCGGTTTTAGCGACATCACCATTTTACATGCTCATATTTACAGGCGCTTCAATATTGCATCTCTTCATTCTCCAATGGCTGCGGCTTTTAATGATGATGAATATAAAAACGAGTATGTACAATCTTTACAAAAAGCATTGTCGGGGAAAAAAGCAAAATACGAAACACCGGCACATTCATTTAATAAAACAGGCAAGGCAACAGCCAGATTAGTTGGAGGCAACCTTTCATTAATCGCTCATTTAATTGGCACACCATCAGAATTTAAAACCGCAGGAAAAATTCTGTTTCTCGAAGATGTAGGCGAATATATTTATAACGTTGACCGCATGCTGTACCAACTTAAACGGAGCGGAAAATTAGATAAGCTGGCAGGTTTGATTATCGGGGGATTTACCGAGGCAAAAGATACAACCATTCCCTTTGGCAAAGATGTTTATGAAGTGATCCATGATGCAGTGAAAGAATATGAATACCCTATTTGCTTTCAGTTTCCGGTTAGCCACGAAAAAGAAAATTACGCATTGAAAATTGGAGTGGCATATAAGTTTGCTGTATCCGAAAAAGGAGTAACACTAAAAGAAGTGTAATCAGTAAGTTCTTTTTATAAGCTTAGAATTTTCTTTTGAAACCATTAGCATAGTGGGCACAATAGAATACATAGTACATTCTAAACAAACTTCTTTCTATGTTCCTATGTGTCTATGTGGTAAAACATATGTTTTAAATATCTTCTCATAAAGAAAGCACACTGTCGAGCTTTTCAGTCATTTCCTTATAATTTTTAAGATCGTTGTGCGAGCCGTTGTTGATTGTAACAAATTCATCTCCCGCTTTTAAAGCTTCTTTTAAACGCACAGAATTTTTATAAGGTATTACACCATCATCCGTTCCGTGAAAAATAGTAACAGGGGCAGTTACTTTTTTTAAGTATTCATTGGTAGGAAATTTATACTTTACCATTCTTTCAACCGGGTACATCCATAACCACGCTGAAGCTAAAGATGGAATGCTGTAATAAGGTGTTTCTAAAATGAGCCTTTTGCAATCTCTTATACTTGCTAATTGTGTGGCTACGCCGCTTCCAAGAGATTTACCATAAATAATAATGCTATCTGGCTGAAACCTAACCCGTGCCATTTTATATATCTGCAAAGCCTGGTCGTATAAAATCTGTTCGGTCAGTTTGCCGGTGCTTTTACCAAAGCCGGGATAATCAATCATCCATACTTCGTAGCCGTGTTTGGTAAAATTGTCTGCCGCATAAGCGTAATGATTAATGTTCTCCCTGTTACCATGAAAATATAAGACAACGCCTCTTATGTAATTATCCGGAACAGTAAACTGAACAATATTATATTTAGTAGAATGATCAACCGGAAGATTGATCTCTTTAAAAGGATTTGAAAAATTAAACGCAGCATCTGCCTTTAGCGCAGCAGGGTGAAACAAAAATTTTTCCTGAAAAGTATAAGCGCCAATACCTGTAAGGCAATAAACACTGGTTATCACCTTTATCCATCTGAACATTTTCCTGTTTTTATTTAGCGGTTTACCTTCGTCCATTGCTGCTCTTTCAATTTGCAAAATTACGTCTTCAATTCTTTGTGTTTATGCATCAGTACTGTAAAATATCCCTAATAAAATTGTGGTATTCAGGAAAATCGGTCAGGTTATTATGTTTGCCCCCTTCAATTCTTATCAGTGTTATCTTATGTGGGTTTATCGCCTGCAATTTTTCGCTGTGCTTAATTGGTATCAAAAAATCTTTAGTGCCATGAATGATATAGGTATGGCAATTCACTTTTCTTATCCACCAGTCGGTTCTTAAGTGATAGCGCAACAAATACCTGTGCGGAAGAAAAGGAAGAAACCGCTCAACAACTTTTATAAAATTATAATAAGGCGAATCTAAAATAAGATAACGGGGCTTGTTGTCGCTTGCAATTTTGGTTGCAAAACCGCTTCCCAAACTTCTTCCATAAACAATTAACTGATGCTCGCCGTATTTATTAAGCAACGTATTATAAACGAACTGTAAATCGTTGAGCATTTCTTTTTCGCCTCGTTTGCCTGTGCTTTTTCCAAACCCCCTGTAATCTACCAGCACCACATCGTAATCGTAACGGTAAAAATCACGTGAATATTTTGCCCAGCCTTTTATACTTCGTGTGTTACCATGCAAATAAAGAATGAGACCTTTTGGATTGTCTCTATAAAAATGAAGTCCGTTTATCTGAACACCAGGCTCAATATCAAAATTCAATTCTTCAAAAGGAATGTCGTATTGATACTTAAAATCTTTTTTTAAAATCTCCGGTTTAAAAATAAACTTTTCCTGAACCAGGTAAACCAACAGCAATATAACTGCATAGCCAAGAATAATATATATGATGGTTGAAGACAAGGGAATGAAACGCTTTACGTTATTAGTTCAATTACTCGTTGCTTGTTTATAATTGTAAGCTAATAAACTTTAAGCTTACAACTACTTCATCCCCTTGTTTATAAAATTCTTACTTAAAGTCAGCTTGTTTTTTCAGCTATCCATTTCCACCAGAAGGCTGTGCAGGTTGTGTAAACAAACATGTGATACAAGTCGTCGCTTACTGAATGACCGTTCCTGACAATTGCTGTATAAACAGGTATAAGAAAAATAACAGCCAGCAGAGTAACTAAAATACCCATAGCAGTAACTGGCACATAAGCCCATCCTGATCTTTTGAACCAAATGTAGTTGTTCATAAACTTTGTTTTTAGAATGATTAAGCAATAGCTGGAAAAGGTGATAACTTTTCAGGTTTTGCAGGTTGGTTTCTATTAACTTTTGATAATATAGATTCAAGCAGTGGAAGCATTTTATTCAAGCCTTGTGTTTTAATTATAAAGTTCCATAAAGGCTCAAACTTTTTCCATCCTCCGGCATAAGCAAAATGCTTTATTGCATGTTTTATTGCATCGTGTTGCATACTTGCTTTTGTGATATTCTTCCACGAGTAAAAAGAATTGTAAGCCCAGTCATAACCTTCTTTCAATTCCATTTCATTAAGTCCTGCTGTTTTATATACTACGTGTCGGGTATCATACAAATCCCAATTATGATGAAGAATACGCCCCTGTTCCTGCATGACTTTGTACAAACCGGTGCCGGGATAAGGAGTTAGTATATGAAATGTAGATGTTGTAAGCGCATTATTTACCGCCCAATCAACAGTGTGCTTAAATACGTCTTTATTATCGTCGTCAAGCCCAAAGACAAAACTTCCGTTTATCATTATTCCTAAAGAATGCAGTCTGTCAATTGCTGCCTTATAATCCTTTCCAATGTTTTGTTTCTTGTTGCTTTGCACAAGGTTTCCGTTCGTTAGTGTTTCAAAGCCAACAAATACACTTCGTAATCCGGCCTCAGCAGCTTTCTCAATTAAATCGCCTCTAAGAATAGCATCTATTGTTGATGCACCCTGAAATACCCGCTTCATTCCTTTCATACCTTCAAATAACGCTGCCGCAAATTTTTTATTACCTAACAGATGATCATCAAGAAAATATAAATGCTTTCCGGGTAATCTATCAATTTCTGCCAATGCAGCATCTGCTTGTTGAGTATAAAACGACTTTCCTCCTTCAAAGAATGCATCTTTATAACAGAAGTTGCAATGATGCGGGCAACCTCTTGAGACAACAATGGAATTAGGAACCAGGTATAAATGCCGCTTAATCAAATCTCTTCTTATAGGCGGAATAACTTCTATTGATCGTTCTAAAGACTTGTACACTTTCTTCGCATTACCCAGTTTGAAATCCTTAAGAAACCTTGGCCAGCACTCTTCGCCGGGACCCAGAAAAATAGTATGAGCATGCGGCAGAGCTTCTTCAGGCAATGAGGTAACATGTAAACCACCAAGGCAAACATAACTGCCTTTAGAACGATACTGATCTGCAAGCCTGTAAGCACGAAAGGCATTGGTTATATAAACCTGTATTACAACAAGGTCAGGTTCATCATCGGTATGTAGTTCTTCTACATGTTCATCCGTTAAAACAATCTCATCTTCTTCATTACAATATGCAGCAAGGGTAGCTAAGCCCAACGGAGGAAATAAAGAATATTTTATAGGCCGCCAGAAAGGACTTTTTGCTTCCGTAAGCGCCGGTAATATCATTTTTATTTTCATAGATATCAGCATTTGCAGTTTTCTCCAACCATGTATAAAAACAGAGCACCAAGACAAAATAATCCTGCTGCTATAACCATCCAGTTCCAGCTATACTTCTTCAATTCAATTTCAAAATTGAAAGAAGAAACATCTTTCTTAAACGCTACATTCATTACCTGTGTTAGATTGATAAGTATGGCTACCAGCGGACCAAACAAGATGAGCAGATTGATGTTTAAGCCTAACTGCTTATTCCCGGGTTTTTCAAATATTGATTCAATCGAACTCCATAAACCAGGAATACCAAACTCATAATTTAATAAGGCTGAAAGAATAAAATACAGGGATGGGATTACCAGTAACCCTCCTGCTAATAAGGCGATAGGCTGACTTATAATTTGCTTTTTCATTTTGATTGTTTGTTTAAATAGTTAGAGATATATTTTGAGAGGTGGCTTTTAAGCAATCTTAGTTGAAGGATTTTCTAATGAAGGATTGTACCAGTTTATATTTCTGCTTGTATACATAACTAAGGCAAGCACTGCAAATAAACCTATGCTTCCTACAAGCAATGCAGTATCTTCTAATTGTATAAGCATAAAGATGAAACCATACAATAGTCCTAACACTAAAGCAAACACACCTGCAACCTTCCAACTGGAAAAATGGCTTTTGGCATACAAAGAAATTAATACAACAGTAGCCAGTGCTGCTATTAAATAAGCATAATTAAACATTATAAATTCGCTGAAAGAAAGAAGCAAAGAATAAAAGATAACCAATGCAAGCCCCACTAAAATATACTGAACAGGATGAACCGGTTTTTTCTGCATCAATTCAATAATGAAGAATAAAGAAAAAGTAAGACCAATAATAAGAATAGCATACTTAACACTTCGCATCGTTTTAGCATATTGGTCAGCAGGCTGAACCATGCTTACTCCAAAGGCAAAACTTTCTTCCTTTATATTGAATTCTTTAAGAACAGTATTAAATGGAAGATTGGCTTTGTTGAAGTTCCATTTAGCAGTAAATCCTTTCTCATTAACAGTACGTTCGGTTGGTAAAGTATTGCCTTCAAAAGACGGATTAGGCCACGACGATTGTAAAGCAAAGCTGCTGTTGCCGGCAAGCGGAACAAAATGCAACTGCTGGCTTCCTTTTATCTTCAGGCTAAACGCAAAAGAAGATTCTGTATTCAACCCTTCTCTTGTTATGTACGCATTACACGAAAGACCGGTACTACTAATTGCACCGGCAGGTAAACCAGGTGTAAGCTCATAAGCTTTGCCGTTAAAATTAATACTTACCTTTTCTTCAATCCCTTTAAAATCGCTTATCCCAATACATAGTCTCGCTTCATTCAATAGTAAATTCTCAACATTAATTTCAGAAGGAATAACGGGTTTAAATAAACCTTCTGCATTTAGTTTACTTCTATAAAGCAGTACGGTATAAATAGACCGCTTTCTTTTATCAGGCACCAGGTTTCCCTGTACATTTAATGTTTCAGGAAGTATGATAACCGACTTTCTGATAACCACCGGTTTCTTTTTATCATCAACAGTTGTTTCATTGTAAGGTATAACAATATATGGCCCGGTAATAGTTTGAGACGTTGCCCATTTGTTACTCACTTCTGCTACCACTTCTTTTTGCCTTTTTTCACGCTCCGACACGAGATTTGCGATGAATAAAGTTGGAATAAGCATAACCAGAATTAATACGCCTGTAATAATTCCTTTAATTAAAATTTTAGTTGAATAAGAAATTTGAATTTTTGGTATTGAAACCATTGAAGAATTCTGTTCCATGTTTATGTTGTTTTTTTTTGATATATTTAGCCAAGTTTTTTTTTATTTTTAAAAGCACTTTGTATTTCAAAGTTTTACTACAAAAAAATTATCCCATTGATTTTATCATTTGCTCTAAAGCTTCAAGATGCACCTTAAAAGCTTTCTCCCCTGCTTTCGTAACTGAATATGTTGTATTGGTTTTGCGACCAATAAATCCTTTCTGCACTTTTATATAACCACTATCTTCAAGTGTTTTAATGTGGCTGGCAAGGTTGCCGTCGGTTACCTGTATCAGTTCTTTCAATTCATTAAAATTTACTTCCGCATTTACCATTAGGGCGCTCATAATGCCAAGGCGTATGCGGCTGTCAAATATTTTATTTAAGTTTTCTATCGGGTTCTTCATGCCTCTTTCCTCATAGATTATCATTTTATTGTGCCTTAGATTATCGCTCGTATTTCCATAACATAAGGGCGCCATAAATAATGTGCAGCACGCCAAACCCGGCTGCCCAAAAATACAAGCCATAGCCCGGCAACCAGCAATTGACAAGGCCAAGTAATATTTGTGCATAACCTAAATACCTTACTTCGCCTAAGGTGTATTTGCTTGCATTTACTAAAGCCAGTCCATAAAAAATAAGACACGCGGGAGCAACTAAAGCATATTCACCAGCTTGCAGCAGCTTTAAAATAAATAGTCCGCCAACAATCATTGGTATGCTTACATTAATCATTAAACGCCTTGCGGTGCTGCCCCAAATAGAAAAGTTATCTTTGTGACTGCGCAGATAAGTGAACAAAAAAGCAAGTGCGAAAGCAGCTATAAAAGTTACCAATGCTACGATAAATAATTTATTTGTTACTAAGTCTGTCAGTTTGATTTCATTAGTGGCCCTGTAATTATTAGTTTGGCTGTAATCTCTTGCACTTGCTGCCTGCGTATTTAAAATGGAATGTGCAGCCCACGCCCCTGCTAAAGCACAAACTCCTGCAGAAATACCACTCCAACCGCTTAAACTTATAAACCGGCTGCTTCGTGCCATCATTTGTTTTATGTCTTGCAGTGCATCTAAGTGTGGAGAAGTCTCGCTCATAAAAAGTGCTTTGTACTGCAAAGTACAGAATGTTTAGTACTTGTCCAAAAAATTTATTCAACAAGTCCTGCAACTACTCCAATTGATAAAACCTTAAAGACTTTTAAAAAAAACTTTAAAATATACTTAAGGAAAGATTGAAAGCAATAGTAGACTTTCTACTAATTAATGCCGGGAAATTATGTGGTAGTAGCAAAGGGATATAAATCAGAATGAACTTAACAGTAATTCGGGAGGGGTTTTTTTACTTCTGGCGATTTAGCTGATGGAGCGATAACTTATGCTGGTTCTTGTATATATGGTTCAACGTCAAGTGGATTTACATATCCTTCTAGTCAGGATGGCGGCCCGGGTAACAGGTACCTTGCAGGAACATTCAGTTATTCAACGGCAAGCAGCAATTCAACAGTAAGCAGTAGTACTGCTAATACTAATATTGTTACTATTACAGCTAAAGACATTTATGGAAATGTTGCACACGCTACTGCAACTGTTACTTTGATTTGTAATCAATCAGATTCAAAAGTGCAGTCTATTACAGTATCACAAGAATCAGAGCAAACTCTATTGGAGAATAAGAAAAATACTATAAAAATATTTCCTAATCCAACTACCGGGCAATTCAGCGTACAATTATCCCGGCAGAAAGGTCCGCAGGTATCTGTACAAATATTAAATGAAAGTGGTAAAATTGTAACTCAAAAAACAATGAGTTTAAATGGAACTACGGCGATAAAATTAGATTTTAATTTGAATAATCAACCGGCGGGAATATTTATGATAAAAGTTATAAGCTCAGAAGGCATACAAGTTGGCAAAGTGATCCTGCTTAGGTAAAAAATAGTTTGAGTAAAAATTAAGAAGCCGTCTCGATAGAATTTGAGACGGCTTTTCTTTCAGTGACTATTTAAGTAAACGGTATAATATAATTGGTATATCTACTACTTCAAGAACAAGTTCAGATTGTGAGTTTTCCAAGCCCTGGAAGCAATGCAATAGTTATAAAAAATAACAGCCTTAAAAAAGACTGCTATTGACCCATTACCTGCATTAATCATATTGCTGGCAAGTTGCTCGCCGGCGGAGCCTGCTTCCTCTTATTAGGATTAACACTGGTAATTAAAGAAATTTATTCCATAAAATCACCAGCTATTTTTCCGTACATACCGTAATTAAAATCAATTCAAAAAGCTCTTAGCTATCAGAACGTCTGACGTGCAAGAGCTTTTTAATTAATAATTGAACCGGAAAATGCTTAACGGTTTGTTGTAGTACTGTTAGTTCTATGATCGTCGTGATCCTTCTTTCTCAGCCCTAAAAGACCAAGTAAACCTAACAAACCTGCCAATCCATATTTTCCCGTATCATCTTTATTATCGGATGATCGGGTTGTAGTAGAAGTGTTGTCTGTTGATTGCGCTACTACAGGATTTGTAAAGCCTAAAAATGCTGTCAGAGATAGTACACCTAATGCTTTTGCAATTTTTTTCATTGTAATGAATTTTTTTATATTATAAACTTTTATATTCAAATATTAGACCACGCATAGTGCTTTTTTCGACCTTCCCGGGTATTTCTATTTTGTCTTCTAAAAATAAGTAAGCTCTCATAAAAAAGTAATCCTTCACATCGTTGTATCTTTATTTATGCAATACATGAACAGATAAAATTATTATGACTTTCTCTAACCGTATCACCCAACTCTTCAAAGTCCAATATCCAATTATACAAGCCGGTATGGTTTGGGCAAGCGGCTGGAGGCTTGCAAGTACAGTAAGCAATGCTGGCGGGCTTGGCCTTATTGGCAGTGGCAGCATGTATCCGCATATTTTAAAAGAGCACATTCAAAAATGTAAACAGGCAACCCGTAAATCTTTCGGTGTAAACGTTCCGCTTATTTATCCTGATCTTGAAAAGCATATAGCAATCATTATTGAAGAACAAGTGCCCATTGTTTTTACAAGTGCAGGTAACCCAAAAATATGGACGGCTAAACTAAAAGAAAATGGGATAACAGTAGTGCATGTGGTAAGCAGCAGCGAATTTGCAAAAAAAGCCGAAGCAGCAGGATGCGATGCAGTGGTAGCCGAAGGCTTTGAAGCAGGAGGCCACAACGGAAGAGAAGAAACAACTATAATGGTTCTCATCCCGGCAGTTAGAAATGCAGTTCAAATCCCTGTGATTGCCGCAGGAGGTATTGCTACCGGAAGACAAATGCTGGCAGCAATGGTTTTAGGTGCGCAAGGTGTGCAGGCAGGCAGCCGGTTTGTTTGTTCGGTTGAAGCATCTTCGCATATTAATTTTAAAGAGGCGGTAGTTAATGCGGGAGAAGGCGCCACTATGTTAAGCATGAAAAGTGTTATTCCGGTAAGGCTTATGAAAAACCGGTTTTACAACGAGATAAAAACCGCCGAAGAGCAAGGCGCATCTAAAGAACAATTACAACAAATTTTAGGCAAAGGCCGTGCAAAAAAAGGTATGTTTGAAGGAGAATTAGATGAAGGTGAATTAGAGATAGGCCAGGTAAGCGCCCTGATTAAAAATATACCCCTTGCTGCTGATATAGTGAATGAAATGTGGCAAGAGTTTAGTGAAGCTTTGCGGCATCCTTTAATGTAGTTTACGGGTTCCAAAAGTTCACGGGTTTCACAAGTTTCAACTGTCACAAATTTCAATGGTTCAAATCTATAATGCCGGGAGTTCTCAGTCTTAATAATTTTAGCTTTCATAATTAGAAAGTCAGAACGATGTTATTAACAGGAACAAGCTAACAATTAAAACCTTGCTGCTACCACAACTGTATTCTTAAACGCTCTCTTCTTACCATTTAGATTGAAAACTTCGGTATAAATTACATAAGTACCTACCGGAACTTTGCGCAGCTTATCATCCAACCCATCCCAACGAAAAGTACCTGTTGTACCAAGTGTTGCATTTTTTGCAAGATTTTTTACCGGTCTTCCGGCTGCATCAAAAATGGTAATGTTGGCTACATAATTAGGTTCACTCATTTGAAGACTGAGAATGGCAAAATCATCAAAGCCATCGTTATCCGGAGAAAATACTTTTGGTGTTACCGTAACTTCGCCCTGCAAAAAAACATCTGCCCTGAATTGGGAATTTTGGTATGAGGGAGTTCCGAAACCAACGGTATAAGCTGCAGAGTGCCAGTTATTTTTATCCTGTGTTGGCTTATTGTAATCAATCCTTTCGAGCGAAATTCCTTCGTCGTTATCTATTAAAGGTGAATGCCATTTTTGATCGTATCGCAATTCGTCTATAATTTGTCCCTGTGCATTCAGCAGTACAACTACACCTTTATCATCAGGAAAAGAAGGCATCGTTACATTAATAAAGTTGTTGGGGTTTTGGGCAGTATAGTTTTGCTTAACAATGGCGCCGTTCTCGCTGATTACAAAATAATCACCCGGGAACAAAAGAAGATTTTCTGCAGAAAGCTGCACAATACTTCCAATGGCATTAGTGCTTGAAGAACGGTTAGCTATAAACAGATTTTTAAGATCATAAATTTTTGAGCTCCGGTTATAAATCTCAACATAGTCAACGCCTTTAGGATGCGGGTTAAAGAGAATTTCATTTATTACTATACCAAAACTATCTATGGGGCTGGCATATCCAAGTCTGGCAGTTTTAACAGCTTGTATAACATTGCCGCTGCAGTCAGTAACATTGTTAACAGTAACCGTATATACTTTTTCGCGCGACAGAGGCTTACTTAAAGTAAGCTGCACTTTTGTAAACGAAGGCGGAATGGTAATGGCAGAAACAGGCGAACCAATTCCATCGCTGATGCTGTAGTTTGCTGCTGTAGTGCCTTTTAAACTATCAAGCGGTTCGCTGAAAGTTAAAATAACATTTACACTGTCTATTGCTGCAGCCCGTATTAATGCAGGTGCTGTTTTATCAGGATTTACAGCATCAACCGAATTTTTTGTTCCCGGTGTTCCGCCTCTCGGGTCAACACTTGCTTTCCAGTTTTCTGCACCGTTGCATGGGTTGTGTGTATCTATCATTTCCAATGTCCATCCGCCTTCGCTTTTTACTGCGTTATTAAACCAGGCTAAATTATAAGCCACAGAATGAACGGTTATTCCTTCCTTCGATATTAATGATAATGTTGTTCCTTCGTTTATGAGCGCAGGGAACGATGTAACCCCAAGCACCCGACCATAGGATGTAAATAATGAAACTGAGCTTGTGCCGGTTATGATTAAAAAGCTGTCGGCAGGCAAAATATACGAACTGAATGCACCGCTGGATGATGCAGTTGTTGTTATTCTCCAACCCTGTAAATTCACCGGTTTTCCGCTTATGTTTTTTAGTTCAATGAATTCTGCATTTGGTAATGCAACCACAGGTGTGGGATCGCTGAATATTTCGTCTATAACAACATCGTACCGCTGAGGTATATAGAAACTGAAGGTAGCTGTTGCATTAGCAATTGCATTTCCGGCAAGGTCTTTAACTCCGTTTATGGTAATGGTATTGGTTGCCCCGTTAGGAAAGTTATTGGCAAAAGTAAGATGCACCAATGCAGCATTACCTGCATCGCGAACGGCAGACACAGGATTACCGACAGCATTATTTACCGAATAGTTTGAAACCGTTTGAGCAGTGGTTTGGTCAACAGGTTCGTTAAATAAAACATCAACTGTTTTAGGAGTGGGAGTTGTTACCGATTGAACAGAAGGCGGAGTTACATCAGGCGTATAAGGCTGCACTACTATATCGTCAAAAAAATGCCTCTGAAAAAAACTGCTCGTGCTTTGCTTAACTAAAAAGCCAAAAAATGCAGATGTGGTATAAGTGGCATCGGTAACAACACCTTCAGAAACATAACCTGTTCCTGTGCCGCTAAGGTCTCTGAACAAAGTCCATTGGTTGCCTGCTGCACGAATCACTTTTATCTTCATTACATTGGTGCTGCTGTTAAGAATACCATTTACACCGTCAATAATTTTAGTTACCGCTCCGGCTGCATCTTTCCGGTAAAGAGAAATTTCGTCATCTGTATTACCAATTCTTACAAAATAGCCTGTAGTGTTGTTGCTGTTTAAATCACTTGCTGAAGCCGTAAGAAATACATCAACATAATTTAGTGATGAGGGGTTAAAGTCGAGCTTTATATACATCTCCCACTGCGTCATCGTTGCAAGCGAATTGGCAGTACTTAAATAAAAAGCGCTGTTGGCAACAGTATTATTACTTTGTAACTGCAAAGCAGGATTTACAATCCAGTCAGATGTATTTCCTGTCCATGCAGGATTGCCTGTAAATTCTCCATCGTTAAAACTCTCGTTAATTTGTGCATTAGTTGTTTGATACGAAAAAGAAAAAACGATAAAAACAATAATTAAAATTAATTTATACATTAGATAGCTATTGGCGCAAGATTAAAAATACAAGCCTTTTGCTTAATATTCAATTTCTTGCTTATTTAATTTACAACTGATGAGGAGATACCAAATTATAATCAAATTTATTTTTTTCATTTTCACAGTTTGTATATACATTCGCGGCAAGTGAAAAACATACAAAAACATATCAAGCGTATTAAAAAACAGCTCTCGTAAGGGAAGTTGCCAACGTTTGTATTTATGTAAACATATAAGGCCTTCCCAAATCGGAAGGCTTTTTTTTGCCTTATTTTTAACAAAAAAACAAACACATGAAAGTTGCTGTTGTTGGGGCCACAGGCCTTGTAGGAACCAAAATGGTACAGGTTTTGGCCGAAAGAAATTTTCCGGTTACAGAGTTGATACCGGTTGCAAGTGAAAGATCGGTTGGTAAAGAAATTGACTTTAAGGGTAAAAAATATAAAGTGGTAAGCATGCAGGATGCTATTGCAGCCAAACCTTCTGTAGCATTGTTTTCTGCAGGGGGAAGTACGTCACTTGAATGGGCGCCAAAGTTTGCTGAAGCAGGAATTACAGTGATTGATAATTCAAGCGCCTGGAGAATGGATCCTGAAAAAAAATTGGTTGTGCCTGAAGTAAATGCTGATGCAATTACCGTGAATGATAAGATTATTGCCAACCCCAATTGCTCAACAATACAAATGGTAGTTGCTTTAAATCCTTTGCATAAAAAATATAAAGTAAACCGGCTTGTAGTAAGCACTTATCAAAGTGTAACAGGCACCGGTGTAAAGGCGGTTACCCAATTGATGAACGAACGTAAAAACGAGGAAACCGAAATGGCTTATAAATATCCGATTGACTTAAATGTTATCCCCCAGATAGACGTTTTTTTAGAGAATGGCTATACCAAAGAAGAAATGAAAATGGTGAATGAAACCAAAAAGATCATGCGGGATGACAGCATAAGGGTAACCTCAACAACTGTTCGCATACCTGTAATGGGCGGCCACAGCGAAAGCGTGAATGTAGAATTTGAAAATGAATTTGATTTTGATGAAGTAAAGCAGCTTCTTGAAGAATCGCCGGGTATAATAGTTCAGGATGATCCCGCGCAACAAATTTATCCTATGCCTTTATGGGCACATGAAAAAGACGATGTTTTTGTAGGCAGATTACGTCGCGATGAAACACAACCTAAAACACTTAACATGTGGATTGTCAGCGACAATCTTCGTAAAGGCGCTGCCACTAACGCCATACAAATTGCAGAGTACTTAATGAGCAAAAATATGCTGAATTAATAAAACAGGAAGCCGGAGATTTATCATTTAGTCATGTTGAACCGTTCTGTAGGTTTACCCTAAACCTTGAATAAAAATGGCATGGGGAAATTTAATCTCCGGCTTCTAACAATACAAGTAATGGTAAACTTTTCCTTAAGGAATTTTCGGAGAATTTTACCAACCATTTCAACCATTATATCTACTATTAAAAGGAGAAAGATTTCTTCAACAACAGAGAAGTTATTTTTCCAGCAGTAGTTTCCTGCTTTATAAATTTGTTATTCATTAAATAATATGTAATTACTTCCTTATTACGGGAGTCAATAATAAAGAATTCTTTTACTCCATGTTTTTCATACACGGGTCTTTTTCTCTCGGTGTCGTGCTTTTTGTTGCCCGGAGAAAGTACTTCAACTATTAGATCAGGAGCGCCTTTCACCTTTTCATCTTTCACTATGTTCATATTTTCATTGCTTATAAAAATTATATCCGGCTGAAAAACATTTTTGTCATCAAAATAAACATCAATTGGAGATGCTATACATTTACCAAGATTTTCAGCAGAAGAGTGCAGGCGAATGAGAGAAGCTAATTGTGTACAAACATCCTGATGAGGAAAAGAAGGAGCAGGCGACATATAAATTATGTTGTTTATTACTTCAGCTAAGGTTCCTTCGGGCAGCATTTCAAACACTTCCATCGCTGTGCGTGGCGGCAGTTTAAATGATTTTTCTAACTTATTCATACTTCTAATTTACATACTTATTATCACATTAAAAAAGCGGGTGCATACCAAATTGTCGCTTTACTGTAAATTTATGAAACCAAACCTTTATACAATGACAAAGCAAGAATTTCTTACTCTCTGCGAAGAGAAATATCCTGAAGTGGAAAAGCTTAATGAGATAAA
>JAABUN010002377.1_pt1 | contig 33897 bp, 38 predicted proteins | sample 5559311 | NCBI WGS metagenome assembly JAABUN01 (sample SAMN10711877, study PRJNA513370) | rock metagenome | isolation source: Antarctica rocks | place: Antarctica: Victoria Land, Siegfried Peak sud | reverse complement strand
AGGGTGATGAGGAGAGAGGCGGAAGGGGGGATCTGGTAGAGGGGGGGGATGGAGAGGGGAGGGGGGGGGGGAGGAGGGGTTACGGAGGAGGTGATGGGGAGGAGGATGGTGTGGTGTAGTATTATGGTTTTGAGGGGAGGTGGGGGGGAGGTGGAGGGGAAGGCTAGGGGGAAGGGGAACGGGATGGAGATGGGGATGCGATGGGGGTCGGATGGTTTGGGGGTGGGACGATTTATGGGGAGTGAATGGGTTAAGGAGGAGGTAATAGTATGGTATTGTAGTGAGGAGAGGTAGACGTAGTAAATAAGGGGGTAGGAAGGTGGAAAAGAGTCGAGAGGTACTTGGTAAACTGGGTTCGAGGATTAGGTGGGTGGTGGAAGGGTTTTGTTATAAGGTTTGGGTTTTGGTAAGGGGTTTAGGAAAGGGGTATGTAGTAGGCGGCTGCTGGTGCTGGAGTATACAGGAGGTTGTTAGCAGGCTTTTTTGGAGATAAGGGTGAGATAGTTTTGGGGGGGGGGGAATGATTTGGCGGAGAGGAGATGGGGGAAGCTGTTATTGTGCCGCGGCCTGGCTGGGTAACTTGTTTTTGGGGTTTCGAGGGAGGTATAAGTAGGTATCGGATACGAGGTATAATCGGACGAGTGCTAGAACCTCTGAAACGTGAAACGAGTGCGTTGCTAGGATATAGGATGGAGAACGTTTGTTTTTATTCCGATGGCGATTTCTGTATGTTTAGCTTGGCGTGGATTGTTTTTCTGAAGTGATTGTTTTCTGGAGTGGGTAGTAAGTAGTGGGAGGCATTGATATCGGAATAGTTCGGATACCTTCTAGACCTTGATGAAGTTTGATGTCATGGGGAAATATGGACGATGGCGAAATTGATACGATGAAGAGATGGCAATCTCAGATACTAGTTTCCAGAATCGTTATTTTCGACCTTGATCCAGTTTGATGTCATGGGGAATATGGACGCTGGCGAAATTGATACTATGGAGTATAGCTATCGTAGATATTATTTGGCAGTAGGATTCATACTTCGTGAGAGTATGTAGGATGGCGTAGGTAGAGGAATGGGACTGCTCGATGTGGTGTACAGTACAGAAATACAAGAATCGCTTGACAAAAGGGGTATTCGCTTTCTGGCTCCTTGGCGAAAGCAAATCACTACCGAACCCGCGTATGGACATTTGTGTTGTTCGGATGGATAGTCCTACTTGCTTCGCTCGAACCCACCGGCGCTCCGAGGATTTCATATCGAAATGTATGGGTATCGCAATCAAACTGTCGCGGGTGTATGTGCAGCGCCAGATCTTCCTCCGCGGCTTCGCATTGCCTCGATACCAGAGAGGACGGTGGTGGCGAGGAAGAGGACCCTAGATAGTCGCATCACTGTTAGCGTCTTCGTTGCAATTGAGCGGTCGGTACGTAGGGCTTCCAACAATTCCGCGTCTCGCCCCCTCCAAACCATCTGAAAATTATGAATGGATGGCAACTCACCATTCAAAAGCCCCAAACACCACCGCTGCAGTGATTAATCCGCAATAATTCCCAAGCACGCTACACGCCCCGTACACATCCCCATTATAAATGTCACCAAAACCGACGTCATGCAGATTGTGATCGTAGACGGCCAGGGCGATGAAGCCTGCAAACCAGAAGAGGGTCGTGAGGAGGTCGAGGGCTAGGAGGGCGAAAGGATGGGCGATGGAGGATACGAATCTCGGGGCGAGGGCGAGGAAGAGGACGACGAGGATGGTCCAGATGGAGACGAAGACGAGGAAGGAATCCCTGTGCGAGTGAGGAGGAGATGTTAGTGGATGTGATCGCAGGAGGAGAGAAGCGAGAAAGGGAGGCGTGAGGCTGTTGAGACAAGGCTTGGTGACGGAGTGTAGATGTGGAGCGATGACGCGGGTTTGAGGACATACTGAGAGGGGCTGAGGCCATAGGATGCGACTGCGACTTGTCAGCACGAGAGCTCGTGGAGAGGCAGGATCGCGGCGTACCGTGGCCTGTGATGCCGAGTTCGATGATGGCGAACAGGAACTGCAGCCCCCGCAGACCGAGGACGAGCATCTCGAGGAGGGCCATGATTGGTGTGCTTGTATCGGTTTAGGGAGTTGTAGTTCTGTCGGAAGTTGAGAGCTCAACAAGTCGCGTAGATGTGCTTGGAGTATTGTATACTTTAATGCAGCGTATGAAGATGAGAAGAACTGACGGGTTACAGCCTTTCGGTTGTAATTGCAATTGGGGGCGGTCAGCCTTCCACTCCATACAAATCTGGAAATCCACTCTAAACGGAGCAATCTCCAAGCGCGTGATTCATTTCTTGGCAAGCTCTGGTGCAGAACGCCACAATGGCGCAGTATGACGTAACGCACGTGGCTAACATAAAAGCCTCCGGAGTCGCTGCCCAGTCGTTCTTGTAAGTGGACGTGAACGCGACACACCTTTGGAGACCTCCAAGCTCCAAGGCGGACATCATTGTTTGAAGCCAGCCGAGGCAAAGGACAATACTGAAACAGTGTTCGACACGATGATGAAGATGCGTGTATGATAGGCTGATGGAAAAAGGGCCAAAACACAGGGCGGCTGGAAAATCACCCTCAGCCTTGCGAAATCAAAGTAATACGCTTTGCCCAATCTGGGTACTTTAGGCTACCTTATGTTGGCTAGCTCTTGTATAGGATCTATGCCTGTTGTGGTTAGTATTGATGCATCCATCACGGCAATTTCAGTGCCGTACACCATATCAAATATCGACTCTTATGATATTTTTATATCGAGAGCTATCGACACCAAGTCACAAGTGCAAGACGTTAGAAACCCCGTAAAGCCTGAGGCCCTCTGCTGCAATATTGTTCCACGCTATACCCTCTTCTTCTCAAGATGTATGCATTTAATTAATAACGATGTTCTGGAACTGAAAGACGTTTATCGTCATCCTACGCAGTATCTCAATGAGTTACCACGTGCTCAACATTGGATACAATAGGAAAGTATCAGGGCAGCTACGTCCCCATCATATTGATAAATTGACATACTGATCCTGTGTCGTTAGACAGAGATGTGATGCACCAAATCCCGTTGTGCCAAGGAGCTTTAACCGTTATCATGTCATCAATTCACGGCATCGATGAGTATGAGCTTTGTTGGCCTGAAAGTCGCTTGCTCAACTTCCGGATTCTTCTTTCATATCTGCCCTCCACTTGTTGTTAATCATTGGCTCTGCACGCTCTTCTCCAAGCAGGTTCTGAGGATACTTATAGAAAAGCGGCCCTATCGAGACCCCGAATATATCGGAATCTTCTAACAGGTAAATTCGATAGGAGAAGCCATAGCCATCTCGTCTGTTCTCTAATTCAGCTGGGTTCCTTCCGCTACTACTCCTAGTCTGATCAACCCTCGGAACGTCAGTCTCAAGGTCGTGATCTGAGCCTGTCAGACTTTGTCACCAGTGTGTGCAGCTTCATTAGTTCGTTCAGCATTTCGTTGGCAGGCTACAGGTATCTCCAACATCAAGATTCTGAAGCGTACGAGATACGACCGGATCAGGAAATAATAGACCCCGTTACCCTTCCAGTAAAACGAAAAGCCGGTGTCACATTTTCTCCAGCTACGATCACTGGCTCACTGTTCGCACGGTTATTTCCGCTATTGCCAGCTTGGGAGATCCGAACCAATTCGTCTGTGAAGAACTGTTCGCGTCACCTAATCAAAGCGTCATGATTATTCCTCGCCAAGTGCATATTTGTTCTCTGGAACAAGTTCGTAGAGCTCGTGGGGTGGCTCACCTTCCGCCATCGTTGCTGAGCCTTCATATAAACTGAGACAAGCACCACTGGACGCGAAAGTCTAGGCAAAAATGGTCCCCCGACCTCTCAATTCCCCTATCTAAGAGCAATTGCTCTCTAGAATCTGTTCTATTCCCACATAGCGTATGCACGTATCCTGCTTTCACCCACCAACCCTCTAGGTGCACACTACCTCGCCCTCCACACCATGCTCCTAACCGCTTGCACATTATCGAAACATTGCGAGCGACTCGTTCCCTCCGACTGCATCGGCGACGTCGGAACTTAGCCTCTGAAGCCGTACTACGCCACCACACAACTTCTCCTCGGCTGAGATTTGAAGCAAAGTGAGGTCCCATTGGCGCTCGTTAATCCTCGCTCCTCGATATAGCTAGGGTCGTGAGAACATACCAATGGTCGTCATGTGTTGTTATAGATCTCTAGTAGTTCTATCGGTATGGAAGGCTAAACCCCTCGCCGATACATTCCACCAACTCGACGCGTCCTATCAAGCCTAGACAGTTTCAAAGCAAAGCTGAGGAGCCGAGGTGAAATCACAGGGCAAAATATGAGAAAGTCTTGTTATGATAGAGAAGGCCATGATGGGACATTTCAAAAGTTGGTGACAATGACTGGTGATATGATGACTGTGGTACTGGGCATAGGATGAGAATCAAGGCGTTTTGCTGGCTATGGAGCCTGACTGAGCCTGGGAACGGAAGATTCGGCGTGGTGGTGATCTGACCGCGAGTGTCTCTATACATTTCTGGGAAGATACATGTGCTTTGCTGTGCCGAAACAAAACAACGGTGAGGAAAACATTAAGGAGACACAGAGGCCAAACTACCTAAAGTATCTGACTTGAAACAAGAGGCTGTTCCGACATTCCACCACAAGCTCGGTTCTACTTATTTGCCTTTGTAAACCAACATCAGATGTTTTAGCTAATGCTTCAAAGACGCGTAAGGATCAAACGTCAACCTCTTAGAACCAACAATATCCCTCCGTCTGTATCACGGCACCCTTACATCATGCTTGCATTTCTTTTACTCCGATGCCACAATTCTCTCTCGAACCTCCAGTGAAAGCAAGTCTTCGCAAACTCTCATAGATAGCGTTGTTGCTAGAGTCGAGAATCATGGCTCAATCCAACATTTCGAGGTTACGGAACGTATGTATGGTAGAATGATAAGTGAGAAGGGAGTATAGTGTACATTATTAGCAGGGGGGTAAGAAAGAGCCAAATTACTTTGGTCGTGTCAGCCGCGCTTCTCGGGGACGAGCGGATGAGATTACTACTTAGCATGTAAGTGCTCACTTGTGGTCGGCACGACCGGCTCATATATGCAAGCGCGTACATCGCCCATCACTTACAGCCCTGGGTTGGAAGGTACCGGGAAGCGTACCACGATCAGCTAACTAACTATGCATATCAACTATCCCATGGTTGATTGGCTCAAAACTCGGTCTTTATCGCGCTAGGATCTCCACTTTCCCCTTCGAGCACCCAGCTTCTTCCCGCGGGCCTGCCACCATCAACCGGCATTAGCGCTGTCGTCACACGGACCCCCCTCGAATGCTCAATGAAAGCCGTAGGAGCGATGGCAGAGCGTCTGTGCCATTGCCTCGCATAAAGTCCATCTACGCTCAATCTCCGTCGTTTTCTCCCCTTTTCTCTGCATCTTCGGATGGCTCATTGCGAGATTTTCACTTCAACTTCAACGTCTTCAAAGTACACTACCCACGAGCCCAGTATGAAGAAAGCCTTGTCGTCAGAGGCCATTATCCCAAGCGAAGACTTCTACAACAAGGTTGGGATACAGTACGAGGCAGCATTTGGCCATGACGCAGGACTTCACAAGATTGTCCTGAAATTCCTCCAGCTACTTCCAGGGGACGCTCGAGTCCTAGATTGCGGATGTGGCACTGGCAAACCCGTGGCCGAAATGATCGCCGAAAGCGGGCGTGTAGTGACCGGTGTCGACCTCTCGCAAACGATGGTCGAGCTAAGTAGCAAGCAAGTTCCGACCGGGTCTTTCACGAAAGTAAATATGCTATACTACACCCCCGCGGATCCTCTGAACGGCGTCATTGCAATGCTATCACTGTTCGAGCTCAACCGCCAGGAAATCAGTCTAATGGCACGAAAGTGGTTTCAGTGGCTTCGACCTGGTGGATATCTACTCATCGGTGTCTTCGGAGCCGAGGATTGTGAACCGACTCCTGAGATGTACGATTCGGATGGTCTGTGTGCTACCGGAATTCCATTCACATTCATGAATCATACAGTCTCGATGACTTTGTTCACAAAGGCAGGCTGGAACGCCTTGTTGGAGGAGGCCGGGTTCGAAGTCATCCACACGGAAACAGACATTTTCTCACCCCCACCGGCTACGGTTTGCGATGATGAGCCCCATTATTTCGTGATCGCTAGGAAATTAACCAGCGTCTAGCTATTCTGTAGCAATCGTAGGAAAGGGCAAACTTCAAAGACATCTAGATTCTAAGATCAGCGGTCGTTATATACTGGTTCTCTGTGCAGGTTAAGAACAACGCCGCTTGACCTAATGACTTTATGAGTTGTTCAGCTTCATTGAGTCCAGCGGTAGTTTTCACCGGGTTATTGCAGCAACCGCGCGGCTCTGCGTTCATCATACTGGTCCATTTTAACTGTTCTTCTTTGATACGAACCCTTTTGTCCATTGAAGTAAGTATCGTCGAAGGTTTCTTGTCAACGTTCTGTCTCAACTCTCATGATCTGCACCAACTTCCTCGAACTTGAGGACAAGCCTATCCGATTAAGAACCAGCCTCGGCTCTATTACTTAGCATGGATTACGAACAGTTGATCTTCTAAGAGAATACTACGATAACAGCCCCTTTGCCGATACATACAGCCCTCCCCCCCCTACTCTACCAACCACGCCACTCGCGCACGCACAAAGCGTGACATATGACCTTGTCGAGCGTCGCGTATCCCAGCAAGCACCACAGCAACACTTCAGACATCATTTCCTCAGCAGCAACATTTATATCCCGACGTAGCAGACCAAACAAGCAGCAATCACGGCCGTTGGACTCTATGTCAAATAACGACTATTACCGTTCCCGAGCGCCGTTCCATCGGCAGGACTTTGCCGAAAGGGAGCATAACTTCCACGTTCAATGGAGCATGGGGCAAGGTAGCGAATCTTCCCGAGGTCGAATTCGTGAAGATGATATGCGGCTACACGAAACGGAGCGAAGAATTGACATGATCGAAGGAGTGGTCCCTCGGGAGGTGGTCCTTACCATGGAGGCCCTTCGAGTGGGCCGACAGCCAGTCAGCAGCCGGCGGTAGACAAGTCTCTCGCAGCGTCTCATGCGGCAGCAATGAACGCAATGACTGATAATGTGTATTTACGACGTTAAAGGGGATATCGTCTCTACCTGAAGAGTGTCATTCTTGTCCGTTCTTGTCTTTCCGATGGCGAATTAATGCTTTACGGACTGTGGTTCTTTGCTGCAAGGGCCCATTCTGCGCGATGGCTTTTGTGTGAAGGAGGGTGTGCTTGTTTGAAAACGTGAAACGTTGATGGGATGGAAGAGTCTAGAACAGACCGAATGCAGGCTGGGGAGGAGCATGATCGTACTGATGGAATAGTGCGGGGGCGTAGGTGTCTAGCTAAGTTGTTAGAATGTATAGGAGCTGGTCTACTCATATTGATGAATGATTAACCAATTGATTAAGAAGGATAGTTTGTCGTATGAGGGCCTATCTACATGAGTGCACAGTCTCATCACCCTAAGCTAGGCGGGTAGTAGATTGCCAATCTCATGCGTCTCATAATTTTCTTCCATATCCCTCACTCCCTCCCCGTCTAATCCTTTCCACTCATGCCCCCATCCCTCCCCAACACCACTCCCCCTCATCTAGCCGTCCTCCACTAAATTTCTAAGACATGGTGTTTAGCTCCAAACCGATACCATTGGCGAATGAGTACAGTAGAGTAGACGAGATTTGCTCAATGTACAACATAGTGGTACCTTAAATTGGGATTGATGACGTTCATCAAACGAGGTTCTTGGATGAGAGTACAGAATAGAATGGAAAGTAAAGTAAAGTAAGGTAAAGTACGGGATATTCGTCCGATTGATCTCTCGCATGCAAGTACTATACCATGCTATAAATCCTACTCTCCACTACTTCCATAAAAACCCGCTAGAGCCACGATCACAGCAAAGAGGGAAAGGCTTCCGTTCACGAAAAAGCATCCAAAACTGATGAAGTCGATTATATTAATCGAATTCGATATCGCAATCCGAGGTAGAAGGATCGAAAACGGGTCGGATATCCCATTGGGTACAGGATAGAATATTCTATAGGCTAAAGCTGTTGTTAAACTTATCATGGCTTTATCCTTGTGATCTGTAGAGGATTAGGATACTTACACTCAGTATCGAAGGTCTGCTGTTGTGGCTAGTTTTCGAGGCTAGTTTTCGAGGCTAGTTTTCGAGGCTATTCGGTATATTTAAGCTGCTGCTTTGTATCTGCCGTGGAGCTGGCGGCTTGTGGCAAGGTAGCGAGCGATGCGAGGAGGCAGGGGTAGGTGTGGTAGGTACGCCGATGGAATGTGTGGCGAGGTTTGTGGAGTTCCTTTCCTCATATTGATCATCTTTGAGCGGGAACTTCGGTATGACGTTGTTCATGTCCTTAATTGTGTAGCCATCATCCTCCCAACAGCTTCGCCGGTGCCCCACCCTCAGCCCATCGTTCTGCAGATCTGCAACATGCGAAGGCAGGGATCTAAGGATAGTATATACCCTCTCCAGCTCAACAGGCTCGCCATGGGTACCTCTCACCAGGGCTCGAAAGGCGGTCAGGGTCCAACAGATAATGGTAGGGGGGGAAAGTCAACTGCAGTCAAGATGCCGTCCCGGTAGAATAGGCCGAATTGAATTGGTTCGAAATCGGCAACATCGGGGATACCGCTGTCGTCGTGAGCGAGTTGCGGTTGATAGAATCAGCTTGAGAAGGTTGGCGTACATAATCGATGGGGTTGTTGATTATGGGGCTACCTACCGGATATTCTATAAGCAGTAGGAAGTCGGCTTCTAGAAAGCAGGACAGCGCGGTTGGGTTCTGGTGAATGTGGATTTCAGATTATATGCCTCGTCCACGACAACGACGCGACCGAATAAGCCTGTCAGAAGACTTCGAAAGTGGGACAACTGCAACTCGGTTTCTTCCACTTCGTCTTTCTTATCCGCCATCCCACCTCCCTTCGCTTCCTGCGCTCTCTCCACCTACGTCGTCGTCATCGGAGTTATCGGTAGGACCCTCTATAGAAGCAGTCTTCGCAATTTAGTCATTAGCCTTGGCCACGTTGACCGCTTCGGCATCGGTGGCAGGGGAAAAGGGGTACGCCGCCTCAGCGTCTGCAGCGAGGGCAGGACGACGATATTGGCAGTCGCTGGCTCATCTGGGTGGCCTGCGATCCAGGCTAAGAGTTTGCCGGGTTGCGGCGCCAACGAGCGATCGCGATCCATTTAAGGGTAGTCCGCTCTTCGCTGTGTTGTCTGGCGACATCGGAGAGACCGCTGGAACGGACTGGATATCTCGAGTAAATCGAACCGGCGAGTCATGTATGTGTTCAGACTGAACCAGACATAACAGAATACTTTGGGCAGTGTTCTGTACCGAATGACAGAACGGTCTGAAACCCCCTATTTGACTTACCGAACCTTAGTAGTTCCTACTTGCTCCATCATAGTGCTGCGAGGAGGCACGGGCAGGAATGGTTTCATTTCTAAGGACTCGCCGGACCGTTCGACAACGCCTACCTACCTGGTCCTGGACCCGGATCATTGACGACCTTACGATACGTCGGAGCCTCCTAGTAATGACTCGGGCCATCCTATTCCGAGTGAGGGTCTCCGCTCTAAGTATTGACAATAACATGATTGGTCTGAGATTAGACCGTCCTATACTAGAAGATTAGTGATACGCTATACCTTCGGAGGCAACATATGCACACAAGCGTTGAGCAACTAAGCGTTGCACACCCTCATATGCCCTCTTCATTTGGGAGCCAATGATTGGTTTCACAATGATGAAGAGGATGGCCGATCTTGACTGTGTGGTCTGCTCGTGGGAAGGGGCTAACATGAGTCACAGTGTGTATATGTATATGTATATGGAAGAGAATTGACAAGACAATCGACTAATGTATGAGGAGTCGAATGTTCGAGAGGAAGTGGTTAAATGTCAGAGCTATTGAATGGGTTAGATATACTTCAATCCTGTTTCGTGTACGAGCTGTCATTCCGGATGGATCAATTCGGATGAAGTTCTCTCGTGCACGATCTGTCACCCACGACGAAGTCGTTCCGTCCACGGTATGTCACTCCTGATGAAGTTGCTTCATTTGCGATCAGCTACTTATGACAAGGAATTTCGCGTACAATTCGTCACCCTTGAAGTTGTTCTACTTGCGACCTGCCATTCCTGACAAAGTCCTTCCATTCACGGTCTGTTACTCTCGGCAAAGTCATTTTGTTCACAACATGTCATTGTTGAGGAGGTTGGGTCTTTTATATTGACGAAGTTGAGGTGACAGATCCTGAACGGATCTAGCAATGGTGAAGCATTTCCAACGAACACTGTCATAAGTATTCTGAACGTGAATGGTCGCAGATCTCCCCACTATCGAGAAGGACATAGCCAACCCATTTGATGGTAAACAAAGCCCCAAACAATTATCAATACACTCGTAATAAAAAATGGTTCTTCAAGCTCATTACCATCCCCGCCAAAACCTACCCTCAATGAAATCTTCATATTGTAAACTTGAGATAGCCACCAGCTATAGCGACAAAACAGTGGCGCTCTTGATTCCAGCCAATACCCACCAATCATCGTCCTTCATCACCAGATGCACCAAGGTCAACCGTATGCTAGGCCTCAGCGATCATTGGTAAATTTAGCACGCGAGCCGTGTTCATGCACGTACATAGGTAATTGGCCCCGGTCTCGTTTCAGGTCGTTGCCACACGGGCCGCAGAATGGCGCGCTTATATGTTGGCCGAAGGGGCCGTATTGGCGACCGTGGAAAATTCGAAACGGAAGATGATCACCCGGTCATGTGGTGACATCTGATTATTTCCATGGTATGAAAATGACGGGCATTCTGACGGGACGAAAAGTTTGGTAAATATAGCAAAGATTGGATGGGTAATTGGAATCTTGCATGATGTGAAACACACAGATGTGCACTAGGCCGGAAGGCCGATGACCGGTGAAATCTTGAATCGATGGATAGAGCGTGCGTGGATGGAATGCGGGGTGCAGATACGGATGACTTCTGAGAGGTCGAGAAAGGTGCGAACGATACTCTGCATGAAGCCGGGGTAAAAGTAGAGTATTATATAAATTATTGGGTATAAGCTGTAAGTATGAGGAATACCAGAGTATGCGATGAGAAAGCCACTTCATGAGTTGCACGCTACGAAGCATTCCGCTGTGATCGCTGGCTCAATGTAGTGAAAGGGTGTCCGTGCCTCTTGCGCTATATGTAGATCGTTGTCGTACATTCGTGATTGAGGATATATTACGCCTTGAAGATGTGGTTCGAGTGACCCGGCACCTTCATCCGGCAAAGCTCGCAATCTGCGCGGATTCCCATCGAGAAGGACAGCCTGGTAGTTCGGGCTTGTAGAGAGAAACCGTTGGTCTTCGCGATTGGATGCCCATAATAATGCTCCGTGTCCATCTGCAATCGACCCATTGTGATCGAGGAATCCATCACCTCATCCTCGTCAATGGGAGTGGGTAACCTCCTCCGCCGTGCATGATTTTCGTACTCGATCTCTTGCTGGGATCGTGGGATGATATCTTCCGAGTCCTCGCTCATGTCCATCATTGCATCTATGCCCTGCTGGAAGTGGCCATAGATAGGTGTAGGGAGACGACCCCCAGAGGGTGATGTTTGTAAGTCCTTGAAAGGATCTCGGAAGGCCGGTAGAGGGGGTACAACCGTGCATGGCGAAGCGTTGGGAGATGAAATGGCAGTGGGTTGGCCCAAGTAACGTGGAGAGACGAGAGGCCGAGAGTCTGTCATGTCCATGTCCGAGTCGAGTGTCTGCTCAAGGATGAGTGGTGGCGGACTGACGCTGACTTGGGTCGAAGGTTGTTGACGCGCTTGGATTGATAACGTGAGAGGGGGAGAGGTCTCTTCTTCAGATGAATCTGCGGGAGTGATGGTCTGGGTAAAGAGTGGTGACGGCTTGCTTCTTAGTGATTGCGAGAACCCCCTGTTGTGTTTGGAGGTTGGTGAAGTCCGGAAGGGTAACCTGCATTGCTGTTCCTGTGTCTTAGTAAAGGGCTCCCAAGGTGGAAGTATGCGGTGGGTGTATACCTTGATCACACGCGCGCATTCTTCATAGCCGTCCTCTTCAGTATCACGAGCCCGCTTCTTGGAGGTGAACATGGTACCGAATGTAGATTGATCAGGATGAGAAGACGGAGAGCTAGGGGAGAGCGGACAGGCGTTGATGACGATGTTTGGTTGTTTGGTTGTTTGGTTGGTTGTAGGAGTGGGATCATAAAAGTGATATGAGGCAAGGCTTGGTGGGGATCCGATAGGGATATAGATCTACCAGATCAGTATTTTATTTCCATAGCGGCTAGAACTAGTGTTACGAATGGGTCATCTCGCATGCAGCATGCAGAATCTAGAATCCTAGCTGTTTCTAGTGCATGTCAGAGAAGCTTGAAACAGAGAGATGAGCGATCATGTCTTAGAACAGGGGCAAGCACAAGCGGCTATTTTATTTTACAGACTAGAGTTTATTACACTAGACCCAGGATAGGGATAGAGTACCGGCCCATATCTTGCCCGATGCCAATGATGAACTTCCGAGATCGGACAACACAAGTCTGAATCCTTTGCTACAAGATCCCTGTCAGGTTCCACAAGGATCACCGCCGCACAACTCAAGATCAGTACATAATTGCACGACATATATCCAGTACATAAATACGTCGCAGCAGCTTGGTAATTATTACTGCAGCTGCGAAATCCACACTGCTGGAGCTTGCCCATCACTCACCTTTCGAATTCTCGCGCAATACACGACACAATGCCTATCGCTGATATTGATATGTCGCTCAATGAGAACACTCGAGGTGACCTGAACTTCCAGCCCACCATACTAGGTCTCTGCTGACAGTGGTTCAAGTCCTTGGCCAGGATCCTTTGATCCCCCCTCAATTACTGCAGTCAGAAATACCCGCCGTACGTTTCTTCTTCGATAATCAAGGGCTTGGCTATGACTGACGCGTAACAGTCCGACGAGACCTACAGAGCTGTTGCCAAAGGCCGCCAAGAGTCAATACGAATCATCACTCAAGAAGATGACCGCCTACTGGTCATGGTCGGGCCATGCTCACTGCACGACCCCGCAACAGCTGTCGAGTATGCACATAGGCTCGTTAAGCTGTCACATAAACTCTCCGATGACCTCTGCATCATCATGCGCGCTTATCTCGAGAAGCCAAGGACGACTGTGGGTTGGAAAGGCTTGATAAACGACCCGGAGATCAACGAGACATTCAAGATCAACAAGGGTCTGCGGGTGTCGAGACGGTTGTTCTGTGACTTGACTGGCTTGGGCATGCCAATTGCAAGCGAGATGTTAGACACCATATCACCACAATTTCTTGCCGATCTGATATCATTGGGAGCGATCGGGGCACGAACAACAGAAAGTCAATTACACCGCGAACTGGCCAGCGGTCTTTCGTTCCCGGTAGGCTTCAAGAATGGGACGGATGGATCTTTGACGGTGGCCATCGACGCTGTTGGCTCTGCCGCCTCGAAGCATCACTTCATGGGCGTCACGAAACAAGGTCTGGCAGCTATCACAAGAACGAAAGGGAACGAGCACGGATTTGTCATCCTTAGAGGCGGTACCAATGGGACAAACTTCCATCGGGACAGTGTCAAAGCCACCCGGGAGGCGTTGAAAAAGAAGGGCCAAAAAGAAGTCATGATGATCGACTGCTCACACGGTATGCATGTTTGCGAGAGCTGCTTTACTTCATGCTAAGACCACTAGGTAATTCGAACAAAGATCACCGAAACCAGCCGAAAGTCGCTCAAACCATTGGCGACCAGCTCCGCGAAGGCGAGACAGCCATAGTCGGCGTGATGATAGAGTCACATATCAACGAGGGCAACCAGAAAGTGCCGCCAGAAGGCCCAGGTGGCCTTAAGAAAGGTGTCAGCATCACCGATGCCTGCATAAGCTGGGAATCGACCGTGGACGTTCTCGAACAGCTGGCTGACGCCGTGAGAACGAGACGAAAGGCTGTGAAGGGTCGGGCCAACGGAGCGAATGGTTATTGAAAAAGCTTGCTATCTTATGCATTTACGATGATGAGTATGTTTTAAGCGATGAAAAGTTTGAGGCATTTAATCATTAGACGGTTGAATGATTCTCATGACAGGCTTGATACCTTAGGTACTTTGAGATAGAGGCTTGATTCTATCCATTTACCACATATACCGATTACTACATATCATCCCAGTGCAAAGGCAGTACATGCTCAGCACAGAGTTCGTAGAGAGATCGATCAGATATATGACCAAAGTCCTATCCATACCAAAACCCATCCTAGCACCAGTAATATCCGCTCCTCCAATACTCCTCTCCGTACAAACATCCACATCTAAAGCCTCAATCAACACCCACCCCCCCCTACCCCCCCTCCACCAGAAAAAATGCGCGCCCTCACCCCCCCCTCCCTCCTCCTCACCCTCCTCCTAACAACCCTCCCCCCCTCCCCCCTCCTCAAAGTCCACGCAGCCTGTCCGTCCCTCCTCTCCCCCCCCCTTCCCACTCCTCCTCTCCACTCCCCCAATTCCACTAACGACGCAAACAGCCCCAACCTCCTTCTGCAAATGCACCTGCTTCACAAACAGCACCATCATCCCCCTCGACGCCCCCACCGCCCCGCTGCTCCTCCTCCCACGGCACGCATCCATTCCTCCCTCAAATGGCGGACGTTCAGACCCGCCGCCCCTCCCGTGGGACGGCGCCGATAAAGCGCGTCTGCCCAACGCGCCTCACACCCAACCTGCCGGGAAGGAAGAGGAAGAGGAAGAGGAAAATGGGGATGAAAAGCAGCAGACGTCAGAGCCAGAACCAAAACACGAAAAAGAAAACCACAACCCGGCTTCCAGTCCCGAAGCCACGGACGAGAAAGAGAAAGAAAAAGAAAAAGAAAACCGCCCCGGCACCTGCGCAGACTGCAACCGTCAATTCTGCCTCGACTACAACCTGCCCATCTGCAAACACGCGCGCGTCGAGGACGTCTTCACCACTTGTTTCCGTACGTTTCCTTGCCCTCTTATCCCGCTCTCTTTCCCTTCATCCCTTCATCCCCCTCCCCATATATATCCATAACCCAATATCCACACGCTAAAGGACGAGATCTGCAGAACGCGATTCCCGCAAAGACGAAGCCGTAGTCTTCATCTTCATTTTCGCCACCGCAGGATTGCTGCTGTGGGCCGCGGTGAGGCCGTGGGTTGGGGGGTGGATTGAGGTTCGTATCCTCCTTTCTTCTTTTTGCTGGGGATAGGATGGATGTGCATGGTGATGATGACTGACCGATAAATGGACAAAGGGAGCTCGAGAGCGGAGCAGTTATATCCCTGTTGCCGGACAAGATGGTTGAAGGCTGATATTGGGGATACCTTATTGACAGCGGTAATGCCATTTGGATGCTATGTTTATGTGATTTATATGTATATTCACGATCTCTATCCATCACCACCAAGGCGGGCGATTATTACTGTCACAAGCGATGGCGTTCAGGCTGAACTTGGACTTGGGTATAAGATATTCATATTAATATTCATACTCATAAGAGATATCCCCATGGCTGCAGAAGATGGCTACATTCCATACTGTGGATATTTAACTCTAAAGACTCGAATATCAATATCAGGGATGGTGGAAGTGAGAAATACTATGCTATACCATGTAATTCATGGACGATGGCTATGGCTATGGCTATGTATGTCTCCGCAGCGAGGAAGGGGATTTCATTTTCGCAAGCGATGGCGTTCGGGCATTTGAATTTGGGTATAAGATGTTCATACTCATAAGATATTTACCGGTGCTGGTGGCTAGTGTCTGGATAGGGTGATTGATACTTTGAGTTTCTTCGGATATGGATACTGATATGGATGTTGGGGATGTTGGGGATGTTGGATGAGTGGGAGTGGGATGGGGAAAAGAAGAGGTGAGGGAGTGGAAGAGGGAGGATAGTATACTCTCCTTATGTGAGTTATGTACGATGGCTATGTATATCACAGTAGCGAGGCGGCGGCGGTGGTGGTGGCGGGATTGTCACTGTCGCAAACGATGGCAGTTAGGCACTTGGACTTGGGCATGAGATATTCATATTCATATTCATGACTTATTTGACCATCATCAACTCTCATGAATTTTCATGAATTCTCATCATCATCATCTTTATCTTCATCATTGCATCCCTCCCTTCACCCTTCCACCCTTCCTTTCCCCCCTCCCTCCCTTCCCCTCCCCTCCCCACCCCACCCCATCCCCACTCACCACACAAGTCACACCCCCCTCCCCTCCTTACTAACCTTATCATGCGCCGCATCCTCCATCGGCCCCTTCGGATTACTCCCCAACGTATTCTCCCTCACATCCTCGCTCTTCTCACCCGAATCCCCCTTCCCGCCACCCTCGATATCAGCGCTCACGTCGCCGGCACGGCCGGATCCTGGTACGCCGGTTTGCTCGTCGGATTGGGTTTTGGGGTCCGGGGACTGGCGGCCGGGGTTTGGGGCGGACATGGTTGGGTTTTAGGATTGGGTTTGACGGGGGTGGTTGGTGGTGGGTGTGTTTGTGGAGGTGCGTGGGAGTGGTGTGTGGAGTGGGTGTGATCTGCAAACTGTTAGAGCTGGTGGGAAGTGTGATGGTATGTAGTCAGCTGCTGGAAGGTGGAGATGGCTTACGGAACTGATTGTAGGGATTGTGAATGTGTTTGGGTGTGTGGGTTGGTTGGAATTTTTGTTGATGAAATGAGTGGTTTTGTTTTTGGAGGGGCACATTTTCCTGGACGAGGGACCCCACTAGCTACGTCATTGCGACGGGTAAGCGCGACAATCGGCGGATAAACATCGGCGCGTAGTAGCTGGAATATGTGAGTGGATCCATGCACGCCATGATGAATTGCATTGGCATTTAGTGAGTGGAATCTCCTAGCGTGATCAATCGCCATTGCACGAAGCAGACCTTGGAGTTGGGAGACAGGTATAGTGACAGGTATACCGATATACATGTCTCATCTTATGTCTCATCTTTGAAGACGCGTAGTTTATGGTGAGAGGATCGCTCTGCGCTCGGAAAGGTTTTGATAGGCCGAAGCTCTACTCACGATGATCGACGCTGTTTAGCTCTTGATCTCATGGTGACAAGGCTGACCAAGTTGTTCTTTGAATTGCGACTCAATATTGATCATGAGTCGGTCCCAAATCGTGTTGCTTTACGCAGCAGATACGGTCAAAGCTGCGGCGGCCATAGCTGCAGCGACAGCAGCACCTAGAACGGCACTCTCTTGTGTCCTCTCCAGAATGACCCTTTTGCGGCTCAACCCTTCAAGTAATATCATTTCATCTAGTGCATGCTGTGCTCGATCCATGTAGCCCGGGTACTTGTTGATGACGCTCCCGTCACATCCGATGCTGATATGGTCTAGATCATTTTGCAATCCCGCCTCACTCTCCAGATCCTCTAGTAGTGATGAGAGCGCGTGAACGCCCGTGGCAAAGTATGATATCGATCGCCCAGAAACAAAGCGGACGGTCTGGCGAACAAAGGTTCCGTCGTTGAAGCTCGGGAACTGATCATTGGGATGATGTTCATGGAGAAGCGTGCAAATCGTAGCCAATGAGTCTGAGTTGTCAAGTTCGATCTGAGCGAGGAGTTTGGTATCCAGGACGTATTTCGAGATTAGGGATGGTGGTAGTGAGCCTCCGAAGAGGCCTGCTGTCTTGGTAGCCTCCACGATAATAAGGCGAACGATTTCGCCCATGTAGCCGCCTGCAACAAGATACTCAAACGGCTGATAGTTGGGCAGGATATGACTACTATTGAGTGCCTCATCCCATTTCGTTGTTGGGAATATGCCTTTGCTATACATGCTAAACTCGGTATTGGTAAGCACATGGGTGATGCCGCCGTCGTTTGGCAATGACCGTGAGGCGAATTTGGAAGGACCAAGGGATGTAACAGGGACATGTATCGCAGCATTGATGCCGGTGCCTAGTATGTAAGCCAGGCGTGTGGCTGGATCAAGGTATGCTCGAGCGAGGAGGGTAGAGGGGGAGTCGTTGACGATGGCGGCAAGGCTGACGTTCACATTCTGAAGCAGGATCAGCCGAGGATCTCATATCTCATTACAGGAGACACGAACTGCACGTTGGCAGGCTTGACAAATTATATCACCCAGATCATCACCAATGACTGCATCAGAGCAGACGAAGCCCTTCCCCATGCCCAAGACCTTGCCACTTCTTATTGATCTTTGACTGCTGAGGTCAGCATGTTCCCGTACCCATTAGTTGTACTATCCATGACTGACTCGATTGGAAAGGACCACGCAATGCCCATACGCAATGTTCCACTCCCTTCCATATGGTCTTTGCTCCCACTCTGCAACCTCAACATATCCCCTATTCTCTCGGCCATCCAATCGAAGAAAGCGTATTGCGGTAGCTGCCGTACCGTGTTATCAATAGGAAAGGACACGGTACGTCTGATCTGCATTGATTTCGGGCCCAGACTTCTGCCACCGAGCTCGACTAATGCCATTCGTAGGTTCGATCCCCCAACTTCCAAAGCCAGATATTCCCCCCTTTCGTTTCCAGTAGGCAGGGTGTAGTTGTATGAGGGAAGCATGCATTGCGGGCTGGCATGGAGATGCTGTCTGAGTTCCAGCTGAAGCTGCTTGGAGAGGACGAGCAGTGATTCAATCTTCAATTGTTGCTTAAATTGGCATTGCACCTCTTCGAGGAAGTCATCTAAAGTTTTTTGCGGTGGCGGCATTGTGCTGAGTATGAATTGAGTGGTTGAGAGGACAGACACTGGGAGAGTACAGGACTTGTACGGCCAATGGGTTGTGGTAGAGGCTTTGCATTTCTGTACAGCAACAGCCAAAGCATGCACTATGACTCGTGCACCCTGTTTAGGGAAAACTTGTTGCAACGAGTGCGTCCCGGTCTATGGTAAAATCGAGCTTGACTTGAAGAAGAGACATCCCTCACAATTCGCGAAGAAAAGATCATCAGCTTCAGAGCCTCCACGCCCGAAATAGGCACATGGAGGCCGTGATGAAGTGGCGATAAAACACCGGCAGTCACTTTCGAAAGCTATAAGTGACTGCGCCTACAGTCAAGGAGGAGCTGGATTGGACCTGTACCACCGCTGCAGTGTCATCGTGATAGCCAATCTAAGCAGTGGTGAAGTAGGCGTCGCGCCCGAATGAGAGGTCGTATACGAAATTATTCTAAGGTTGGCAGGCACGCAGGCACGATATATGTGTGGGAATGAACTCACATACGAAGGTGGGTATCCGTTTCGCTCTACGTCGTATATTACATCTCGCTATGAATTAACAGGACATCGGATTCCCCTCTAGAGGCTCTGCAGAGTCAACGAACACCTCTACCCATGGTATCATACCTCAACAAATCCAAACAACCCCAACCCCCACCCAAAAACAAGCACCATCAAACCTTCTCACGCAGCACATCCCTCACCCCAGCCACCGCCACCATCGGCTTCACATCCTCATACGTCTCGTCCGTAAACGCCAAATCCGCCTCTACAGGCACCGTATCCGGAATCCGCGTAAAGATCAAAGGCGCCGCGATCAGCAGCGCCGCCGCAAGAAGCGCCCACGAAGACGCAAAGATGTTGACAAACGGCACCTTCAGCGCATCGACGCGATAGATGATGGCCGCGCCGGCCGATTGGATGCCCTTGTAAAACCCGGCGTAGTTGGCCAGCTTGCGGCCGTTGTTCGTCATGGCGCCCATGAACCAGTAGACGCTGGTTTGCCATGCAGCTAGGAAGGAATGACGGTGTAAGTTATTCTGCTAATTCGGGTTTAGGGGGATGAGAGTGTCAATATACCGTCGTAGAAGCCGTAGAACATGTAGAGGAACATCGGTCCAACGTAGCCGCTGTCTTGGAAGTCGCCTTTAACGAACGTCTTTGACGACGTCTGAGCCCTCGTGTACGTCTCCTCATACGCATAGCCACCGCCCCAGATCGCAAAGGTAAGCACGAGCAGCACGCCCCATATGATCCTCGCTCGCATCGAGCGCCTCACACTCTTGACATCCAGCGCGTAGCCGAACACGTAAGCTCCGACAATCTGGCTCGTGTAGTAAAGGACATTGTTGAGGGACCTGGTGCGAATATTGAACTTTGCAGAATTGAAGTCGTTGAACTGGTAAGTGTAAAACCAGTTGCTGGCGAAGAACATGGGAAACAGGCATATGACCCACACATCAGATCTCAAACATTCCCAGAGTCCGAGAAGCTCGCTCTGCCATGTAGGATGCTTCATCAGAATCACATGAGACAGATCGCCTCGGATCACGGTTCGTGCGTCTACGAGTGTCCAGGCGAGGCAGGCACCGAGGAAGGTCAGGACCATGAATCCAATGTACGTGCCATCATTGACGTTGCTGGCTTTGGAGTGTAAATTCTGCCCAAGCGGTATCCTGACACGAGGCCGTCATTTTGTGCAATGGTCTTCGGGAATTCTCTAAACTCACAGTCCACCAATCACAGCCCCAAGATTGAAGATCATCCAGAACCAAGAGATGTAGCGCCCTTTCGACTGTTCTGGAGGATAGGACATCATAATAGCACCTTGAGCCGCCCACAGCATCCCAGCGCAGACACCGAGCATCGCTCCAGCGAAGATCACAAAGCCGGAGTTTTGAGTATGGTTGTAACTCAAATAGCTGGATACATAAAGGCAGTATCCCAAACCTCCCAGACTCAACGTCAACTTAATACCCAGTCGATTCGCAATCGACCCGGCGAAGAAACCTACGACGGCAAAGGTGGAGTAGACCGCAACGTTGGCGTTGTCTGCGGTTTTGGGGTCTTCTTGACCGCCTCCTCCGAGGCCGTTGACGGCATTGAACATGCCTGGACATAAGAAGCAGACGAAGGCGACAAGGGTGAGCTGGAACGGAGGGGAGGCATAGCAGGGGATGGTCCAGGGTCCGATGCGGTGGGTCTTGTATTTCCAACCCACTGGGCGCCCGATTTGGCCATCTTCATAATTTGAATCTTGGTGACCTTGGTGGTGGTCGAATACTTCAGTGCCTTTACCTGCAACATCTCGGTCCTCTGTCTCTGTGTCCGCCATTTTCGGTACCGGACTCCAGTGGTATAGATAAAAACAGTGGTTTTTGATATCGATATGAATCACGGCAAATGTCTCACTCGATGATCAACGGGTTTCAGTGTAAATGCAGTTCGGAGTGGGAAACCTCATGAATGCCTACACCAATGATCGTGACCATTACACATTCCAGAGTATAGCGACACGTCTCACGAGCAGACATGCCTGGCAGAGCAATAAATGCAGACTCTGACAGGGGATGAGATAGTGAAGAAAGGCAGTCGCGTGATGAGATTCTGCAGCTGGAATTCTTCGGGTCTTTTTCTCTTTATGAGCGCACAAAGTAGCATTTGAGTGGCTACAGATATCAATATGTAAGCCACTAAGGCACGCTCCGGGTTGCTGGCGCAAGCCGGAAAGGCGTATTTTGATAGTGCGCTGCGGGGCTGAAGATATTGTGAGGGGCACGCTGCAGTATTGCAACACTAGCGCATATTGATATCGACCTCGAAGCTTCTGGGATGCGAGGCACTCCTGTATATCCACGGGAGCCAAGTAATGGAAAATGATCTGGATGCAGGCGCATTGTCCTCGCAATAGATCGAAACATCCTTATCGCCTCATATCCTCGTGAAGACCGTAGGCACACTTCCACTCATATCGACCATTGTGCTTTTATTTCTGACCCAGGCTTCCAATCCGGTCTTACCATTCTCCACCCCAAGTCCGCTCTGCTTCCATCCACCAACACTCATCTCTGCGGGACTTTCACCCCATGTATTCACCCAGGTGATTCCTGCTTCCAGCTGGGCAACCACCTGGTGTGCCAGATTGAGATCTTTGGTGAAGACCCCCGCAGCCAGTCCCAGCTCCGTAGCGTTCGCTCGCTCAATGGCCTCATCGACGCTGTCGTATGTCAAGATTGTCATCACGGGTCCAAAGATCTCTTCTTCGACGATCTTCATCGAGTCCTTGCAGTCGGTGAAGACTGTGGGCTTGACCCAGTAGCCGTCTTCCATGCCCTGAAGAGCCTCAGGCTTTTCGGCACCTCCACACAGCAGGGTCGCCTTGTCAACCTCAATTCCATGCTCGATGTAGTCTTTCACCTTCTTGTGGTGAACCTCGGACACAAGAGGACCAAAGTTGGTGTTCATATCCATTAGATCTCCCGGACGAATGTACTTCATTTGGTCTAGCAACTTCTCTTCGAACGCCTGCTTCATGGTCTTTGGCACAAAGACCCTCGTACCGTTCGTGCATACTTGACCTGTGCTGAAGAAATTGGCCATCATCGCACCGTCAACAGCCTGCTGAATATCCGCGTCTGGCAGTACGATGAGTGGGCTTTTCCCACCAAGCTCCATGGTGGTGTATTTCATCCCTGCTGCTGCGCTGCTGGCCACCTTCTTCCCCGTCGCAACCTGACCCGTGAACGAGACCTTGACAATGCCTGGATGAGACGTGAGGGTTGCCCCGACATCACCGCCACCGTTGACGACATTGAAGACTCCAGGAGGTACTCCGGCTTCGGTGTAGATTTCTGCTAAGATCTGGCCATGCAAAGGTGTAACTTCGCTCGGTTTGTAGACCATAGTATTACCCGCAGCAAGACACGGCGCCGACTTCCATAGCGCACTGGACAGCGAGAGTCTCAGCTTCGTATTCGTATGGCAGGGTGCATGTAGCGTACATTTGTATCGGGTAATTCCAAGCTCCTATACCCGCGCATACGCCCAGCGCCTCCTTTTTCGTATAGACCCAGGCGTCTTCCCTCAGCTGTGTTGTCTCGCCGTTGAGTCCCCCGCCTCCGACCAAGTTGGCGAAGAACTCCAACACATCCGCCCCAGTCACAACATCCACGGTGCTTGTCTCTGAAAATGGCTTGCCTGTATCGTGCGTCTCCGTCTTCGCGATCTCATCATTTCTCTCCCGCAGAAGCTGTACGGCTCTCAGCAAGATGCGTGATCGCGCGATGGGAGGAGTCGTCGACCAGGAACGAAACGCTGTCTGCGCAGATTGAATGGCAGAGTCGATGTCTGAGTCTGAGGCCGCGTGTACGTCGGCCAGAGGTTGTGCTGTCGAAGGATTGACCGATCTGAATACAGGACCTGCTGCAGTCTTCACTTTGCCATCACAGTAGAGATGACGTGGTGGGTAGAATGAGTCTGTCATGGCTGTTCCTCTAGTATGTTGACCCTGGTATCTTGATACCCAGGATATCTCGATAGGGAACAGTCAGCTATTCTTGCTCACTCGTCATGTTCAGCAGCAGTCAGCCGAGTCAAGCTGTATATGTGGCTATACCGGACAAAGAACAAAGGATGATGACCAATTCACCTAAGACCGGTTGAGCTTGTCGAGTTTTGCCCCAATACACCGTAGAATACTAAGGTAGTTACCTAGTACTCCGTAGGTCCGCAAGTTTTGACTGCATTGAGCTTAGCGTGGAATCCTTGACCACTCAGAGTTTCGACCGCTCTTCAATCTCACGTGTTCTACAAAAATCATCATTATTTCCTTTATTGTCCTTGCGATCCCTGCTTTTGCCTTTGTTGTATTTTCTTTCATAGAACTGCTCTTCTCCTTGCGTTGGCGGCTTTTTGGGAATATCTCATATTGTTGATAACACGTACAACGAGCCAATGTTAAACTATATGGTCACTCTTTGATCTCCTTGCAACACTTCCACCCATTTTGCTGTTTTGCACAATCATTGTTGAACTCAGTCAAAAGAAAATCTACTATCGATTTTTGTATCTAGTAATAATACCTACTTAAATTCTACTATGACTACCATTGAGCTTTCACCAGCTGAAGCGAATAGTTTCGACTATCTTATTGTTGGAGGTGGAACATCGGGATGTGTCATCGCCAGCCGGCTGGCCGAATATCTCCCTCACAAGAAGATACTTCTGGTGGAAGCCGGACCGAGTGATTACATGAATGACAAAGTCCTGAATTTGAAAGATTGGTTGAACCTATTGGGTGGCGAATTGGACTATGACTATGGTACGACCGAGCAGCCTAATGGTGAGTGACAAAAATATCTATTCTGTTCGATCGTTCTCCTCCCGCTGTTTTCCATGCATTGATGGAAGGGAGCCCACACTTGCCATCCTCGGGATATGTACGAAGTCATGTAGTATCAGATTCAGAATCTCATCATTAACATTTCCAATGCAGGAAATTCCCATATACGACACTCGCGAGCAAAGGTACTAGGAGGCTGCTCGTCACATAACACCCTCATCTCTTTCAGACCATTCGAATATGACTGCAAGGTATGGGAGTCTCAAGGCTGCGAAGGTTGGTCTTTCGAGACATTCACCCGGGTCCTGAATAACCTACGTAACACCGTGCAGCCCGTTCACTCCAGACACAGGAACCAACTCTGCAAAGACTGGATCAACTCATGCTCCACCGCTCTCGACGTCCCAGTCATCCATGACTTCAACAAGGAAATCATCAAAGCTGGAAACCTCGAGCAAGGTGTCGGCTTCTTTTCCGTTGCGTACAACCCGGACGATGGTCGCCGAAGCAGCGCGAGTGTAGCCTACATTCATCCCATCCTTCGTGGCGACGAGAAGCGACCTAACCTCACAGTCCTCACGAATACTTGGGTCAGCCAGGTCAACGTCACAGGCTCCACCGTGACAGGGATTACGCTCACTCTACAGTCAGGCGCAAGCTTCGCGGTAAGTCCCAAAAAAGAAACCATCCTCTGCGCCGGTGCCGTCGACACCCCCCGGCTCCTCCTCCATTCCGGCATCGGCCCTCGCGCACAACTCTCAGGTCTTGGCATACCCGTGATCAAAGACATTCCCGGCATCGGCCACAACCTGCTCGATCATCCCGAATCGATCATAATGTGGGAACTCAACAGACCCGTACCACCCAACCAAACAACCATGGACAGCGACGCCGGGATCTTCCTCCGCCGCGCCGCCACCGGACCAGCAGACATCATGATGCACTGCTACCAGATCCCCTTCTGCCTCAACACCGCCAGACTCGGCTACGACACCCCCATCGACGCGTTCTGCATGACCCCCAACATCCCCCGGCCCCGATCCAAGGGTCAGCTGTACCTGACGTCCAAAGACCCCAACGTGAAACCGGCCTTGGACTTCAAATACTTCACCGACCCCGAAGGCTACGATGCCGCCACCATAATTGCAGGCCTCCGAGCCGCGCGGAAGGTCGCAGAGCAGGCACCTTTCAATGACTGGTTGAAGCGTGAAGTCGCACCGGGCCCTTCCGTGACCTCCGACGAAGCACTGTCAGCCTACGGCCGGAAGGTGGCGCATACCGTCTACCATCCCGCCGGCACCACGAAGATGGGCAACCTTGAAAAAGATCACATGGCCGTGGTGGATCCGAAGCTGAGGCTGCGAGGTCTGAAGAGGGTGAGGATCGCCGATGCTGGATGTTTTCCGGAGATGACCACTGCGAATCCTATGCTGACTGTTCTGGCCATCGGGGAGCGAGCGGCGGAGATGATTGCGGAGGAAGCGGGGTGGAGGAGGCAGGAGAGGGCGAGGTTGTAGGTGAGGACCACTGTTGACCTGACGAGCCCGGAGGGTGCGGAAGCCAAGCTTCACGATACCTAGACGGCTGATGGACTGTACATACAAACCCCCCAAATAGTAAGACCTAAAAATCTGTACATAACACGCCAGTGTCCTGATAGCTCTCAATCGACTGTATATACAACAACACACTAGCAGCTCAGCTATCACACGCACACCACATCCTGTAACGCTCATCACCAGACAATCAATCAACCAACCACTCCATCCCCATCACTCCCACTAAAACAGCCACGTTCAAACAATACCAAAACCACCCCGTCTACAGAGTCGCATCCATACCAACCCCTTAAAAGTGCGTACCTAGGCTCTACGCAATAAAATCAAGCGACATCCCAACAACACTAGGTAACTAGATCCCCAAATTTCCATCAATGACAGTAAGTTATCGTTTTCAAAGCCGGAACCCGTTGGCATCTCCAAAGAAGCTCAAAATAATGCGTTGCGTATAATGGGCTTTCGATGTGGAAACAAACAATGGGAACGATGTATAAAGGCGTATGTATTATTACAAAAGAGCGTCTTATCCCTATAAATCCTGCGGTCATCGCCGAAAGTATCCTAAACCGAAGACAGATCCTCAGAAAACGCAATAACAGGTATCTAAGCCGAGCGTATACCAACGGATCCAAACCATCCCCCACAAACCTCAACACGCACGTCTGCTGCGGCTGCCTCCACCACTCCACCACCATCCTCCCCTACCCACCCAAAACGCCAAAATTCCCCCAAAACCCCACCCCTCCCACCCCGTCGAATGCACCTACGAAGGCTTACCCTGCTGCCAAAACTGTCTCCCCGGCACAAAAGGAATGGTTGCAAGGCCATTTTCGAAGCGTTCGAGGCGGAGATCATGGCGGTTGAGAAGACGGGGTTGTATACGACGGCGGAGATCACGCGGGCGCTGAGGGGTGGGCAGGTGGTGCGGGATTTGCTGGGGGGGAGCTTGGAGACGGCGAGGGGGGTTTCGGGGTGGAGCTTGGGGTTGGGATTTGGGATGTTTGTTGGGGGGTGGTTGGGGATGGGGGATTGGTAGGTGTTTCATTGTCTTTGCCTGTTCTTGAATCTTGTCCTCGGTGCTGGAAGGTCTCCCTTTGACATTCTCCGAGGTGGAAATGAGAGAATGACGTCTTCGTTGTTGAACAAACTTGCCCACTCACTCCGCGACCAGGGTCGCCGATCACCTCCTTCAAGACTGACGAACTCGCGGATTCGTGGTCTTTGTTACCGGACTGCTGGCATCATCACCACGTACCTTACCCATGTAACATGTATCAACGGTTGTATTCTTGTGAATACCATAAAGGCAAGATGGGTTAATTACTCTATATATCAACATACTCTGTCGGAGAGTGGGTCGAATTGGAAAAAGTGCAGACAGCCGGGCCGCTTGTGTTTCTATTATTCACGTCAGCTTATTCCAAACTCAATAGGAAATGATATGATTTGACTTGGATTACTTTCAACTCTTTGAAGCTTGATCCAAGATGGTCTCTGAACCTTCTTATAAAAACGAAGGACGAATACTACTAGCTGAAGCGAGACTAATAACACTAGGTGTTAAAGTGATAAGCATGTGAACGGTTGTCCTAAGTCGAGGATCAATCGAGAATCAAGTGGCAACAAGGGCAATGAGAGTGAGAGCGGCGGAGACGAGCCATGAGGTGCAAAAGAAGAAATGCCAGCGAAGGACTGCTCAAGATACTTCGCTTCAAGGGCAACGATTATACCTGTGGGGTGATTATAACACACTGACTCGAATGATTATTTGTTGACAGGAAACGCACTAAGGTAGAGTAGCACTGGTTGCTGGGGGACAGTCCCGTGGAAGCACTTGCGAGGTCCCTTCTTCCCTCCGTGCTGAAACTGACGACGAAGATCAGGTCCTCGACGTATATTATACCAAGGATTTCCTTATACTCATCCTCCACGAATCTCAGTTGCTGAAAAGAGGTTCCTTTCCGCTACGATTGGTAAACGCCAAGAACGTGCTGGAGTTGAACAATTGCAAGCATGAAGTAGGAGCTGTAGAGGGGTTCAAGCCGTATAAATAGTGATTGAATACTCTATATTAATAATTGGCCGAGTTCGAAGGTCAATTTCGTTCAATGACGCCATAGTCGTCTCCGGTTTCGTTCTCAAAACTCTTGGTGTTATACCTGAGGACTTCAAGATCACGTCACCAGAACTTTCTGGAGACACTCAGGTGTGCAGTGAGGGCTATTGATCGTCGGCCTTTGGGCGACAAAACGCAGTACGTAGGGATTGTGGCATTGATATGCCAGCTTAGTTATTAGGCTTCCTGCTGCAATCAAAGAGGAAGCGACAAACGTTGCGTTGTTTCCTTTTATATTCTGCAACTTTCAGATCAAGCGGCAATCGGCCATAATCTACTTGACCGGCATCACTTTCAGAAATCGCCCCAGAGTGTGTTTACCTAAGAGAATACTGTTGACGCCCAGAGTGCAAGCGTCTGATGTCGATGAAGCTGGAGAGACGCCTAGCGCCGATGTAAGCGGGTTTGTCGCTGCGTTTGGCGCCATTGTCATGGGAATTTCAGACTTCATTCTAGCGTGAAGGGGAGGTCAATGCCGCGGACACAATGGCAACAGCAGGCGGAGAAAGTGACACTGCTGTTGGCGTAGGAAGAATCGCTGTGGGCTCGGAGACACAGCAGTCAAATCGGCCTGAATTAGCTGCTCGACGAAAGTCTTCTTTCTCGGACGCCTTCAGCAAGATTACCACCAACCCTTTCAACCGTCGTCGAACGACTACCCTGGTGCAGAGCTCATCTTCTTCAGCATTCTTGATCCACCCTTCGCGAATCCCCACTCCATTGGGTATCTCTCGAAGCACATCCTTCCTGAGTACCTTGAGCGCGTTCACTTCGAGAACCCCATCAATCAACGACGGCAGCGAAGATTCAGAGCAATCAGCAATCGCAAAACCATCACGTAAGATCTCAGACCGCCTAGCTCAGACCCCTTTCTTCAATTGCCAGCACCAGCGCATCAACACCAGTCCTTTCCTCAACAAGCAGAAGCGCGAGCTGGGCGTGCAAATCGAGCAACGAGGCCTCATGGCACCTCTCCATCCACCTCTGCCCCGCAGCAGCACCATGGGTAACCTCGGACAGGGGCAATGCGCTCAACACTCACCTAATACCCCTAGCTTCATGCGTTCAACATCCAGTAGCGCGGCTCATCGGACGAGCCTCAACACCCCAAAGCCGCGCAACACCCCGATGCCTACCATCCCGTCAGGTAAGACCCCCACGAGCGCCAGCCGTATACCAACAGCGGGCTTCGGAGGCTCTAGCAAACCTGCATCAGGCCGAGATCCTACGCCTTCAACAACACTCGCTTCATCCAGCGTGACTCCAACAAATGAGCGTCGTGTATCATCCTTCGGCCGCGGGCCGTCATCCAGCTTTATGAAGACCAAAGATCGTCCAACACCCAACCAAGGCAGGAGCATGACGTCGGGAAGCCACGCCCTCACTATTGACAGTTCTTGCCCTTCTGGAAGAAACAGTGGCCTTCCTTCTCCCCAGGAACGACGCATGGGATGGAGGCAGGGAAAGAAGGCTGGGAGGCGGCTAGCCTCTTCGCTTCGACGCTCCGATCACGGCAACGGCGGTACAAGCGAGCTCATGGCGTTCGAAGGTTTGCCTGTGAAGGATAACTTGACTGGAGGTGCGGTCAAAGCCAGCAACCACAACATCGCTCACATCAACATAGTCGTTCCAGCGAGCAGCAATGGTAACATCCAGAAGAAAACATCAACTCACCCTAGGAACGTTGAAGCCGAAGATTCTCAACAATCGGCTAACTTCACGGCGATTGACGATGACAAACTAACCGCAACACATGAGATCGCCAATCTTCCATTCCCCCTTCGAGACATGTCGAATCCTCGTCTAGCAAGTCCCACTCACCACCCCCCCTTCCCTCTCCCATCACCTCTTCTCCCAATCCCATCAAACAAGACCCTAACAACAACACTCCCCAGATCCACACCCCCCTGCACCCCCTCGAATGGACCGGTCGCTTCACCGCCCTCTCCGACCGCTTCCGTACCAGCGCCCTCCCCTCCTCACCCTCCCCCTCCCATTTTTCAAACCATCACCCCACCCCTTCCGAAACCTCAAGCGAAACGTTGACGGACTCCTTCCACGACCCCATGCACGACGAAGCGCAGCGTAATCACCGCGTCTGGATCCATATGCACGGCCTGTGCACAACGGACGAGGCGAGGGAGAGTCTCGTGGCGTACAGGATGTTTATGGATGCGCGGGAGAAGCAGATGGCCGGCGGGGTGAAGGGGGCGAAGGTTAGGGAGAAGCAGGGATTCTTTCAAGCGCTGATGGGGAAGAAGAAGTAGCGATGTGATCCTTCTTCGATGGATACAGGCGTTCGCGGTGCGCGTGGTGCTGGTGGCAGGTGCGATGTAACGGATACGGATGGCTACGGGCGCTTCATATGTGCGGTTGCCAGGGCTTGCACACTGGCTTGTACTGTACGAGCGAGGTCGTTATGATGTATATGTGACGTAAATGGCGAGGAATGATTGCTCAAACAAAGACTTCGAATACCTTTATTGCGGCACGAAGAGCGTCAATGTATGAGAGATGAGATGCGATCAAGTAGCAGTTGCATAATGAAAGTCTCGAGGAGACTCACAAACGAACAACGACGCTGTACGCTTTCGAATGCTTCGAAGCTTGATGAGATACGGATATGTATTCCTTTTCTCCGCTCATATAGGGGAAGAACTCGTCCTGATCACGACATTATCTCATAATGCCTAGTCTGTGTGGCGTAGTCTCAACTGCGCACGATGCCGTCCGGGAGACGGAGCGTTTCTAAACTTGAGACTGCCATCCGACGACAGCAATGGCGCTAGGATCGCTGCGTGTACAGAAGTCCGTGGTACGGTGATCTGACTGCTGCTTCGCCGCTTGCCAAGGCTTGGACGGTTTGTGTTGCATGTGAATAGGGGTTCACTGCGTATATCGAATCTTTCAGCTTACGGTTCTGGGTGCTGTCATGCAGAGAGTAGCGCTCGATATAGGGTGTAGAGTGGAGGTAGTGAGCCAGCAGGTCTCGATGCTCGAGGTTACTTCCAGTTCGGCTGTTGAGTGTAATGCGGATTCGGCCGGGTCGGACCTGGTCTGCTTGAGGCGGATGTAACATAGTTCGAAGCCGCGATGATAGCACACGGCTATTGAAGGTGGCTGTCCGCTTTGTTACGATGAGTCCGATGCATCATTGTCCTTTCGCGGCTTTATTCCTCAGATACTCGGCCACCTGCTGATGCCTTGTGACGAAGAATTTCTTTTGCGCCTCGTTTTTCCAGACCAAGACGCCGATTTCTTCGGCATATCGACATGGCGCATCGAAATCCGCCTTTGTGTTGAACCCCGTGAACAGGAAACCGACCGTGGCTTTCATTCGATCACCTTCAAGTTGCCATAGGCGAATCTGGTCTACGACTGTAGGCGGCAGGATAGGTTGGTTCTTGGCCATTTGGGGATGGGCGTGAGTGGTGAGGAAGCTGATGATCTGATCGCTGGTGATGCCCATGCTGACGGCACGACGGATGGATTCTCGGGTGATCTTGCCGGCGATCATGTTGGGGTAACGAGTGATTAGGCGGGTGAAGAGTTGTATGATGGCTATCTGCAAATTCGACGATGTGTACGCGTAGAGTCGGTAATTGGTCTCGATGACAATGAATCCTCCGCTATTGTCGCTAGAGGAGGCGAAAGAGGAACGTAAGCCTCCGGCATCCGAGGTCAGGGTTGTAGCAAGGCGAGTAGGGTAGAAGCAATTCGAGTCTGGAGGCACAAAGAGAATTCCGAAATCACCAAGATCTTGCAGCATTTGCACCTGAGTGGGTGTGAGCTTGGCTTTACTGTAGGGTAGGCCCAATTCAAGAGAACCAAGCATGAACAGAAAGGAAAGAACGTCGACTTCGTCCATTTGAAGCTATTATCCCATAGTTAGCCAGGCAACCAGCTCCGAGACCTAAGGCAAGCGAATAACGTGGGTACATACTGTCTCCGCGTTCTGCAAATAGAGGATAAGTATGGACCAAACCTGGGCATTGACCTCCTGGAGAATGAACGCAAAGCCATCTTTCGTGATCTCTACATTCCTGCCTCTCGAAGATACCAATTTACCCCATTCCAGTATTGTCTTGACCCCCGCACTAGGCTCGACACCGTTGCCTGCAACAAGATTGATGCCAGCGCTGCCCACCATGTAACCAAGCACGCTCTCCCACTGTCCCCTTGCATATTCGTCGAGCTCAGCGACCGTAACCTCAGTCTCGCTGGAATCATTCGATGGAACTCCGAATGAGTTGTGTTCCCCGCCTCCTGTCAGCGCAAGCCGTAGAGAGGTTGCGAAAGGATTTGTAAGGGCGTAGGCTCGCGGTCTCCCGGGGTTCGTGGCAGTCTTCAGTATATGTAGTCGTTCCAAAAGATTGACGGCATTGTCGCGTTCGCTTGATATATACATCAGTCATGATCCTCCTTTCATTATCTGTGCGTACCGTCGTCCGTCTGGCCGTACCCATGCTTCCAAATCCGAGACAGGCATGTGGTGACTTATGTACAGCAGTGCCATTACGAAGCTCTTAGCTATTCAAGTCAGCGGATGTACGAGGAGCTAAGGATCTGACCTACCTAGATGAGGCAGCATGCGCCGAAAGATGGCGAGCGCTGTTGAAGGCTGCTTATATAGCCTATTGAAGGTTGTACCTGGAAGTCCCTCCAGGTACTCGAAGGATCGAAGGGAAGAAGCCGACATCTCTTGTTTAGATGCATGAGCCGTCCTCGATTATGATCTCCGTTACCTAAATATCACGTCGCAACTTGCATGGCCAGGCAACATGATTCTGTGCGTAGCCATTTGGATATGCAAGTTGATCTGCAGAGGTGCCAAGACAGCGAGGAGCTTAGTCATCTTCGGCACACCTTCCTCAAGAGCTATAGCTACTCTATGTCATGAACAATCCAATGCTCCGACGGTCTATTATCAGCACTCGAGATGCTACGCTTCAGTTCGGTGAGCATTCAATCGCAGCTGCTTTTGAGAATCCGATGCTATGATGACAATATGCAAATGATTTGCAAGTATGTTGTAAAGACGTACGCTGATCGAATGCTTTGATGTTCTGTGTCGTCCCTTCATACTCATATACAATCGTCTACCATAGGTCTTATCAAGATCTTTTACCTCCAAAACCTATCAACATTAAGATCAATACATTGTTTCAGACTTAAAAACCTCCACACCACAGGTGCATTGGTTGGATATCTGATACGATCACGAACATGGTAAGTAATTGTCTCATATGCAAAGCCGCTCTTCTATATCACGAAGGTAGCAAAGACGTTTTCAGACGTTCGTTCCCGTTAGCGGCGAGTTCTAGGTAAACCTGAAGGTTATCCGCTAGGGAAGCGAAGGTTTCAACATGATCAATGATGAAGTTACCTGAGGTCGTATCACCTCCACTGGTATAAGGAACTAGAGGGCCGCCATCTCGGTGCGAGATTAGTAATTAAGCTAGGGACTCCCTAGAAACCTAACTACTCTAGGGGCTAAGCTCCCTAAAAACCCGCTAAGATCTATAATTCTAGGGGTGCTGTTAGCTATGCCGTACCCCATACTATAGCCCATGCTATAGCCCATGCTATAGCCATGCTATTGCCCATGCTGTACCCTATACTATACCCCATGCTGTAGCCCAATGCTGTACCCCATGCTATAGGGACTGCTGTAGGGATACTGTAGCCATGATGTAGCCATGCTGTAGGGAATGCTGTAGCCAATGCTGTAGCCACTGCTGTAACCTATGCTGTACCCATGCTGTAGCCAATGCTGTCCTCATGCTGTCCCCCATGCTGATGCTATAGCCCATGCTGTCCCCCATGCTGTCCCCCATGCTGTCCCCCATGCTGTCCCCCATGCTGTCCCCCATGCTGTCCCCCATGCTGTCCCCCATGCTGTAGGGACTGCTGTACCCATGCTGTCCCCATGCTGTCCTCCATGCTGTAGGGACTG
>JAABUN010002376.1_pt1 | contig 33897 bp, 33 predicted proteins | sample 5559311 | NCBI WGS metagenome assembly JAABUN01 (sample SAMN10711877, study PRJNA513370) | rock metagenome | isolation source: Antarctica rocks | place: Antarctica: Victoria Land, Siegfried Peak sud | reverse complement strand
ACAAATTAAGCTCTCCGAGAAGGAATCTAAACTATTATACATTCTTGCAACCAAACCTAATAGCCTTATCGAAAGAAGTGTATTACAAAAAGTTTGGGAAGATGAAGGTGTCATTGTTGACAGAAGCCTAGATATGTTTATATCCAAGCTCCGGAAAAAACTCCAAACCGACCCAACTGTCCGACTTGTTAATGTTCATGGAAAAGGATATAAGCTGGAAATAATTTGAAGGCTGCTACTGGCAGTAGTAAAAAAGCCAATCTTAAATAAAAAGAAACGAACGTTTCATTAAGTCATTATTTTGGGGATAGATTCATGAATTCGTTTTGGCCAAATTCACGGATTCGTTTTAACCGCTACATATTATACGCATGAAGAAGTAAAGAATATGTCTAAAGACTGGTAATAGATAAGAAAAATCAGTTGGGATAAGCAAGCCGCAATTCAATTAAGTAAAGCTATTAGTTTCATACGTAAAGACTCTTTTCAAAATGCCGATAAAGTAAAGCAGGAAATTCTTAGTAAAATTGATGAATTATTACAGTCTGCGGAAAAACATTCAATTGATAGGTACAAAATTAATAACAATGGTAATTATTGTGCATCGCGTAAGCTACCTGATAAAACAAGAAGAAATAATAATTACACGTATCAGGCACACAAGTATGAAGCCAAAACTCTATTAATCGTCTATTAGACTCATTCCTTTTTAAGCGTATTAAAATTGTAATTCCTGCTACAATTATTTAGCCTTTAAAAACATACTTGAAACATTTTTATAGTTAAACTCTCCTCACTTCAAATTCATTCAATAAATATTGTTATCAAAACATTATAAAAGATTATCGTAGTGAGCCTGATAATACTTATATCAATATTCTTTGTCCAAAAAGGGGGTTTACAGGCAAAAATAAAAAATGTGAAATAAAGAAATTTTTTGTAAAATTCCGATTTGGGGATGAAAATCCGATTTTTTTTTAGAGAAGTATAGCACATTTTTCCTTTACTTAATCACTTTTATTATTTTTTTAAAGAATTTATTCATAATTAAAATACTTATATTTGATATACAAAAAATTAAACTTGCAAATAAACTTTTTAACTTTGTTACGTAAACTCTATTATTCAACATAGCCGACATGCCTACCGGCGGATATAAAAAACCAAAATATGTATATAAATTTCAATTACCATGGTTCTACTTATAAAGCAGACCTGGCAAAACAACCGGAAGGAAAAATTATCGTTTTATTAAATGACAATGAACTGGGAAAACAATTTGGCTCATCTCTCCCCTTTTATATTGAAAACAAATCTGTAAATTTTAATATTTTAAATCGTTCTCATTCTGAATTGTATGCTTTGAATAGTTCAATATCAAAAGCTATTTCTGAGCAATGCAAGGATCTGTTGGCAAAGTCATAGCGATAGTTTGTACTTTAATATACTAATCGAAGATATTACCTAAACCTGTTAAGCTCACAGGTATCATAAAAAAAGGTTGTTTTCAAAAAAAAACAACCTTTTTTATTCAAGAAAAATACATAATATCCAGCTATTATTGTTGAGCAGCCAAAGCCTTTTTGCGAATGATGTTTAATGCAGCGCCGGCTTTAAACCATTCAATCTGCTGTTCGTTATAAGTATGATTAACAGAGATGCTTTCTGTAGTACCGTCAGCATGATGCAGGACTACAGTCAAAGGAGTACCAGGCTCAAAATGAGTTAATCCTTCTATATCAATAACATCATCTTCGAGAATCTTTTCATAATCTTCTTTATGCACAAAGGTCAGGGCAAGCATGCCTTGTTTTTTCAGGTTTGTTTCATGTATACGGGCAAAGGATTTTACCAGTATTGCACGAACGCCTAAAAAACGGGGCTCCATAGCAGCATGCTCTCTTGAAGAACCTTCACCATAGTTTTCATCACCAACAACAATACTGCCTATACCTGCTGCTTTATATGCTCTGGCTGTTGCAGGTACAGGGCCATATTCTCCTGTTAACTGATTCTTTACTTTATCTACGCTATCATTGAAAAAGTTGAGTGCACCAATAAGCATATTGTTAGATATATTATCAAGGTGACCGCGAAATTTCAACCAGGGACCTGCCATAGATATATGGTCAGTGGTACATTTTCCTCTTGCTTTTATAAGCAGACGTAAACCTTTAATATCAGTTCCTTCCCATTGAGGAAATGGCTCGAGTAACTGCAAACGTTGTGAATCAGGACTTACCAGAACATGAACTTTACTTGGGTCCTTCGCCGGGGCCTGGTAACCGGCATCTTCTACTGAGAACCCTTTAGGCGGAAGCTCGTAACCTTGCGGTTCATCCAGTTTAACAGTCTCGCCGTCTTCGTTCAGCAAGGTATCGGTAAGCGGGTTAAAAGTAAGGTCGCCGGCGATAGCAAAAGCAGTAACAATCTCAGGAGAGGCAACGAAAGCATGTGTGCCAGGAAAACTGTCATTCCGTTTTGCGAAATTTCGGTTAAAGGAAGTCATGATTGAATTCTTACGGGTAGGATCATCAATATGACGAGCCCATTGACCAATACAAGGCCCGCACGCATTTGCAAATACAACACCTCCGATTGCATCGTATGACTTTAGTAATCCATCTTTTTCTACCGTATATCTTATCAGCTCACTGCCCGGAGAAATTGTAAATTCTGATTTCACTTTTAAGTTTTTATCAACTGCCTGTTGTGCAACTGAAGAAGACCGGCTAATATCTTCGTAAGATGAATTTGTACAGGAACCAAGCAGGGCTGCTTCAAGTTTTTCAGGCCAGTTATTTGCTTTTACTGCTTCTGCAAAACGACTTATCGGCCATGCAAGATCCGGAGTGTATGGACCATTTACGTGCGGTTCAAGCTCATCTAAATTGATCTCGATTAATTGGTCGTAATATTTTTCAGAGTCTGTGTAAACTTCAGGATCAGGACGAAGATGGTCTTTTATATTATCTGCTAATTCAACAATATCGCCTCTGTCGGTCGCTCTCAGGTAGTTTGCCATTTTATCGTCGTAAGCAAAAATTGAGCATGTTGCACCCACTTCAGCCCCCATATTGCATATGGTTGATTTACCTGTTGCACTTATTGCATCAGCACCATCTCCGATATATTCAATTATTGCACCTGTTCCGCCTTTTACAGTAAGAATACCTGCAACTTTTAAAATCACATCTTTTGCTGAAGTCCATCCGCTTAATTTACCGGTAAGTTTTATACCTATCAGCTTTGGCCACTTTAGTTCCCAGGCAAGACCTGCCATTACATCACTTGCATCGGCTCCACCAACACCAATCGCTATCATTCCCAGTCCTCCTGCATTAGGTGTATGGCTGTCTGTTCCGATCATCAAACCTCCGGGAAAAGCGTAGTTCTCCTGCACTACCTGATGTATAATACCAGCACCGGGCCTCCAGAAACCAAGCCCATATTTATTACATACAGAAGCCAAAAATTCATAAACTTCTTTATTAACGTTTATTGCTGTGTTCAAATCTTCTGCAGCTCCTGTTTTAGCCTGTATAAGGTGATCACAGTGTACAGTACTAGGAACTGCTACCTGGGGACGACCTGCCTGCATAAATTGCAGAAGGGCCATTTGAGCAGTTGCATCTTGCATTATAACACGGTCAGGAGCAAAATCTACATAATCTTTTGCGCGTTCAAAATTCTTCAGCGGCAAATCTGTGTGCAGGTGAGCATATAGTATTTTTTCTGCTAAAGTTAATGGCCTGCCTACTTCCTTACGGGCTGCTTCAATTTTACCGGGCAGTTCTTCGTAGACTTTTCTTATCATTTCTATGTCAAATGCCATATCTAAAGATGATTTAAGGAGTTAAAAAAAAGTTTAGCGAAATTACATGAAAAGTAAACTTATTTGAAATCAGATTTATAACTATCACATTATTTATTTACTTAAATTGCATCAACAACTCCAATTTCTATTAAAAACTATGAAAAATACTCTCATTATGAAAAGTATACGCGAAATTATAGAGCTGCACGCATTTGGGGTTTGCGCAACAATAGGTGAAAAAATGGGAATAGCCAGCAGCAGAATCCGCATGTGGTTCATTTATATATCTTTTCTTACCCTTGGTTCTCCTTTAATTATATATATGGTCCTGGCTTTCTGGATTAACATTAAAAACTATATTTATTCCGCAAAAAGAAATCCGTTGCGTTATTTATAGTTACCAGATACCAGTTACAGGGACACGGAACCGATACAAGTTAAACAGAAACAGAAAGGTTTCGAACCCGTACCCGAAACATGAAACAGGTAACGTGTAACAGGTATCCTGCTCCAATTCGTTAACTTACCACTGCTTTCCTGATTTTAACCAGTTGCCCCAGCAGATCTTCAAGTTTGCTTAAATGAAGCATATTTGCTCCGTCACTCTTAGCTACTGAAGGATCTGGATGTGTTTCGATAAATAATCCGTTTGCACCTGCAGCTATCGCAGCTTTTGCTATGGTACCTATTAATTGGGGGTTTCCACCTGTAACCCCTGACGTTTGGTTGGGCTGTTGCAGGCTATGGGTACAATCCATTATCACAGGTACATTGTAAGACTGCATTATGGGAATATTTCTATAATCAACTATAAGATCCTGGTAGCCAAAAGTGGTGCCTCTTTCTGTAAGCATTACTTTCTCATTACCTGCTTTCCGTATTTTATCTGCAGCAAACTTCATTGCTTCTCCGCTTATAAACTGTCCTTTTTTTACATTTACTATTTTGCCTGTTTCTGCTGCTGCAGCCAGTAAATCGGTCTGCCTGCATAAGAAAGCCGGTATTTGCAAAATATCTATATACTTAGCTGCCTCTGCAGCTTCTTCATGTGCATGTATATCTGACGTGGTGGGTAAACCGAAGTGTTGGCCAACTTTCTTTACAAGCTTCATTGCAGTTTCATCGCCTATTCCTGTAAAGGATGAAGCACTTGTACGGTTGGCCTTTCTATAAGAGGCCTTGAAGATATAGGGAATGCCTAATTTTTTACAAATTGAATAAACTTTATCTGCTACATTCATTACTAATTCTTCACTTTCTACAACACAAGGTCCTGCTATAAGAAAAAAGTTTTGCTGATCGTAGGACTGGTTTTTCAGTAACTGGTGTAAAAATTCCATGAGGCAAATTTATAGTTGGTCGCAAAGGTGCAAAATTCAATCAATTTTTCTTCCAACTTTGCTAAAAACTTCCGTTGCAACTTCAATTATATCAATTATCGAAAAAGACATCAAAGTTTTCGAAAATATTTTTTTACTCTTGCGTTTACCGTTGCTTTATATTATAAACTCCTACTGCGCAAAAAGCCTTATCTATTTGCTATCATCTGATCCTTCATCCTAAAGTGGAAATTTCAGGAAAGCATGTTCATTAACAGCGCGATATAAAGTTGTTGCAAGGTACAGAAGCCGTTTCGGAAAGTATTTATACAAAATGCATTCATTATCTAAATTTATACTCCAAAAGGATAAGTTTCCGGTGTTTGATGACTGTTAGTTGTTATATGTAACGGATGTAAAGCTGTTGTTTTATCATTATAAATAAAAGCATCATAACGGCTTGGTAAAATAGAAGGTACATAATTACCATACCTTTCATTTTGTGGCCGGTACACCACTCCTATTGCACGGTGACCTATTCTTTTTTTAGCAAGAACGGAATCCTTCAAGGAATCCATAAAAATTAACAGGTTTATTTTCCCGGTTTTGTGCAAAATGTTTTCCCAGCTATTTTTTGATGCATCGGGCACGATCATGTGTTGCATTTTAGCGCCCCAACTGTTACCTGCTATTACACTGCCTCCATAACTGCCAAAACCAACCATAAAGGTTTCACCGGGAAATTTTTTACGGCTAAGCTCACCTATATTATACATACCGTCATCAACCATATCGGTAGCACTCGAGTCGCCTATATGGGTATTATGTGCCCATACAATTGCTTTGGAGCCCTGCCCGTGAAAATCCAGCAGTCTTTCCAGCGTTTCCTGCATATGGCTGTCGCGAACATTCCATGACTCTGATTGACCTTGTATCATTGCCCGGTAATACTTTTCAGCATTCACCGCTATCAATGCATTTTGCTCTGTACTAAAAACATTTTCTGCACTGGAGTCGTATTGGGGTAATTTTCGCTGTATCTCATTAAGCAATTCCAGCACTTCATTCTCGCAAAGTTCAGGTACAAGGCGGGTTGCATGAGCATATGAAGAGCCATCTTCTTTATATGGCTCAAAACACTGAAAAGTTTCCGAGGCTTTTTTTAGCCCGGCGGGATCAACTTTTTCCAGGTATTTCATAATAGCTTCAAGCGACTCCCACAGGCTGTATACATCTAATCCGTAAAAACCGACTTTTTGCCTTTGTGTCAACGATTGATTCTGCAGTTGCAGCCACTCTGCCAACGCCGCAATTTCCCAGTTCGCCCACATCCAGGTAGGCCAGCGGTCAAAGGTCTGTAGCAAATCAACAGCTTTTTTCTCTTCGCTAAGGTCCTGCTTTATGTACCTGTTAATTTTATAGCAATCAGGCCAGTCGCCTTCTACTGCGATAAAATTAAAACCCTTTTCTTGTATTAGACGTTTTGTAATATAAGTACGCCATGTATAATACTCATGGGTGCCGTGGCTTGCTTCGCCAAGCATTACAATGCGTGCATTTCCAATTTTATCGAATAACGGGTTAATATCATGAACCCCATTTAAAGAAACAGCGTTTGCATTAATAAGGTCAATTGCTTCCTGCTCATTTCCAATGGAACTATCACCAAAACGTCGCATATCATTAACTTTAGATACAATGTAACTGCAAAAACCAGGCAAATGATTTGAAAAACAACAGGAAAAGAAAAACATGTATTAACAGCATGATTACTTATAACTTTCTTCCCGTTCTTTCAGACTGAATGAAACCACGTGAATTAAAATCAATCATTACTAAAATGGAATAACATTACCACATCCACGCATATAATTGACTTCAAAACCATGCTTGGTTTTTTTGCTGATAATAATTGATGACAGAAGCTACAACCTTCTAATTATTTGCTGTATTTAAGATTATGACCCGTATGTTGCTTTAGTTGTTTTTGTACAATAAGAAGTCACACACAAAGCATGCTACCATGTGACATTGTTTTACTTATTATTTTACAAGTTATTGTTTTCAAATTATTAACCGGAATTATAATTTTCAATGTTACCATCCTCCTATTTGTAAAAGAATTGTTGTAATATTTGTAAGCAGTCATAAAAAAATCCGCAAACCAACCTTACAGGATTATTTTTGCTTAATGAAAATCCGGATCAGTCTTATAATTATTTCTGTTGTCATTTTTTCATGCAGGCAAAATGATAAAAATGAAAAAACCGGTAACACTTCACAACCACAATTAATAGATAAACTGATAACGGATGTGCGGCAATATCCAGACAGTGCCGGTGTGAGAATGCGATTAATTAATTCGTATGATAGCCTGAAAATGTATAAGGAAGCTATTTCACAAACAGACAGCCTTATAAGAAGAGACAGTCTTAATAACGGATTCTGGTTTACCAAAGCGCAGTTGGAGGAAGATAATAAAGATACTGCCGCAGCTATAGACAGTTATACAAAAGCAGCAAATATTTATCCATCAGCCGAAGCACAACTGCATCTCGCTAACCTGCTAGCTGAAACGAAAAACCGAAAAGCACTTTTAATTTGCGAAAATGTACATCGATTGGGTATGGGCAGGGAAACCGATGCCGATTGTAATTTTATTGCAGGTATTTATTATGCAAGAACCGGTGCCGCTAAAAGGGCACTGCAACTTTTTGACAGAGCCATAAACGATAATTATACCCTGATGGAAGCGTATTTGGAAAAAGGTTTTATTTATTTTGATAACAGAAACTACAGGGATGCCCTAAATGTCTTTGAAACTACCATAACTGTAAATAACACTTATGCAGATGCTTATTACTGGAGAGCCAGGTGCTACGAAGCTTTAGGTAATATAAATGAAGCTGTTACTGATTATCAACGATCTTTAGGCCTTGATAATCAGTTAAAAGAAGCGGAGGAGGCGATAAAGAGGCTGGGGAATAGTCATTAAGTCATTAAGTCAATAGGGCTTTAAGGCATTTAGTCAATTGATTCATCAGGTTATAAAAATAATCAAAATAATTGCAATCAAATATATCATCTCATCAATCACTGTCATCCGTCAACTGTCAACTGTCATCCGTTTGTTTTCCGTCAACCGTCATCTGTCAACAACCGTTTTTCCGTCAACTGTCATCTATCATCTGTCAACAACAAGCTTAACATGCCCATAATTGCGCCTTCCTTATTAGCTGCTGATTTTTTACACCTTCAGGACGAATGTGACATGCTTAACGAAAGTAAAGCCGACTGGTTTCACCTGGATGTAATGGATGGAAGGTTTGTACCTAATATAAGTTTTGGATTGCCTGTAATAGAACAAATAAGAAAAGCAACTAAAAAGATTTGTGATGTTCACCTGATGATTGTAGAACCTGAAAAATATACTGAAGCTTTTAAAAATGCAGGTGCTGATATCTTATCTGTACATATAGAAGCATGTGCACATCTTCATAGAAATATAGAGCAAATAAAAAGTCTTGGCATGAAAGCAGGAGTTGCAGTTAATCCGCATACACCTGTTTCTTTTTTAAGCGATATCATTCACGATATAGACGTTGTAAATTTAATGAGCGTAAACCCCGGTTTTGGCGGACAGAAATTTATATCATATACTATCGAAAAAATAAAGCAATTGCGAAAAATGATTGATGAAAGAGGTTTGAACATACATATCGAAATTGATGGCGGGGTAACCTTAGAAAATGCAGCTTTAATAGTTGAGGCAGGGGCCGATGTTTTGATAGCAGGAAGTACTGTTTTTAAATCGCCTGATCCAATAGCAACCATTGCGAAGCTAAAAGCTATAGGTTAATTACATTTATTAAAAACTTCAAATTTTCTTACGCATTCTTTTAAAACAGTATAAATAGGGCAATTATCTACGCAGAATTTTAATCTTCAGTAAAATCTCGCTAATGTTGCAGAAAGTTTTTTTTAAAATAATTTTATATCATGAAATCAATAAGTCTGTTTGTTGTTGCTTTATTCTTTTTTTCCTTAAACTATTCTCAAAATAAAGAGAATAAGGATGTAATAATTGCCGACGGCCACATGCCTAACATTGTAAAAGATAAAAGCAATAATATTCACTTGGTTTATGGCATCGGCGATAGCATTATGTATGTCCTTTCAAAAGATGGAAAAATTTTTACGTCCCCTGCATTAATTGCTGTTTTACCAAATTTATTTGCTTCTGCCATGCGTGGCCCACAGATAGCAGCAACAGCTGATGGAATTATTGTAACAGCCTGTACCAACAAAGGCAATATTTTTTCTTATCAAAAAGAGGCGTCAGGCAAATGGACAAAAGCTTTAAAAGTAAATGATGTTGATGAAGTGGCTAAAGAAGCTTTAATGGCATTGAGCGCAGACGGTAAGAACGCGTATGCTATCTGGCTAAATGTTAAAAGTACTAAAGGCCAAAATGTTTATGGAGCTAAATCAGTTGATGGCGGTAAAACATGGAGTAAAAACATTTTGGTATATGAATCACCGGATAGTACTGTTTGTGAATGTTGCAAGCCATCTGTTACTATAAAAGGAAATAATGTTTATGTTATGTTCCGAAACTGGATAAAGGGAAGCAGAGATTTATATATAATTGAATCTTCAGATGGAGGAAAGTCTTTTGCGCAGGCACAAAAGTTAGGTACAGGAACCTGGAAATTAAATGGCTGCCCTATGGATGGTGGCGGAGTTGCCCTAAATAAAAACGGAACTCCGGAAACGGTATGGAGGAGAGAAGGAAAAATCTATGCTGCCACTCCAGGGATGCCTGAAAAGCAAATTGGTGAAGGACGAAATGGTACAATTGAAACAGTAAATGACAAAAATGTATATGCCTGGACTGAGAACGGCAATGTAATCGTAATGAAACCTGACGGCATGAAGGAAAGTCCCGGCAAAGGAAGTTTGCCATTAGTAAAAGCACTTAATAATGAAGAGGTAATTTGTGTTTGGGAAAATGAAAAGCAAATTCATGCGTCTGTCATTGAACTATAGCTTACCATGAAATCTTATAAATTTTATCCATAATTGTGTAATACTCCTGGCTTGTACGCATAGTAACTTTGCTATATCAAAATTGAAATAGATATGGCAACCGAAAATAACACCTCCATCTACATACCATTAGAGGGTGTGGAGAGCGAACATTGTGCCTTGATCGTTGATAAAGGATTAAGCAAAGTAGAAGGTATTACTTCACATAAAGTAGAACTCAATAATAACCGCGCCGTTATCAACACAAATGGCACATTAGAGGTTTTACCTAATGCCGTTAAGGCTATACGGGACTTAGGCTACGACGTAGATACGGTAAAGAAATCTTTTCCTGTTCTTAACATGTCTTGTGCATCTTGTGCAAGCAGTTCACAAAGCATTTTAGAAAATCAACCCGGAGTGGTAAATGTTGCAGTTAACTACGCCAATGCAACTGCACAGGTAGAATATATTCCCACTATCACAACCCCCCAGAAGCTAAAAGCAGCTTTGCAATCTATCGGCTACGATTTAATGATTGATGAAAGTGAAGAGGCCAAAGACGCATTGGAAGAATTGCACCAGGAAAAATTTAAAATACTAAAAAGGAAAACAATTGGTGCTGTCCTGTTATCTTTTCCCGCGGTAATTATCGGAATGTTTTTTATGCATATTCCCTATGCCAACTACATTATGTGGGCCTTGTCAACACCTGTAGTAGCTATTTTCGGAAAACAATTCTTTGTCAATGCATGGAAGCAAACCAGGCATCGCTCTGCCAATATGGATACTTTGGTAGCGCTAAGCACAGGAGTTGCTTATTTATTCAGCGTCTTCAATACTTTGTTTCCTGGTTTCTGGCATAGCAAAGGTTTACATGCTCATGTGTATTTTGAAGCAGCCTCTGTAGTGATCGCTTTTATTTTATTAGGCAAATTATTAGAAGAAAAAGCAAAAGGCAACACTTCATCAGCTATTAAAAAATTAATGGGCCTTCAACCCAAAACAGTTACTGTAGTTCATCATGGAGGGCATCAAATGGAAATGCCTATTGCGAGTGTAAAAGTTGGTGATACATTATTAGTAAAACCAGGTGAAAAGATTGCTCTTGACGGAACCGTAAGCACAGGCAGTTCCTTTGTAGATGAAAGCATGATTAGCGGCGAACCTGTTCCTGTTGCAAAAAAACAAAATGATAAAGTATTTGCAGGTACAATAAATCAAAAAGGCAGCTTTCAATTTAGAGCAGACAAAGTAGGTGGAGATACTGTATTGGCTCAGATCATAAAAATGGTGCAGGAAGCACAAGGCAGCAAGGCACCTGTACAAAGACTGGTAGATAAAATTGCCGGCATTTTTGTTCCCGTCGTTATTCTTATCGCCATTCTCAGCCTTATTGCCTGGGTGATTTTAGGCGGAGAAAACGGTTTAACACAAGGTCTGTTAGCATTGGTTACAGTTTTAGTTATTGCCTGTCCATGTGCATTAGGACTGGCAACACCAACAGCTATCATGGCCGGAGTTGGTAAGGGGGCAGAAAACGGTATCCTTATAAAAGATGCCGAAAGTCTTGAATTAGCCAAAAAAGTAAATGCTGTCATCCTTGACAAAACAGGAACGATCACAGAAGGTAAACCTGTTGTTACTGACATACTTTGGTTAAACAATGATGCAGGCAATATAACAGCTTTGGCGTCCATAGAAAAGCAATCAGAGCATCCGTTAGCCGAAGCAATAGTAAAGCATATCGGTAAAGCAGATTCCCAACCAGTACATCATTTTGAAAGCATTACAGGATCCGGAGTTAAGGCACACATAAATGATAAAACCTTTTATGTTGGTAATGCTTCTCTTTTGCAAACCAACCATGTAACTATTGGTTCTGAATTACAAAATGCTGCAACAAAATGGCTTGCAGAAGCCAAAACAGTCATCTGGTTTGCAGATGATAAAGAGGCTCTGGCTGTTACTGCTATTGCAGATAAAGTAAAAGACACTTCAAAACAAGCTGTACAACAATTACAATCTTTAGGCATAGAGGTATATATGCTTACGGGAGACAATCAATCTACAGCAAAAGCTATTGCACAACAGGTAGGTATTACGCAATATAAAGCCGAAGTATTACCTGCCGATAAAGCCGCTTTTGTAAAAGAATTGCAGCAGCAAGGCAAAATAGTTTCCATGGTCGGCGATGGCATTAACGACAGTAATGCATTGGCGCAGGCAGATATCAGTATAGCCATGGGCAAAGGCAGTGATATAGCCATGGATGTTGCAAAGATGACCATTATTTCGTCTGATCTTTCTCGCATACCCAAAGCCATTAAACTCTCAAAATACACTGTTGCTGCCATCAGGCAAAACCTGTTTTGGGCGTTCATTTACAACATTATTGGTATCCCGATCGCTGCCGGTATTTTGTATCCTATTAATGGTTTTCTTCTCAACCCTATGATGGCAGGGGCGGCAATGGCATTAAGTAGTGTGAGTGTGGTGGCTAATAGTTTGAGGTTGAAGTGGAAGGAGATTTAGGGGTTTATTATTACTTGATTTTACTTAATTCCTTCTTTTTTTATTACCAATAATGAATCTTTTAATAAAGAATTCTGTTTTTTTAAATTTTTGTTTTCAATAAGAATAATATTATTAATTAAATTTACGCTATCTAATTGCTTTTGAAAATTTTTAAACTTGCTTAAATCATCTTCGCCTTGTAAATTTCTCCCTATGTAATAAGCTCCGCCTAAGAAGATAAGGAGAAATATAATTTGCACTGTGAATTTCATAATAAAAATTATTGGATAGTTCCTGAAATAATTCATTTGGGTAGTAACTAAATAAAGTATTCATAAGTTCAGACGGATATTCAATAGTATTTCTTATATCTACCCCTGCTGCATTAACTAATATTGCAAATTGAAGTTGAGTTCTTTTATCATCCTTACTTTTATTAATAATTGTTTTTTTGAAATCGATAAAAGAACTAATAATGACTTCCTCATTTATTTCATTTTTATTAAGAACTAATTGATATAATAGTTTTAAAAAATCCTCCTTTCTCAATTCAATTCTTTTTAAAGCATTAAGATACATTTCTAAAATATTATTAAATGAAAAGTTTAATTGATATTGCAAACTTTCATCTTTCAATACTAAATTCATTAAATCAAAGAACTTGGGCATATAAACGGTTGTCGAAAAATGAAGGGAAGCATTATTAATAGAGATCGGCAAATACGAAAGTTCTTGTTGAACTATTGCAATTACTAAAGACCTGATTCTGTCTGTGTATACTTTTTGCTTTAACCTGATTACAATTAATTCTAGAAGTTCGAATTTTAAAAAAAATGAAGATGAATGAGAATAATTACCCTTATCCTGTTTTCTATACTCACTTAACGAAATAATTATTTTATCAAAATAATTATATAGAAAAGTAATGTCAGGTAAATTAAGGGTGGTGGAGTCAAGTGATATATTTTGTCTCAACAAAATGACTGTTAAAATAATCGAGGAAGCAAATTGATATGAACCATAAGAAACAATAGATTTTTTTGAAATAACATTAAAACCAACTTCATATATTTCCTTTATTGAAATCATTTCATTTTTACCTACATTTTGATTAAGAAGTTTATTTAAAATATCTAAGTATTTTAAATAAAGATCAAAAGAAGAAACTGTGATATCTTGAGCTGAATAAGAAAATAATTTCAAGAATAAAGAAAAATCTGAAGAGTCAATATGGTTAGAATCAATTATTTGCTCTAGAAAAAGCATGCTCCTGTTTATCCCAAATTGCTTGAGATTAGTTTCCATTATGTATTTAACAATGCTCCTTTGAATTATACCTTCAGATTTTAAAGGATAGGGTATACTACTAAGATTAAATAATTCTTTGTAATCAGTACTCTTTGAATAAAGATTATTTACTACAAACGTAAAAGGGAGGTGTAAATATGGAAAGTATAAATGACTATTTTCTGATAGTCGTATAATCTCTTTAACACTAATTTTTTCAAGTACATCATCTTTTATATCTTTTATGAAACCGAGTAAGCTCTGCTCATCTTTTACATATAAAGTATTAAAGTTATTGTTAATAGTTATAATAGCAGAATTTAAAAATTCTGGCTTTCGATTGATAATCTCTACAATTTCTTCAATTGACAATACCCGAGCATCGAATCCTAGTAACTTTTCATAATCATTACAAGCTATCTTTGCGCAATTAATAAAATTATTTTCATTTTTAGAATTTTTAAAATTTAGAGTTATAGTATCCTCTTTTTCAATAACCTCTACCCATTCAATAAGTTTAGCTACTGCGACTTTATTACCCACTAACTCCCACAGTTTCGTTAGCTTTTTCCAAAAAGCTTTATTTTGATTTATTTCAGTTCTGTCTTGCTTCTCAAAATCAAATTCATTCTTTATGGTATCATTAACTTGATAAACATTCAAATTAATATCTTCGTCTTTATACAATGCAACCCACAGAAGAATCAGATTTTGGGAATAGATTGCAAGATGTTCCAGAACAGGTTTACTCTCAATTAAGTTTATATCACTAATGGGGAAAATATTAATTTTTGTTCCATTTATAATTTTTAATTCTTTTTTTATTAAAGTTATTATTTGTTGCTTAAATTTTTTTTCTGGTACTATTACTTGGTCTACTTGTTCAAATAATAATTTTGTCACATTATAATGTTTATGTAACCAATTAAATGACCAACAGAACCGGATAGTGTCGTCTTTTACCAAATATTCGTTTAACCCATCTTCATCAAAGCGCTCTCTCATGACTCGTAACATAAAATCAGCAGCAAGAAATTCTCCAAAAGATTTGTGAACAAATTCAAAGGTATATGCTTCAGTGCCTGAATATTCTGTAGATTTATTTCGGTGAATGAAAAAGAATCCTTTAAAAATTAAATTTGGTTGTGCGTCTTCGCCGCCTAAGCCGAAAGCACCGAGTTCTTCCTTTAATCGTTGTGTTTCTTTATAATCTAAGTCTTTTAAAAACATTAATAGAGAAATTACACCGAGTCTTAATCTAAAAACCTTTTGATGCTTATATTTATTCTGAGGGCTAAGTTTTTGATAGTTTTCATCTTTTTCCAATTGTCTTCTAGTGAACTTTTCAAAAATTTTATCAAATAATTTGCTTTGGTTAAAATATTTTTCTTCTGAAACACTATTTTGTAACGCACTATTATCAAAATCATAAATAGCAAGCATAAATAATATTAAAGGTTCGGCTGCTAATTCATTTAACGAGTAGTTATCAGGAATTGCGAAAGGAAAGGATTTATTTTTTTTTTGATAGCCATTCCATTTTTCTATCCAGGTATTTACTCTTTTTTTATCAAATGAGTCGAGACGTATAATTGTAGTTTTTTGTGGAATTTCAACATCCTGCATTACAGTTAGCCGACTGGTTAAAATGACTCTTGTTACAATTCCATAATCTCTAAAGGCTTTTTCTTGTAACTCTTTAATTTTTGAAATGTAATTATTTATTTCAGTTTGTGTAGCTCTGAGTAATTCATCAAAACCGTCTAAAACTATAGTAGATATTCTGTTGGGAAACTCTCTTGCCCAACTGATCCAGTCTACAGAATAACTTCCAGTTAACGTGTTTTTTATTCCATCATTTATATGATTATTTGGAGATGTATCACTTAAAGTAACATCTCTGAGTCTAATAAAAAAAGGAACAAAATCAGCACTTTCTAAAAGTCTCGCTGCAAATATTTTGCTTAACATCGATTTGCCAGCACCAGGATTTCCAAGAATTATTATTGGTTTAAAAGAATTTTCTGGGTCTATTAATTCATTCATTAAAAACTTTCCCACATTTTCTTCTTTTACAATATTAGATGAAGCCCAAAATTCATCAAGTAAGATTTTTTTTTGGTGAAGATGTCTGTTGTAATAAATAGCTTTAAACCCTTGGGGAATATAAATATCTTCATTTTTAGGATATACAATATCTCCTAAATCTTCATCATTAATTAGGTTTTCTATTAAAAAGGAAGATATTCCTTTATGATGTGCCTCTATATGTGAAAGTTTATCCTTCTTATATAATTCTTCAATCCTGTCTAATTTTCTTAAGAAGAAATCATTTCTAGATATAAGATTTTTGAAACCAGTACTTTCTTCAAAATTTAAATCTTTAACACTAACAATTTTTTTTAGTATTGATGTTGTTTTTCTATTAAATTCCTTTTGTATCTTAATGTATTCTTCATGTTTAGTCGCGAGAGTTGACTGCGCTTCTAATTGTTTAAGAATTAAGTTTTGGTTTTCAATTATATTATTTTGCTGGTTAAGATCTACCCATTTCGAAAACTCAGGAAATTGCAAAGAAAGGTGAACTAAAAAAGATTGATAAGTAATAAAGGTTTTATTTACTAGCTTATTTTTTAATTCAGCTATAAACGTTTTTATTCCTTTTCCCTCTGATACGTAAGTATACAATATTGTTAAATAAGGTTCCCAAATTATTGACGTGTATTCTTCAATTGCTTTATGAGTATCATAATTTTCAACTTCAAATTCTGCTTTTTTTATTTCTTCATCAATTTTTTCAAATTCTTTAATTATGTCCTTATTAACTTTTTTCTCTTCGTCTAACTTCAATAATTTTATTTCATAAAATTTAATATATTCTGAAGTAATGCTTTTTACTGCTTCTTTTATGGCCAGATGAAGCACTATCATGTTTACTAAAGTTGCTTGTTCATATCTTTCTATTACTGCGAGTTCTTTCCCTTTGTTCCAATAATTTAATTTTTCAGGTATCCATTCAAAAAGTCTCGAGAATTTAAAAGATTGAATACCTACTCCTGCTCCAAGTGCTGCGAGGGCAGCAACAGGGCTAGGCGCTACAAGGATGCCCAACAAGGTACTTGCTAGTATAAATTTTTCACCCGTTTCGTCTATATAATCTTTCAATGTTCTATGTTTAGAAAGTATTGCTTCTACATCTGAGAGTGATTTACTTAATTTCATTGACAAAATTCTTTTATTAGACGAAAATAATATTTTAGCTTAGCTTATAGAAATTACTACAAATATTCTACATTCTACCTAAAAAGAGTGTAAAGGCTTTCAATTCATTTTTGTTGGCTTACTTCTTTTGTGTCTTTTGCCTATATAAGTTTTTTTATCTGAATGGTATTAAATGAGCTTAGTAAAAACATTAGCGATCTGTAAAAAGGCAGAAAATGAGTTTGTATTAAAAGACATAACATTTGCTCTACAAAAGTTCCAAAAAATTGCCATTGCAGGAGAAACAGGTTCGGGCAAAAGTACATTGTTGAAAATTATAGCGGGATTGGTTTAAACACATCCTTTATATTCCTACCTTTAAGATCACTAATGATATTATGGAAACCGTTACTTTAGAAATTATTAATAAAAAAGCATTCTCATTATTGAAAGAGCTAGAAAAATTGCAATTGATAAAAATTAGAAAACATGAGGAGATTACTCCTTCTTCTCAAAAACTTTCTGAAAAATTTGCCGGTAAATTATCCGCACTTACTGCTAAACAATTAGATGAACATGTAATTAATATCCGTAATGAATGGGAAAGGAATATCTGATTGATACAAATGGTATAAGTGATTTCTTAAGAAAAGCTTTTTCTGAAGAAGGAATGAACTTCTTAGCAAGTGTCATTGACAACATCCCCAACATTTCCGTAATTACTAAAATTGAACTTCTATCTTTTAATGCTCCGACAGAAGAAGCTTCAGTTCTTGAAGATTTTGTTATAAATGCCAACATATTTGAATTACAAGATGATATAATTGAGGAAACTATCCGGCTTAGAAAACAAATTAAAATAAAGGTCCCTGATGGAATTATTGCAGCTACAGCGTTAGTAAATAATATGACTTTAATTACCAGAAATACAAATGATTTTAAGGGTATTGCTAAATTACAAACTGTAAATCTTCATAGAGCTATTCCCGAACAATGAAAAGTGCAAGCTTTAATCCAAAGCCTTAAAACTATCTTTTTGGCTACATACCAATTTATAGAGTAATTAATTTTTGTTCATCAAACTGCTTAATCATTTTTGTGGCCTGTTTCTTTTGCTTTTCTCACTATAAGTTTTCTCCCTTAGATTAAAAATTAAATGAATTTCCTAAATATATCAGCAATTAGTAAAAAGGAAGGAGATGAGTTTGTATTAAATGACATCACTTTTACCCAACAAAGGTTCCAAAAAATTGCCATTGCAGGAGAAACAGGTTCGGGCAAAAGTACACTGTTAAAAATTATAGCAGGATTGGTACAATCTAGTGCAGGCGAAGTACTTTTTGAAAATGAAAGGGTTTTAGGACCCGAAGAAAAATTGATACCCGGACATCCTCATATTGCTTATTTGTCACAACATTTTGAGTTACGAAATAATTACAGGGTCGAGGAAATTTTAGCGATGGCAAACAAAATGCCCGATGAAGAAGCCGAAACCATATATGAAGTTTGCAGAATAAGCCATCTTTTAAAACGAAGAACTGACCAGTTATCAGGAGGTGAGAAGCAACGTATTGCCACAGCGCATTTACTCGTCGCTTCGCCCAAACTTTTATTGCTTGATGAACCCTATTCCAACCTTGATATGGTCCATAAAAATATTTTAAAAGCTGTTATCCGTGATATTGGTGAAAGGCTAAAAATTACTTGCATTATGATTTCACATGACCCGCTCGATACGCTTTCGTGGGCAGACGAAATTATTTTGATGAAAGATGGGCAAATTATACAGCAAGGAACACCAAAACAAATTTATAATCAACCTGTAAATGAGTATGTGGCCGGACTGTTTGGAAATTACAACCTTATAAGTCCTGTTCACGCTAAAGCTTTCTTAGAATTACAAGGAATTAAGATGAATGGAAAAAATATTTTTGTACGTCCTGAAAGTTTTAAAATAGTAACAAAGGGAAATCATAGCCTTGTGGGAAAAGTGAACAGAGTTGACTTTTTTGGCAGCTATTATGAAATAGAAGTTTTGCTTGCAGAAAATATTTTTACTGTAAAAACTATCGAAAATAATGTAGTTAAGGGAGATACAATTTATCTAGCTATGTCTGCTGATAAAGTGCGATATGTCTAATCAGTCATTACTTATCATCTATCTTAAGAAAAAACACAATGACTAAAGTAAAAATTAAAGCAGAGTTTGAAGTTGCTGAAAACGAAGATGACAGAATAAAGCAGTTAATAAATCAAAAATTTGCTGATAAAATAATTGAATATCCTACAGTTCCCCGAATAGGAGAATGGATTGATCTTTTAGAGTTATCTCATGATTATGATCTTTCTGAAGAAGAATTGAAATGGCTATCTGCGAAAGAACATAAGTACCGGATCGAAAATGTAAACAAGTGCGATGGATATATAGAAGCAGAATTAGACATGGATAAAGTTTGGCCGGAAGAGGTATAGATATCCTAAGAGGTACTTAATGCAGGAACTGTTATTAAATCTCCTTCAAAATATACAATTAGCATAAGCAATAGAAACTTTTTATTCAAATGCATGCTGCAAAAGCTTCTCTTTAATATTAACTTCCTTCAATCAGCCTTGCTATAGCAAAGGCTGCTGCAGCAGCAACAGCGCCTATCAGCATAACTTTTAATGCCCCCGTTATTGGTGCAACTCCTGTCATTTTACTTTTAAAATACCCGAAAATAAAAAGGCAAATAAGAGTTATAAGTGCCGATATTTTAAGCCCTTTTAATGTATCTGAAACAAAAAAATAAGGAAGAAGCGGAACAAGGCCTCCTGTAATATAAGACATCCCAATATTAAAAGCACTTTTACGGGCTCTTTTTTCATCTGGTTTGTCAAGTCCTAATTCATGCCTCATCATAAAATCTACCCAAATATCTTTATCTTTTGTAAGTTCCAATACGGCTTTCTGCTGTACTTCTTCACTCAGGCCCAGGCTTTCAAAAAATTCTCTTACTTCTTCTTTTTCCCTTTCGGGCAAGTGTTCAACTTCATCATATTCACGGCGCAACTCTGCTTTGTAATGATCCATTTCGGTTTGACCTGCAAGGTATCCGCCAAGTCCCATAGCAATTGATCCGGCAGCAATCTCGGCAAGGCCGGCAATAACAATCAGCCCCGTATTATCAACAGCACCACTTAAACCGGCAGCTAAAGCAAAAGGCACTGTCAAACCATCGCTCATACCAATAACTATATCTTTTAAGAAATCGGAGCCGGAGGAATGATGCTCGTGATGATGATGTAATAGGGTATCGTTCATAAGATGTGTTGGGATGCAAAATAGAAAACCTTCATTTAATGAAGGCTTTTTATTTATTCAAAACTTGTAATGAACGTTTTATTATGTCTATACATTCCATAATTTGCTCTTTGGTAATAATTAACGGAGGTGCAAAACGTATCTTATCACCATGAGTAGGTTTGGCCAGCAAACCATTTTTCATCAGTTCGAGGCAGAAAGCCGATGCAGCATCAGGATTAGAATGACCGATGAGAATTGCATTTAAAAGGCCTTTGCCACGTATTTTTTTTATAAAAGGTGATTGAATGTTTTCTAATTCTTTACGCAGAAGCTTTCCCATTTCTTCTGCATTTTGCGCCATGTTCTCATCTTTTAGAACCTGTAAAGCCGCCATTGCAACTTTACACGCCAGGGGATTGCCTCCGTAAGTAGAACCATGTTCACCCGGATGTATATTCAGCATTACTTCATCATCTGCCAGCACAGCAGATACCGGCAGTACGCCTCCGCTTAATGCTTTGCCAAGAATTAATATATCGGGCCTTACATCTTCATGGTCACAGGCAAGCATTTTCCCGGTACGGCAAAGACCTGTTTGTATTTCATCAGCAATAAAAAGAATATTGTACTCGTTGCATAGCTCTCTTACACCTTTCAGATATCCATCATCAGGCAGCACTACACCCGCTTCTCCCTGTATGGGCTCTGCCATGTATGCCGCAACATTAGTGTCCTGAAAAGCTTTTTCAAGGGCAGGGAGATTATTATAAGGCACCAATTCAAAACCAGGCATATAAGGTCCGAAGCCTTTGTAACTGCTGGGGTCTGTAGAAGTTGAAATTGCAGCAAGTGTTCGTCCCCAAAAGTTATGTTCAGCAAAAATGATCTTTGCCTTATTATCAGGGATTCCTTTTTTTACATAACCCCAGCGTCTTGCAAGCTTTATCGCAGTTTCGCCGCCTTCTACGCCCGTATTCATGGGCAAAACTCTATCGTAACCAAAATATCTGGTTATATATTGCGAGTATTCACCTAAAACATCGTTATGAAAGGCTCTGCTTGTTAAAGTTAGCTTTTGCGACTGTTCTATTAATGCCGAAATAATAACAGGATGACAATGGCCCTGGTTAACCGCAGAGTAACCACTAAGAAAATCATAATAACGTTGTCCTTCTACATCCCAAAGATATACCCCTTCCCCACGGTTAAGTACGACAGGTAAAGGGTGATAGTTATGGGCATTATATTTTTCTTCAAGGTCAAGAAACCGGGAAGTTTCAGACCCCATAGTGTTTGAAATCATAAAAAATTAATTAAAATAAATAAAATAAGAATATCTCTGACAGAAATAATCAGGAACAGGGATGGTCTAAAAAATCGAGGTTAAGCGCCAGAAATCTCATAAAGCTGTTATTTATAATGCAATTTACAATTACTGCTTAAAATTTCCAAGAGACATTAAATTCGTCTTTTTTGAAAACTTATAATAACGGAATAGAATTATCTGAAACAATGGTAATACGATATTGAGAGTGTAATGTTAAGATATTAGCAATACATTTTGTTTTTTCCATTATTTATACGACCTTCGCCGTCCGAAAAAATTCAATCATGGCGAGAGTATGTCAGGTAACAGGTAAAAAACCGATAACAGGTAATACAGTTTCTCACTCAAACATTAAAACCAAACGTCGTTTTTTACCTAATTTACAAACTAAGCGTTTCTTCTTTGTAGAAGAAGACCGTTGGATCACTTTAAAAGTTTCTTCAGAGGCTATTCGTACTATTAATAAAAATGGCCTACTTACAGTCATTAAAGAGATGAGAGGAAACGGTATTAAAATCTAACAACCGATAAATTATTATACAATGGCAAAGAAAGGTAGCAGAGTTCAGGTAATTATGGAATGCACCGAGCATAAAAACAGCGGGTTGCCTGGTACAAGCCGTTACATCACTGAAAAGAACAAAAAAAATACACCTGAGCGTTTAGAGTTGAAAAAGTTCAACCCGATAATGAAAAAAGTTACTGTACACAAAGAAATAAAGTAAGCCTTTGAGTTTTTATGGAAATGCTCCGTAATAGTTAAAAGGTAAATCTTAAATAATACCAAGATGGCAAAAGCAGCTAAAACAGCGATTAAGACAAAAGACCAAAAAGCAGCATCAGAAGCTAAGAACTGGACCAAAGTTATCAAAGCTGTACGTAGCCCTAAATCGGGTGCTTACACTTTCAAAGAAGTTATTTTGCATAAGGATAAGATTAAGGATTTTTTATCTGCTAAATAATTTTTATTCTTATCACTTAATTAAATAATTGAAGCTGTCCTTTGGGGATGGCTTTTTGTATTTCAAAAAAAATTATTTGGAATTCTCATTTGCCATTCTTCCGGGTTTTTGTGCTGATGTATAACCACGTGAATGTGTACTGCCTTTTTAGTGAAGGTGTAATAGGCATTGTAGGGAAACCTTGTTATAGTTATCCTTATAATGGTTTTCGTAACATTGAAATAAGCAAAGGATTTTGGGCAAGAACCTTCAGGGAATCATCAAATGATATAAGAAATTCAAATCCTAAACTTTCCCGTTGTTTTTCATACCATTTAAATATTTCATCAACATCCTACCCTGCCGCAGGATTAAGAAATATTTCAAACGTTTTTAATTAAAATATTTTTTCTTATCTCTTTCCATAGTTTTCCTCCTGCCGGATTTTGTTGATGTAACATTATCCCTTTTCCCAATAGTTGCTGCTGAGCAGGTGATAAAAATACAGCACGTTCAGTTTCAATACTTTCCCAAAGTTCTTCGGCCAACTTGATTTTTTCATTATACTGAAAGTGTGAAAATTATAATTCATATAATAAAATGAGTTTTTAAAATTTCAAAAAAATTCCCTCTTTCAAATCAATTATCTTCGTTCATCTAATCTAATCTATTTATGAGCTTTTTTGGAAAACTATTTGGTAAAAAAGAAAAAGAAACCCTTGATGAGGGTTTACAGAAAACCAACCAAAGCTTTTTTGAAAAAATTACGAAAGCAATAGCAGGCAAAAGTACAGTGGATGAAGAAGTTCTTGATAACCTTGAAGAAGCTTTAATTACCGCAGATGTCGGATTGGATACAACCATAGAAATTATAAAGCGTATAGAAGACAGGGTTGCCAAAGATAAATATGTAAACACAAGCGAATTAAACAGCATTTTACAGGCTGAAATAAGAGAAGTGTTAGTAGACTCTCCTGAAAACAGCTATAAAGACTTCTCCACGCCTTCGGGTAGAAAACCATATGTAATATTGGTTGTTGGGGTAAACGGTGTAGGAAAAACTACTACTATCGGAAAACTTGCTTACAATTTTACCAAAGCTGGCAAAAGAGTTTTACTGGGCGCTGCCGATACTTTCAGGGCGGCAGCAGTCGATCAGTTAACAATATGGAGTGAAAGAACAAATGTTCCTATAGTAAAACAACCAATGGGAAGCGACCCGAGTGCCGTTGCTTTTGATACAGTGCAAAGCGGTGTGTCAAGAGGCAGCGATGTAGTGATCATAGATACTGCAGGCCGTTTGCATAATAAGGCACACTTAATGGATGAGCTGGGCAAAATTAAACGTGTTATCCAAAAAGTAATCCCTGATGCGCCACATGAAGTGATGTTGATTTTAGATGGATCAACCGGCCAAAATGCACTTGAACAAGCCAAACAATTTACTGCTGCAACCGATGTAACCGCTATTGCAATAACAAAACTTGACGGAACAGCAAAAGGCGGCGTTGTATTAGCTATCGCTAACCAGTTTAAAATTCCGGTAAAGTTTATTGGAGTGGGTGAAAAAATGGAAGATTTACTTGTTTTTGACAAGCATGAGTTTGTTGACAGTTTGTTTAAGTTAAACGAGAGTTGAGGATGAGGCGGGAGCTACGAGCTACAAGCCATGAGCCGACATGGACTATTAATTATTGATCCATTGACTTAATGACCTATCGACTTATTGACTTAATGTCCCGTTGACCTACTGACCTATTGATTTATTGCCTCCACTTATGAATATAATATTATTCGATACTGAAGCCAGGGGAAACCTATTTCCTCTTACCCTTACAAGGGCGGTCGCTGATGTAAGAACAGGCATTATCACCATCAAAGAAAGGTGGGAAAAAATGACCGGGGCCAAACTTTTTGTACTTACTGATGAGTATCTTCAACCTCTTTATGAACCTATACCTGCCAATGACTATGTTTTTGTTGATGCACGTATTATTCCTTCAAATGAAGTAATGCAGCGTATAATTAATTTGCCTGAGAACGAAAGTATAAGTGATGAAAATGGTTTGATAGCGGGAAAAGCTTTTATTAATTCTTATCCATCATTGGACAAGTTGCGGGGACTTTTTAAAAATATTTCTTCAATATCTGCTGTTAAACGACTTATGTTTCCTAATGAAATATTTTTATTGAATGAAGAAATGATCAGGTTCGATTATAAACTTTTAACGAAAGGAAGAATATCTGATGATCATAATGACTCAGTTCACGTAACTAAAGCCTCGCGAATATTTATTGAAGATGGGGCGGAAATCAGCTATAGTAATTTAAATGCTGCTTCAGGGCCAATATATATCGGTAAAAATACTACTGTAATGGAAGGCTGTTTCATTCGTGGTCCTTTTGCCCTTTGTGAAGGAGCCGTTTTAAAAATGGGTACTAAAATTTATGGTGCCACAACGATTGGTCCTTATTGTACGGCAGGCGGCGAAATAAAAAATAGTGTAATGACCGGCTATAGCAACAAGGCACACGATGGTTATCTCGGCAATAGTGTTATTGGTGAATGGTGTAACCTTGGCGCAGGTACAAGTAACAGCAATGTAAAGAATACCGGTGGAGAGATAAATATCTGGAATTATTATGAAAACAATTATATGCCATCAGGAAATAAATGTGGGGTAATAATGGGAGATTATTCGAGAACGTCTATAAACACCTCTATCAACACCGGAACAATTATAGGTGTTTGCTGCAACATATTTGGAGATGGACTTACGCCAAAAGTTATTAACCATTTTTCATGGGGAACAAAAGAACAACACCGGTATGAACTTGAAAAAGCATTAAAAGATATCCTAAATTGGAAAAAGATGAAGAATAAAACGATTAGCGAGCCGGAAAAAAATATTTTGAAACATATCTTTGAAAATTATAACAACTAAATTAACCGGAGAAATATTTATTAACATGAGAACACAAATTGCAGCAGCCAACTGGAAAATGAATCTTACTCTCCAGGAAGCCGAAACACTTTTGAATAATATTTTATCAGATTTTGATAACCAGGGAGAAAGCCGGAAAGTCATTTTCGCTGTTCCTGCATGCTACCTTACAATCGCAAATGAGAAAATAGGCAATACCCCCAATTTCTTTATAGCAGCGCAAAATGTTTATTCAAAAAAATCAGGAGCATTTACAGGCGAATTATCGGTAATAATGTTAAAAAGTATCAATGTAAATTATGTTGTTATAGGTCACAGTGAAAGACGCGAATACTTTAATGAAAACAACCAATTCCTTGCAGATAAAGTGAAAATATGTCTCGAAGCAAATATTACTCCTGTTTTTTGTTGCGGTGAAGCTTTGCCTGTAAGAGAAGTGAATCAGCAGAATAGTTTTGTAAGCAACCAGTTAGAGGAATGTCTTTTCAACTTAACTGCTGAGCAGATTGAAAAAGTGGTAATTGCTTATGAACCAATATGGGCTATAGGTACAGGAAAAACTGCAAGCAGTGATCAGGCTCAGGAAATGCATGCACACATTCGCAGACAGATTGCACGTAAATATGGTGAAGCGGTTGCAAACAATATATCCATTTTATATGGAGGCAGTGTTAAGGCATCAAATGCAAAAGAAATTTTTGAAAAGCCCGATGTAGATGGTGGTCTTGTTGGCGGGTCCTCACTAATTGCTGATGAATTTGTTCAGATAATTAAAGCATTAAAATAAGCAGGGTATTTTATAAAATATATGCACCCATTACTTCCCCGCTCTCGACTTCTACCTGTATATGATCCTGCAGAGTTGTAGCTATTGATAATCCTATGTAATCAATTTTCACAGGAAAGCTTTTATGCATCCTTTCAACCAAAGACATGGTTCGAATGCTTCGTGGATGAAAATTAAGAAGCGGTTTTAAAGCATATAACAGTGTTCTGCCGCTATTGGTAACATCATCCACCAACAGCACATTTTTATTATTAAAATCAATCTCTTCGCTATATGAAATAACATTAGCAATTCTTTTATCAAGTATGCATGTAATGATCTGCATCGGTATCCGCAGCAGTGGTTTTAATAAAAGAAAGAGTTTATCAGCTATCACCATTCCACTGCCTGCAATACCAATAATTATCAGCGGATCACCTTCGGTGTATAACTGGGCTGCAATTTCAAGAGCAATACGTTGCATTTTTCTTTCAGCGACCTCCTTTGATAGTATCTGGTTTTTAGCTGCCACTTCTCTTTTATTTACGTCAAAAATAGCTATAAAAGCAGATGGTAATATAATATCCATGCTATTCAAAAAACTTATATTGCATTGTAATATCTATTTATTATGCAAATAATTCAGCAATTCCTGTTTATATTAATTACAATCGGTGCCATCTGGCTTTTCAGTAAAAATGTTAAAAATATAAAAAGAAATATTTTATTGGGCCGCGACATTGAATTAACTGATAATAAAGCTGAAAGATGGAAGAGAGTTTTGCTGCTTGCTTTCGGTCAGAAAAAGATGTTTAAATATCCCCTGGTTGCCATAATGCACTTTCTTATTTACGCAGGATTTATCATTATAAACATTGAAATTCTTGAAATCATTTTAGATGGTATTTTTGGTACACACCGTTTATTTGCACCCGCTCTCGGCCCTGCTTACGGATGGCTTATAAATGCATTTGAAATACCCGCTTTTGGTGTACTTACAGCTTGTGTAATTTTTCTTCTACGAAGAAATGTTATAAAAGTCAACCGGCTTAACAGGAAAGAACTAGCAGGATGGCCAAAGACTGATGCAAATGTGATTCTGATTACAGAAATTATATTAATGCTATTGTTTTTAACCATGAATGCTGCTGATAAAGCACTGCAGTTACACCAATATGGTCATTACTATCAAACCGCACCTTTTTTTATTTCCGGTTTCATCACACCGTTATTTGCTAAAATAGATCCCCAAACAATAGTTATTATTGAACGTACCTGCTGGTGGCTGCATATAATAGGAGTCCTGGCTTTTATGAACTATCTGCCTTATTCAAAACACTTGCATATAATCCTTGGTTTCCCTAATACTTACTACAGCAGTATCGAGCCTTTGGGTAAATATAGAAACATGAAAGAAATACAGAATGAAGTGGTTTATGCAATGCAACCTGAACTTGCTCCGACAGGTGAACAACCTCCGGTAAAATTTGGAGCCAAAGATGTACCTGATCTGACATGGAAAAACCTGATGGATGCCTATAGCTGTACTGAATGCGGAAGATGTACGGTTGCCTGCCCGGCAAATATTACAGGCAAAAAGCTTAATCCCCGAAAGATAATGATGGATACAAGAGACCGGATGGAGGAAATAGGCAGAAACATTAATAAGAAAGGAGAATTTGTTGAGGATGGCAAAACCCTGTTGCATGATTATATAACTGAAGAAGAATTAAGAGCTTGTACAACTTGCCAGGCATGTGTGGAAGAATGTCCTGTAAGCATTAGCCCGCTCGATATTATCGTACAATTAAGACGCCATTTAATTATGGAAGAAAGTAATGCACCTGCAGAATGGAACAGCATGTTTAGCAATGTGGAAAATAATTTTGCTCCGTGGAAATTTTCACCGGATGACAGGGATAAATGGGCAGAAGAGATGAAGGATAGTCAATAAGTAATTGCGAATAGAACAGGTATGGGATTTTAAAATAAAACTAATACTTATTTAGCTAATCTCTCCGGATGCAAATTCTCCTCTTTTATGTCGTGAATTTTCTGAACTGCATCTTTTTTTCTTACCATTTTCCATATTTGTATAACTGCAGTTATAGTGAAAATGCCACCTATGACAAGGTGTAAAGTATGTTGATTTGCATTTAATTTTTCAACAATAAACTTGCCGGCAAAAATGAAAACGCTGGTGGCCAGGAAAGTGCCGAGGCCAATGCCTGAAATGTAAAAATTGTAATAATCATTACGCGGAAGTAATATTTTTTTAGTAAATAATACTGTGCTCCATCCAAACCAAAACGGAATTTGAACCGGGTTGAGAGCACTCATAAGTAAACCTAAAACAAAACGCGGCATAGAGTTAGACAGCAAAATATTTTTTGCCTGAGCATTATTTTGTGCGGCAGCAACAAATGATAAAACTGCAAGCGCAACAACAACAAATAGTGTAACCCACTCCAGTGCCTTTAAAACTTTTTCCTGTTTCCTTATTTTGTCCATTGCCACTAAAGAAATTCTTACATATATGATTTCTGCCAGTAATATTCCGGCTGCAAACCAAAGAGCAGGACTATGGCCATCGGTTATTGAAATTTGCATTGCAGCAATATTAAGCGTGCTTAAGGGCAGAGAGCCAAGAAAGCTTACAAGCATACCTGTAAAAAAAATTTTTGTGTATTGACGCATAAAAGAAGAGATTATTATTTTATTTTCAATTGTAAAAAACGTCTTTAGAAGCTGCCTAAAGTTTTAATAAGAGTTTTAAAAAAAGCTCAAAGATGGTTAATCATTTGCTGATAAAACGCAATGCGACGTGTTGCAAAGTGCGTTTTGTTTATACAGGAAAATTTTGCAAAACTTATTCCGTTGCAACCGAGCAAAAGGATAAATATTTTTTACCCTACTTTTGATTAAAATGATGAGGTATGAATGTTCCTGCAATGGCTGAGATGATGACGAAGGGCGAAACACCTGAAATTTTATTTTGGGTAGGCTGTGCAGGAAGCTATGACCAGAGAGCGCAAAAAATTACCAAAGCATTTGCAACCATTTTAAATCATGCGGGAATTAAATATGCAATACTGGGAAAAGAAGAAGCGTGCACAGGTGACCCGGCAAGACGAGCCGGAAATGAATTTCTTTTTCAAATGTCTGCTTATAATAATATACAAATTCTTAATGGGTATGGTGTAAAAAAAATTGTTACAGCGTGCCCTCATTGCTTTAACATCTTTAAAAATGAATATCCTGAATTGGGCGGCAATTTTGAAGTAATACATCATACACAGCTGTTGCAACAACTTATAAGTGAAGGAAGGATAAAACTAAAGGAAGGCGGAACTTTTAAAGGTAAAAAAATTACTTATCACGATAGCTGCTACCTTGGCAGATCAAATGGTATATATGAAGCTCCGAGAAAAGTGCTTGAAGCAATAGATGCCGACCTGGTAGAAATGAAACGTTGCCGAAGCAACGGATTATGCTGTGGTGCCGGAGGAGCCCAAATGTTTAAAGAAGAAGAAAAAGGCGACCGGTATGTAAACGTTGAAAGAAGCACAGAAGCAATAGAAACCGGGGCACAAATTGTTGCTTCTGCCTGCCCTTTTTGTAATACAATGCTTACGGATGGAGTAAAAAACAAAGAAAAAGAAAATGAGGTTACTGTCATGGATGTAGCAGAAATTGTAGCTGCCAGTTTGTAAAATATTCTTAACAGTTTTGTGTTTGTTTGCCTGGCCAAAATACCTATTATAGGTGTAAATTTGAAATTTAATATTTGTGGCTACTAATGCATCCTTTACATAAAAAAAACGATTATGAATTTTAATTATAAACATCTAATCCCCGGGGATTTTCATTCAACTTCAAGGGTATGGATATACCAGTCAAGCCGTTTATTTTTTATAAGTGAAGCACTCGAAATAGAAGAGATGTTTGACCAGTTCACAAACAACTGGCAGTCTCATGGAGCAAAAGTAAAAGGATATGCAAATTTATTATTTGGACAGTTTATTGTTTTAATGGCTGATGAAACACAGGCAGGTGTAAGTGGTTGCAGCACTGACAGCAGCGTAAGACTAATTAAAACTATAGAAGAAAGGTTTAAGGTTGATATGTTCAACAGGCAAACCCTTGCATTTATAGTAAAAGAAAAAATTCAATTAATTCCGCTTTCTCAATTAAATTATGCTGTAGAAAATAACTTCATAGACGGCGAAACCATTTATTTTAATAACCTTGTTCAAACTAAAGACGAAGTGCTTAACAATTGGATGATACCTGTGAAAGAAAGCTGGCTGGCAAAAAGAATTTCTGCTCTTCAGACCGTTTGATTAACAGATAGGAACATAGAAACTTAGGATTCACATAATTTTTTCTATGTGCATTACGTGTCCACGTGTTTGATTTACTACATTATAAACTAAGACTATTCTCACATCCGATTCACGACATAATCACCCTTTTTATTAATAGAAATCAAAGGCAACTTCTTCTTTTCTTCAAAATAATCAAAAACCTCTTTTATTTTTATTACAAACCGTTGCAGATCCTGGTTGTCTTTAGTTGTTTTTGCAAGGTACTCAAAACTCTTACGGTTGTTATACCGGATGGGAAATATATGAACGGGAATAAAATCCTGCCCTTGTGTTTTTGCCATCGCCGCCAGAATATATAATTCTTCTATCTGGTCATTTTGAAGAGGTATACAACCAATAGTTACACAATCACCGTGAATATAGATGTCGCCACCTGGTTTTATAGAGTCACTCAAAACTCTGTCAGATGCATTTGGATAATTTATACCCAGCGATAGATGATAAGTGCTTTTGGGATTGAATTCATTGATGTAATAAAAGCCTTCAGGTACCTGGTAATCCCCTTCCAAACGCTTAGGACCAATCGCACCGGCCATCGCACAAACCCTGTACGTTTTAAAAAGCTTAAACGGAGCATCGTTACTGCTCCTAACCCATACCTCCATTTGACTGTCGTACTTAAACGAGCGTATATACAACTGCTTTGCAGGCCATTGCAAGCCCGCCCTTGCAAACTGATTTCTCAGTGTATCTTCTTTAAATTTCAATGCTGACGCAACGGTAGGATAGGTTCTTTGATAATCTATGAAAGAAGGCTGCGCAAACACAGAACAGAGCACAAAAAGAAAAGACAGTATGAAAGATAAGCGTTTCATCGGGTCAAAAGTATTAGTTACTACCTAATTACGAACAGAAATTAAAGTTAAAGTATGGAAAATTAAGGCAATTACTGAAAAAGCTTTTGCTTTGAGGATAAATAGTTTTTGAAAAAAAGATATTAACATAATTAAAAATAGAAAATGCAGATTTTGAAACACCACTAACTCTAAACGCAACGCCAGAAGTGCATGGAAGATTTAGTAAACAGAATATAAAATATTTTTTAACCCAAAGAGAGGAATGGTAACTTCGCCTCCATATACAGCCAATAATGAAAGTAGGGATACTCGGAGGTGGCCAGCTTGGGCGAATGTTATTGCAGTCTGCTGCAAACTACCCAGTTGAGACCTTCGTAATGGAAAATGATGCTAATTGTCCTTCCGCTCATTTATGTCATCATTTCGTTCACGGAAATATCAGGGATTTTAATACAGTATATGATTTTGGAAAAAATCTTGATGCCATTACAATAGAAATTGAGGCAGTAAATGTTGATGCACTCGAAAAATTAGAAAGCGAAGGGGTAAAAGTGTTCCCTAACAGTGCAGCTATTAAAACGATTAAAAACAAGATTTTACAAAAGCAGTTTTATAGCGATCACAAAATCCCTTCTCCCCCATTTGTAATTACAGAAAATGTACAACAACTTAAAAATCATATATCCTTTTTACCGGCTGTTCATAAAATTGCTATGGGTGGTTACGATGGACGGGGGGTGCAATTACTGCGTAAAGAAGATGACTTTGAAAAAGGTTTTGATGCGCCATCCGTACTTGAAAAAATGGTAAACATCACAAAAGAAATTGCTTTAATGGTTGCAATGAATGAAAAAGGCGAAATCTCCATTTATCCTTCTGCTGAAATGCTTTTTGACCCTGTTTTAAACCTGCTTGATTACCAGATCAGCCCTGCCGCCTTGCCCAAACATACCTTATGGAAAGCGGAAGCCCTTGCTTTAAAAGTGGTTAAAGAATTGAAGAGCCCCGGTATTTTCGCTGTTGAAATGTTTGTAGATCAAAACGATGAAGTGTGGGTAAATGAAACCGCTCCGCGGGTGCATAACAGCGGTCACCATACTATTGAAGGAAATTATTGCAGCCAGTTCGACATGCTTTGGCGCGTAATACTGGATTACCCGCTAGGCAATACCGCACCGATTCTTCCCTCTGCTATTGTGAATGTTTTAGGCGCAGAAAATTTTACAGGAAAAGCAGTTTACAAAGGCTTGAAGGATGTACTAAAAATAGACAATGTATTTGTGCATTTGTATGGAAAACAAGAGACAAAACCCGGACGAAAAATGGGGCATGTCACCATTTTAAGCAACGAAAGACAGGAACTGATTCACCAGGCGATAAAGATTAAGCAATTGCTGAGCGTGGAGAGTGAAACCCAGCCCCTGAAGGAGGAGAAATAATAGCAATGTGATTAATATTTTTTATTTTTTTCACCAACATTTTGATTCTCTGAATCATCGTACTAATGACATCTCCAGCATCATTACGAATCATTGAATTACGTATTCCCTTGGTTGACAAAAGGAATAAGAAGACGGTAAACATTGTACGAAAACTTAAATAAAAAGAAATCTTTTCTTAAGCCAAAAACGTCAGGCACAACCAGCCTCAGTACAGCAGTGCTACTTTGCACCCAATGGTTGCGTCGTGCGGTCAACAAGAAGTAAAACAAAAAGCCCCGATACCTGAATTTTGGGGCTTTCCTTTTTGCGGGCTTTTCGTCTACTCCGCTTGATGTTAGCGGTAGTTTTTCTCACTGTGAATTAATTATTTTTGGTGAAGGCATAACCCATTTCCATCTAGGTCTTTCAACCAAGCGAACTTGCCCCAGGGTGTATTGTCAATTTTTCCCAATTCTATGCCTTTTGTTTTTAATGCCTCAATTTCTTTTTCAATATCATCTGTCTCAAAAATAATTCCCGGAAATGTTGCAAGAGATATAAAAGTATTCTGGTTTGGTAGCCCTAATTGAATCCAGGTTTGTCCATGTTCCGCTGGTGCTTCCACTATTATTTGAAAGCCCAGCTTCATATAAAACTCTTTCGCTTTTTGTTGATCAGATACCGGAATCATGATAATTTCAATCTTTTTCATTTTTTAATTTTAATTGTTAGTTGATAAATAGCATAACATAGGTAACACATTTTGGTGTAGCACAACATAGGTAACACTTTTTAAGTTCTTTGACATAAAATGCTGATACTCATTCAAAAGTTGAATGAAAGAGTATAAGCAAAGGCAA
>JAABUN010002375.1_pt1 | contig 33912 bp, 1 predicted proteins | sample 5559311 | NCBI WGS metagenome assembly JAABUN01 (sample SAMN10711877, study PRJNA513370) | rock metagenome | isolation source: Antarctica rocks | place: Antarctica: Victoria Land, Siegfried Peak sud | reverse complement strand
ATAAACTCTTTATATTAAACTATTAGAAGACTTTAATCGCGTTAATAGGAACTAAACTACGAATATTAATAGCCTATTACCCTTAAACGGATAGATAGACTAAACGTACTAATTAGATAATAGAAGTATACCTTAGATACTACGTTAATAAAAGGTAAAATAATTAGATTACGCTACTCCTAATAGTATAGTTAGTATATAACGATAAAAGGTTAGATATAATAAGGCTATCACCGTTTTTTATAAACTACGGTTAACACGTAAACTTATTCCTAGATCCTTAATAAGGACTAGATACCGAAAAAGCCTTAGTATTAACTTCTAATATAAAAAGCCTATATAGAGATATATAGCATATAATTAGCAAGGCTAATATTACTATAAAGAAGTTAGTAAATAGGAAAAGAAAATTAGGTCCTTAGCTAAAGAAGGGGGATAAAGTATACCTCCTTATAAAAAATTTGAAAGGTATAAGACTAAGTAGGAAACTAGACTATATTAAAGTCGGACTATTTTTAGTTATTAGAAATAAAGGGCCTATTAACTATAAATTACAGCTTCTACCTAACGCTAAAATCTACCTAGTATTCTATATCTTAATATTAGAACTAGCGGATCCTAATATACCCTTATAAGAAACCTTCTATTTTAAAATAGAAGAAGAAAACGAATTTAAAGCCGAAAGAATTCTAGTATATAAGAGTTAGAAGTACCTAGTAAAATAGAAAGGGTATAAAGATTTAGAAAGTACCTGGGAACTAATTAAGAACCTTAAGAACTACTAGAGCCTCTTATAATAGTTCCGCTAATAATAGTAAACCTAGACTAGTTAAAGTTAAGAGGGACTTCGACCTATTCTAAAGAAATATTAAAGAGGAAGTTATTAGGGGAAGGATTAGCTATTTACTTATTAACCTCGACCTCCTCGATATTTTATAGTTCCCCTTTAACTATTTCTCTTTAAACTCGCTCTAATATTTCCAGCTCTGTAGTAAGACGAACTATTCGAGCCTAGGCCTCCTTTTAGAAAGCCTTCTACTCTGCTAGTTTAGCATCGCGCTATTTCTAAACGCGAGCCTAATAAGTAGGAGAGAAAGGAGCGAGATCGCAGCTATAGCCTAGTCGGGCGCATTCTACGTAATAATTAGACGAACCCCCTACTTTATACTTCTCTAGGCGCCTAGCCTTTTCGCAGTTCTTATAGACACGTATTAGAGTTACCGGCGCGATTAATAATAATAGCTAATAATAACGGAAAGAGCTTAATAGTTTATGCCTATTAGTAGGCATAGTAGAAGTTAGGATTATCGGGACGATAATTCTTAGAGGGGGAGCTAATATTACGAGTATAGACCAGCGGTCCTTATACTACGCCTAGCGAAGGCACTTCTTATTACTAATAGGTAGATTAGTCTAGGGAGAGACTCGACTTATAAGTAGATTAAGTGGATCAGCTTACTAAACTATAGGAGCTACGTGTAGATTAAATAGATCGGTCTACCGACTTATACCTCTTAGTAGGATCTTATATATCTATATAGAAAGCGTGTATTCCTACTTAGATAGGAGCTTCGTACTTAACTTATATTATTAACCTAGATATCTCCTAGATACTAAATATAATACTCGACCTGTATTAGACTAGTTTAGTACGAAGCCTATTTACCCTAGTCCTTAACACTCCTCTCTACGAGATCCACCTAGACTCTAGAGCCTTCTAGTTAGAAGACGACGGGTTGTAATATAATCTAGATATCTCGCTTAAAGATATTAGTAGTAAGGTAACTATCCTCCTATTAATAATACTAGGAAGCCTACGTATTATAAAAGCGAGAATATAAGATATTATAATAATAGTCTAAAAAGAGGTAAACCTAAATTTTTATTACCTTTATATATAATCTTAAGTAGCCTAAAATTTAGAGCTTACTAGTATCTAGTTAGATATTAGAGTATTATTATAACCTAATTACCTATATCTTTAATTAGAAGCTCTAGGAGCTAATAAAAGACCTCTTTAAGTAATACGTCCTTAGTATTTATATAGCCTACTATTATATTATTAAGTTTTAGAAGCGAGGTCTCCTATATACTTATATTCTCCTTATTATATAGGAAGAGGATTAGATCTAGATAGTTAGTAATATTAATAGCCTTATCTAAGTATTTATCCCCCCTTTATAATAGGGTAATACCTTATATAAGTTAGTCTTATAGTATATAGTTTATAATTACTATACTAGGGTCCCTAGTAATTAATATTTTAGTCGGGAGAAGATTTATTATAATAAGGCTTTTTTAAAGGATTTTTACTAAGAGACGTCTTTTATATCTAATAGGAGTTATCCTTTTTATAAGTATCTAGTTAGCCCCCTTAAACCTAATTCCTCTATTAATAATAGGTAGGTTATCCCTTATAACCCGTACCTATTAAAGAAATATAGTACCTATATTAATATTAAGATCTATAGCTCTATTAAGTCTATTTTCTATCTATATAAATATATTTATAAGGGACCTAATTAGGCTAATATCTCCCTTACTAGGAATTATACCTATAATAATAATAATCCCGCTCCTAATAACTAGCTATAATAGTAAGGGGAGTTAGTAGATAAGATTACTAAGTTCTAGTCCGCTTACTAAATTAAATCTATTAAGGCTATTTAGAAGATACTCTTATTTAGTATAGGTATTATAAAGCCTTATATAGAGCGTTTATAAATCTACCTTCTAGACTAATAGTATACCCTTTTTAAGCTAGCTAATAACTAGGCTACTAATAAGGCCGTTAAATAAAAGTTAATAGATAGTAATAAGCTTTATAAGACTATATTAATAGAGTTTTTTTAATATAAACTATCTTGCTAAGGAAGCTTATAATAATAGTTAGCTATTACCTTTTATAAAATAGAATAGGAAATATCCTACTATTATAAGAGATCTACTCGATTATTTATACACGGATTTTCCTAAGGTCTTTACGTAGAATAAAAGAAATAAATATTAGAAAATATATAAAAGGGGGGAAACTCTTAGGCGTATTAATTTTATTAGTCTTAAAACTAAGGATCTCTACTATTACTAACTACTCCTCTATTATATTAAGGGGGCTATATTATTTAATAACCTCTAGATAATAGATAGCTAGCTAATAGGATAGAAGGAGGCTTATATAAAGCTTAGGTTAACTAAAAATAATAGATATATTAATAAGATCCTTAATAAGGGAAAGGACTTTTATAGAGGTTATAAGCTATATAGTCTTTTTATATTAGTATTAATTAAACTCTAACCTACTAACGCCCTTACCTTATAGAATAAGTATAAGGAGTATATCTTAAATAACTACTTATACCTCTTATAACGGGATTTTTTAATGCTTTAGATCCTAGATAATTACTATAAGTAATAGTTATTTACTAAATAGTACGCCCTTTACCTTATTAACAGCTAATTAGAATATTAATTAACCCCTAAATATACTAAGGATCTAGCCTAATATAGCCTACCTATTCTAACTATCCTATTTAATAATTTTAATAATATTCTAAATAGACTTTTACGGGAAGAAATATCTTACTAAATTACACCTAATAAGGCTAAGGTCTTATAGAATAGGTTAAATACTAACTAATACTATACTATTAATTAGATTATCGCCGCTATTAATATTAATACTAATAATAAATTCAGGGCTCTAGGTATACTATTCTTCCTTAATAGTACTAGGGGGACTAGTAAGATAATAATTTAAAATACTATTATAGAAAGGCTATATTCCTAGTAAAAAGTTACTCTAGTAGTAGTATCTTCTAGTATTATATTAACGCTATTATAGGGAGGTTAAACTACTTACTTATAATTTAAGATACCCCTAGACTCTAATACTACCTCCTTATATAGGATTAAGAAGGGGATTAATCTTACTAAGCTAATTAAGCGAGCTTATATTATCTTTTAAGATAAGTCTCTTATATAGAGTTAATATAATATAGAAGCTATTAGTTATAACCTTTAAGATATCTATAATAATAACTAGGCTTATTTTAGGGGTAAGGTAGTCTACTTTTATAATAACTTCTAATAAATACTCCTAGTTATTCTAGGAGGATCTAGTAGCTAGGTTATTAAGGCGTGTCTTTAGAAGGCCTATTTCTAGAATAAGGTTATATATTTAAATCTTACTATTAATAAGCGACTTAATAATCCCGACCTAATAGATACTACCCGTTATAAAATAGGACTATTTATAAGCGATCTCCTCGCTATTAGTAATAGTATTAATATCCGGAAAAGCCCTACTACTAATAAAGACGTATTATATTAGAAATATAGTTATACCCTAGGAAACGCTATTAATAATTTAGTGAAGAATATTTATACTAATATTAGGATAAATATCTCTTAGAGGGTTTATCTATTAGAACGGGCTATTCTCGCTATTACTAATAAAGATATTACTAGCATTAATACTAAGATAATATTACGTATCCCTAGTAATATAATAATATACTAGAGTATTAATTATACTATATTAGAAGAAGATAATAAACTCTTCCCCCCTAAATACTTTTATAGGTTCTATAAACCCTCCCTACTATCTTATAAGCTATATATTAAGCTAGGCGTACTAGTTATACTACTAAGGAACCTTAATCCGCTATATCTATATAATAGGACCTAACTATAAGTAATAAGATATAGTAAATATATCTTTAAGGGGGAGATTATAAGTAGTACCTATAACGGCGAGAAGGTAATACTATTTAAGACGCTATTATAATCTAAAGAAAATAATAGGTAGATTCCTACCCCCTTTATCTATAAGTAGTACTCTATCTAACTAGTATTTACTATAACTATTAATAAATTATAAGGCTAATTAATAAAGTATATAGGTATTAACTTATAAACTAGGCCTACTTTTAGCTATAATTAGCTATATATAGCTCTATTACAGGTAATAAGATAGGGAAACCTCTATATTATTAGGCTTAAAACTCCTAAATATATATCTAGCTAAATAATAAGAAATATTATATATAAGTAGGTACTATTAGATAATAGGTAGACTACCCCTAATATATTAGTCGTAACTTATTAAGACGCCTAGATTCTATTAATAGCTACTTAGTAGCTTATAAGAATACTAATTATAATATTAGAAGTATAAAAACGGCCTAATATTATACTTAGTTATATAGTTTAATCTTTATATTAGACCGTAATATTAGACTTTCTAATAATAAAAATAAGCTATTCTACTATTTAGTTTATTAAATACCGCCGGTTAAACTTTAGAGGGCTAGATAAATACTAGGCCGTACTAACTCCTATATCTAATAGATTCCTCTATATTAACGCGATAAATCTAGTAGGACTATTAATAGTTATTATAAGAGTATAAAAGATATATTATAATATAAGGGATATAATAATTAAAGAATTACGTAAAATAGTCTAGTAGTATAGGAGATATTAGTGGAATAGAATATCGCTATACTAGATATCCTATAATTAGTTAGGTACCTAGTAGATAGTATTAGTCTTTTAATACTTCTATCTTAATAATAATAACGTCTTTTCCTAATAATAACTAATATAATAAGTTATCTAATAATAGTATACTTAGTTATACCCTATTAGTCTTAAATAGTAATATTATAGTAGAGTTATAATATAAGTAGGCCTAATAACTATTTATTAATACCCTAGTATTAGGTAACTATTATAAATAATCCCTCGGTCTTAAATTAATATCTTTACTAATATTTACCTTATAACCCCTATAATACTTAAGGAGGGTCTTAGTATTTATAATAGTTTATACGAATATCTATTATATTTATACTTAAATTTACTATATAACTACTATTACTTACTAAAAAATAAAATAATTATACTTTAAGTATACTTTTCCTAAGTAAAAATCTTGAATTTTTACAGGTATTTTCTAGTTTATTAATAATATCTTATAAGAATATTTAGATATATTCTACTCTACTTACTTAGATAATATCCTTATTTATAGTAATAGTTAGACTAACCGCGTCGAGTTAGTACTTTAAACTCGAGTCGGGTACCCGACTCGAGTCTTAGCAATTTAATACTAAAATCTAGTACTAAGTACCTTAAGTCGGTACCTTAGTAGGTACCGAGTACCTCGAGTCGGTACCTAGGTAGGTACTAAGTATTAGTACCGAAGTATTAACTCGAATCGCTAAGACATTTTTCTCTAGTAATATTTCTATTTTTAGTAGTATTTCTTCCTATATTTTTAAATTTTTTCTTCTATTATTATTATTATTATTACCTAGAGAATTCTTAATAGTAGATAAGGTAATATAAAAAGGTAATGCATATCCCTAGGAAAACTATAACTATAATATTACTAATATTTTCTTTTTATTGTAGTATTTACTATTATATCTATAATTTACTACTATATTACTAAGTATTCTTATTATTATTACCTAGGTAATTCTTAATAGTAGATAAGGTAATAAGAAAGATAATAGCTATTCCTATAGAAATAATAACTATAATATTAATAATATTTTCTATTTATAGTAGTATTTACTATTATATCTATAACTTACTACTATATTACTAAGTATTATTATTATTATTACCTAGCCTAACTAAGGTAATTCTTTTAAGGTAATGTAAAAAGGTAATATATATCCCTAGGGAACTAGAGGGGGTATTAAATTTCTAATTTAAAAAAAAATCTATTTTTAGTATAGGGGTAATTCTAGAAAAAAATTGGTGTTCCTTACTATTTTATTAGGGGCTTGGCGTCTTAGCGATACCTTAGCGATTCGAGTCGGGTTAACCTAATTCGCTAAGGTATCGAGGCCTTAGCGAGTCGGTACTAATAGCTAGTACCGAGTATTTCGGTCGGTACCTAGAGCTAGTACTAAGTATTCGGTCGGTACTAATTCTTAGTACTAAATCCTAACTCGACGGTTAGTCTAGTAATAGTATAGATAAATATATTAAATATATTAGTACTATATTAGAGAAGTTATTATTATAGTTCTAGTATATATTAGCTAGGTATAGCCTAATAGGGCTTAGTACTATCTAGACTTAGTACTTATATATACTAGATTTATTCTATCTAGCTAGACTACTATAGTTAATATTCTATTTATACTAATAATATTATTACTATTTAGGTCTATATTAGGTCCCTAATATAATATTAACTATCCTTATTAGTAGTAAGCTTGCTTTTATAATTATAAGCTTACTACCTTACCGCTAGACCTACTACTAGCCTACCCTACCTACTAACTACTAAACCTACCTTAGCCTACCTACCTACCGCTAGACCTACTACTAGCCTACCTACCTACTAACTGCCGGACCTACTACTAGCCTACCTACCTACTAATCGCCGGACCTACTACTAGCCTACCTACCTACTAATCGCTAGACCTACTACTAGCCTACCTACCTACTAACTAATTAGCCGCGAGGGATTTCTAAGAAAAAGTTAACTTCTTTAATATAATAACGGACTTCCTAGCTAATAACTTAGATAATAAGACCGGACTATTACTCTAGTAACTTAAGACTAAAAAGATACTCCTATGTAATTTATATAATATTTACTATATAGAATATAAGGAAACTCTTATAGTAAATATAGAACTAGACTAAGACTATCTAGAGAAGAGCTTAGAAAATAATAGTAAGATTAATAGATAACTTAGTTATTACGTCTCTAGAGTCTCTAGTAGTAGTAATATACTACGGGGGAGGGATAATAATAGTAAAATATTATTAATAAGAATATAGATAATTTTTTAATTTTTTTTTCTATAGATTCTACTTGTAGAGTAGATGGCTCTATATATTTATACTAGTACTAATATGAAAATAATACGGTATTATATAATATATATTATAAAAGCTAAATATACGTCTAATTAACTCCTTTTTATAAGTCTAAATATTAAAGAGTTTTTCTAAAAAGTACTAAGATTATATTAGTAACTATTTACTAACCTACCTTAAGTAATAACTATTCTATAATAATATATCCTATTAATATACTAGATACTCTTATTACTTAATATAGCTATTAGCTAGCCCTAAGAAAGAAGGAATAGTTTAAGCGTATTATAAATACTACTATTTAAAGGAGGGAGTAGTATTATAGTTCTAGTATATATTAGCTAGGTATAGCCTAATAGGGTTTAGCGCTATCTAGGCTTAGTACCTATATATACTAGATTCATTCTATATAACTAGAATACTATAATTAATATTCTATTTATACTAATAATATTATTACTATTTACGTCTATATTAGGTCCCTAATAGTTATAATAAGTAGGCTTATACTTAGATATTAATAAATAGAAATTTTATATAATAGAAATTAAATGCTTTGATCTTATTATTATAATTAAAGGATTAAAGATAGATTTAAAAAAGATTAAGAATATTTATAATTAAAAAGTACCTAGATATATTAAAGATATCTAAGTATTCCTTAGATTTATTAACTTCTATTAAAGGTTTATAAACTAATACTTATTAATAGTAGTACTACTATTTAATCTAACTTAGATTATAGATTAATAAGAATTTATATTTCTATAAGTAATAGATAGTAAAGAATAGAGAGTATTTAACTTACTAAAGTAAGTATTTATTAATATACCTATTAGCTTATTTTAACCCTAACTAAGAAACCTAATTAGAATCTAATATATTAGATTTTATAATAGCTATAATATTATCTTAAAAGGATAGTAAAGGAATTTTATAACTTATAACCTTTATATTAAAAAAGATATCTTTATAAGAAATATAATTATAAGATATATAATAAAGAAATATTAGCTATTATTTAAGTATTTAAAGAATAGTACTCTAAACTTATAGGAATATCTATTAAAGAACTAATTTAAGTTTTTATAAATTATAAGAATTTAGAATACTTTATAATAACTAAATAGTTAAATAGAAGATAAGTCTAATAAGTAGAGTTTCTTTCTAAATTTAACTTTAAGATAAAATATTAACCTAGTAAATAAGAAATAAAGCCTAATAGTCTTATTAGAAGGATAGGAGATCTACTTAAATTAGAAGATTATAATTAATTAAAATATTAATAATAAATCTTATTAAAGGACTACTACCTAGATTAAAGGATAAAGAAGGCTTTTACCTTTATACTTATATTAATTAATAAAATTAAGGAGTTAATCCTTAATATAATAATTATAATATATAATTTAAATAAGTGAATAAGATAGTACTAGTAGTAATAAGTTAATAGAGTATTTACTATTAGAAGTCTTAGAAGTTTCTAATATTAATACTTTTATTAAAGATTTAATAAAGAATTTTATTATTAAATTATAAATTATAAAGCTTATTAAGGGTTATTATAAAAATAATAAGTTAGTATAATAAAGTATTAATATTAAAGTATCTAATTAAAGGAAAATCCCTTAAGATTTAATTAAATTAAGATTATATTTAGAACTAAGAGATTATATAATTATAGAGAATCTACCTTATATAAACTATTAACTCTATATACTAGATATAGTAATACTTAGGATAAAGATAATTAAGGATATTTATAAAATACCTTTAAGAGAATATACTAGATAGGTATCTACTTATAAATAGGTTACTACTTACTATTTTTAGCCTTAAATAATAGATATAGTTTTTTATTATATAAAGAATTATTATACTTATAAGAGGTCTAAGACTATTTATAAGGATAAGTATAAGTTACTTAGATTATTATTAATTCTAGACTACTATTAGTAAGATATCTTAGTAAATATTTTATTATACTACTTCTAATATATAAATAATATAAAAGAAGGTTTTAATATATAATAATAATAGTAGACTAATTATTTAAAAAGAAGAAATTTATAATACTAGATTTAATAGAAGTTAAAGTTATAGTATAAGCTTTTATAAAATAGATATAAAGGGAGGAAGAATACCTCTCTATTATTATTTTAAATAGGGGGATATAGTTTACTTCCTACTTCTAGTAATATTTATATTAATAAATTAGGATAAAATTAAAGCTATTAATAGTATTATACCTAAAAATAGATACTTAAATTAAGAGTATAAATATTACCTTAAAATAGTACCTCTATATATATATTAGTTATAATTAAGATAATTAGATTAACTTCCTATTAATAGTAAAGTTTAAAGCTAACTTAGATATTAATATATTATTAAGTATTACTCTATTTATAATAACTAAGGGATATATACCTAGATTAGGATATAAGCCTAAAATACTATAAGATTAAGATATAATATAAAGATCTAAGAGAGAGATAAGGTTTATAGATATATTTATTTAAGATATAAAGAATTTATAAGGATACTTATAAGATTAATTGAAATAGATATAAGCCTTATAAATAGAATAGGCTAATAGGTATTATTACCTTATACTAGAATTTAGAATTAGGGATTTTATAATATTAAATATAAAGAATATTAGGATAACTTATCTAAATAAGTTATTAAACTATAAAAACCTAGGTCTTTATAAGATAATTAGGGTTATTAATAATAGAGCTTATAAGCTAGGTTTATTAATATTAATAAGAGATATATTCCTAGTATTTTATCTATTACTATTATACCTTAATAAAAGCGACCTACTCTCTAGATAAGTAATACTACTACCTCTACTAATAAATATTAATAATAAAGGCGTAGATTATAAGGCTAAAGAAATACTAGATTCAACTATTAATAGAAGAAGGAAGACCTTATAATAGGTAAGAAAGAATATCTAATATATAAGATTAAGTATATAAGTTATAAGAATAATATTCTAGAATAGTAACTATTTACTAATATAGTAGAGTATTCTAATTTAGTAGCTGATTTTTATTATAAGTATACTATAAAGGACGGACTATATAAGTTATTTAAAATATTAGAAGGATAGGAACTACTATTAGCTCTACTTATATATAAGCCTAATACTACTATATTATAAGACGAGACTTATTATTAATATACTAAGTTATAATAACTAAGAAAGTATTAGCCTAATATAAATATAGATACTACTAATACTAGTAAGTAAAGGGCTAACTATAATAAGCTAGTAGTAGAGGATATAGAGTTAGGTAATATCTATTATTAAATAAAAAGAATATATTTTTAAATAATTTAGATATTCGCTAGAGCTTTAAATTAATAAGGGGGGAGTAATATTATTATTTTATAGTATAAATAGACTAACCGTCAAGTCGGGTTTTAATACTATAAATTAGTACCGACCCGAATACTTAGTACTACCTCCTAGTACTAACCTAAATACTTAGTACTAGTTTCTAGTACTAATCTGAAAAGCTCTTAGTACCTTAGCGAGTCGGGTTAGACTAACCTAACTTACTAAGGTATTACTAAGAAGCTAAGCCGCTAATAAAATAGTAAAGGACTTTAATATAGTTTCCTTATAATATAAATTTAAATAGTTTTATATAATTAGGATTTATCTTATACCTAATATTCTTTACTTATTATTCTATATAATATAATAGTCTATATTACTATTCTATATTACCTTTAATTCTCTTACTATTAGCGCCTAGAATATATTAGTCCCTTTAAGTCCTTTAGGAGTATTAAGTTTTATAGGCCTTAGTAATAAAGCTATTTAATTAGAATTTAATAATCTTAATATAGATAATTTTATATCTAGTAGTCTTTATCCTAGCTAATCTATAAGTAAGGTTAGATAGGGTATATTAGATAAATCCTTTTAAGAAAAGAAAGTACTTCTCTAGAATACTATTAAAGCTATTAAGGAAGATTTCCTAGACTTAATTCTAGTAAAGAATAATAAGTTTATTAAATAGAGTTAGTATATTAAAGTCCGCTTTAAAGTATAGTAGTAGTTACCTACTATTAGTTAAAGTATTAAGACAAAGTCTGGTACTAAAGTTAAAGATCTACTTTAGATTAAGAAGATTATATTAGGTAAATAGACTAATATTTAAAATAACTTTATTTAAATTACTTTAATAATTAAGGGATTACTAAAGATTACTTATAAGAAGTATAATAAAATTCTAGACTACTTAATAGCTACTAGTAATTTAAGTATATCTAATATAAGGAAATATTTTAAAATAAATAAATACTTTCTTTATAAATAGCTTAACCTATTATTATAAATAGAACTTTTATTAAGTTAGGTATATTATTTATAGTAATATAAATTAATAATATAAAACTAATTATTTAGGAATTACTTTAGAAGAAAAGTAATATTAGGTTTTCTACTAACTTTTATTAAGAGAAGTAGAATAAATAACTATATAAATACTTTCTTACCTTAAACTAGTCTTTTTATATTATTAACTAACTAGAGCTTTAGTAATTACTATTAATAGCTTATCTAGATTTAACCCTAATCTATTATACTAAATTATAAAGTATAATCTTTTTAGATTTTAAAGGAATATATACGAAAATTATAGTAGATCTAGAATATCCTTAATATATTTCTCTTATATTAGATGCCTAGTCTAGTCTATAAAAAGTTACCTACTTTAGAGTACTAGTTTACTAGGTTAATCCTAATTTTTAATATTAGGAATATCTTATTACTTTTATACTACTTAATATCTAGTATTCTAGGTATTTACTTATAATAGAATTAATAAAGATATTAACTCTTTATAGAATTAAAGATAAGCTTTTTAGGGTTATTATAGATAATACTAGTAATAATAGAACCTTAAAAGATAAACTAGAGAAATCTCTAGCTTAATAAGATATTTAATAGGATAAACTATAAAACTCTACTCCTTATATAACTTATATCTTTAATCTTATAATATAAGACTTTATTAAAGCCCTAGACTTAGAAGCTTTAAATAATATTATAGTATTATTAGAGGATACTTAAGTTAAAGATATCTAAGTAAATATAAGTCTAGCTACTATTATTAAGAAGGTATAGTATTATAAGGGTAATATAAATAGGTAATATACTTACTAATATTTTAATTAGATCTACGCTCTTATAGTAGTAATTAACTTATCTTCTTAATAAAAGCTTTGTTTTTAATAGTTATAAGAAAGCTCTAGTAGAAGACCTAGAAAACTTATATAAGATATTTATATTTATTAGAATTCTACGTACTTAATACTTTATTATATATATTAGCTATATAACTTTATTAATACTTAGGTAGATAGAAATATAATTAATCTAAAAATTAGTATTATTAGCCTTAGTAAATATAAATAGTTAATTATATTACTACTTAGTAATATATTAAATCCTATCTATTAACTTACCTTAATAGTTTCTTAAATAATAAATATAGGTATATATTTAGAATTCTAATTATATAATACTCTTTTTAAGTATTTTAATAATATAGAAATAGTAATATATAATAGTAGGATTATTAGTAAAGTAAGTATTATTTATACTTATAAAGTAGCCTTAGTAAAACTTACTAAGTATTATTCTAGAATAGAAGGTAAAGGTAGATTAATATATAACCTTACTAATATTCTAGACCCTTTTATAAAATTAAGTCTATATAAAACTTAGGATAAATAAGAGGAGTTAAATAATAATAATACTTTAACCTCTTATAAAGAGATATATAAGAATAAATTTACTAACTACTTTTATAAGTATTATAAGATATTACTAGTTATTAGAAGGACTAATATATAAGATATATAAAATATTAATAAGGTAATATAATATAATAATATATTTATATTTATATTAACTAGTAATAGCCTTTAATAAGAGTAAGGAGAAGTTTACTTTAATATCTAAATTATAGGTTTTTATTATAAAGTAAAGCTATTTAATACTTTTATTCTAAAAGTCTACTAGAGGATATTCTTATATAGGGGTACTAGAAGGATAATACTTTAACTTATCTAAATCTAATATAAATAGCTAATAATATCCTTTTATATCTAATATTATTTATAGGTATTAAGAGAGTTTTTAATCTTATTTAAAGAGTATATTTATAGGATCGCGTATAGTTAGAACTAGAGTTTATAGAATAAGTAATACTTCTAAAGTATTATAATTATATTATAGGTTTAGACCTTAAAGAAGCTCTTACTAAGCCCTAGGATATTCTTTAAAGGGAAGAAGATACTAATTAAAGTATTAATAGAGGTAAAGATCCTTTTAAGTTAGAATTAATAGATATCTTAAGATAAATAGATTAATAGTTATAATTTTAAAGTTAGTTAATAATTAGGTAGTATATTTATAAAGTAGGTTTAATTTCTATATATAGATATAAAGGTAATATAAGAAGGTAATATAATTCTTTATCTTACTAAGAACGCCGTAATACTAGAAGCGCCGTAATACTAGAAGCGTTATACTATCCTATATTACGACCCGTCGTCTTCTAACTAGAAGGCTCCGGAGTCTAGGTGGATCTCGTAGAGAGGAGTGTTAAGGACTAAGGTAAATAGGCTTCGTACTAAACTAGTCTAATATAGGTAGAGTATTATATTTAGTATCTAGGAGATATCTAGGTTAATAATATAAGTTAAGTATAAAGCTCCTATCTAAGCTAGAACGCACGCTTTCTATATAGATATATAAGATCCTACTAAGAGGTATAGTTTAGTAGATCGTTCTATAGGATCTACACGTGGGTCCTGTGGTTTAGTAGGCTAACCCACCTGATCCACCTGTAGGTCAAGTCTCTCCTCGGACTAATCCACCTGACTATGACGAGAAGTACCTGCGCTAGGTATAATATAAGGACCGCTGGTCCATACTCGTAATATTAGCTCCCCCTCTAAGAATTATTATCCCGATAATCCTAACTTCTATTATGCCTACTAATAGGTATAAACTATTAAGCTCTTTCCGTCGTTATTAGCTATTATTATTAGTCGCGCCGGTAACTCTAATACGTGTTTATAAGAACTGCGAAAAGGCTAGGCGCCTAGAGAAGTATAAAGTAGGGGGTTTATCTAATTATTACGTAGAATACGCCCGACTAGGTTATAGCTGCGATCTCGCTCCTTTCTCTCCTACTCGTTAGGCTCGCGTTTAGAAACAGCGCGATACTAAACTAGCAGAGTAGAAGGCTTTCTAAAAGGAGGCCTAGGCTCGAATGGTTCGCCTTACTATAGAGCTGGAAATATTAGAGCGAGTTTAAAGAGAAATAGTTAAAGGGGAACTATAAAATATCGAGGAGGTCGAGGTTAATAAGTAAATAGCCGATCCTTCCCCTAACGACTTCCTCTTTAATATTTCTTTAGAATAGGTCGAAGTCCCTCTTAACTTTAACTGGTCTAGGTTTACTATTATTAGCGGAACTATTACAGGAGGCTCTAGTAGTTCTTAAGGTTCTTGATTAGTTCCTAGGTACTTTCCGAATCTTTATACCCTTTCCATTTTACTAGGTAACTCTAACCTCTCTATAATAGAATCTTTTCGGCTTCGAATTCATTCTCTTCTTCTATATAGTAGTAGAAGGTTTCCTGTAAAGGTGTATTAGGGTCTACTAGTTCTAATATTAAGATATAGAATACTAGGTAGATCTTAGCGTTAGGTAGAAGCTATAACTTATAGTTAACAGGTCCTTTATTTCTAATAACTAAAAATGGTCCGACTTTAATATAGTCTAGTTTCCTACTTAGTCTTATACCTTTTAAATTCTTTATAAGGAGATATACTTTATCCCCCTTCTTTAGTTAAAGACCTAATTTTCTTTTCTTATTCGCTGACTTCTTTATAGTAGTATTAGTCTTATTAATCTTATACTATATATCTTTATATAGGCTTTTTATATTAGAAGTTAATACTAAGGCTTTCTCGGTATCTAGTCCTTGTCGAGGATCTAGAAATAGATTTACATATTAACCGTAGTTTATAAAAAACGGTAATAGCCTTATTATATCTAATCGTTTATCGTTATATACTAATTAAGCTATTAGGAGTAACGTAACCTAATTGTTTTATCTCTTATTAACGTAGTACCTAAGGTATACTTCTATTATCTAGTTAGTACGTTTAGTCTATCTATCCGTTTAAGGGTAGTAGGCTATTAATATTCATAGTTTGGTTCTAATTAACGCGACTAAAGTTTTCTAATAGTTCGATATAAAGAGTTTATCTCTATCCGAAGTTATTAATTCTAGTATACTATAATCTCTAATTAGTCTATCTAATAAAATAAATCCAAGCTAACTAGCGTTATAGGATTCCTTATATAGGATTATAATAGCGTACTTAGTAAGTTTATCCACGATAACTATTATTGAATCGTACTTATTATTAGTTACCGGGTTAACTAACTAAGGTAACTTTATAATAAAGTCTATCGTAACGTCTTTCTATAGTATATCTAGAACTTCTATAAACTGAATTTGTCTGTACTTAGCATATCTTACAGATTTGTTCTATTAGTAGTATATATATTCCTTGATATATTACTCGACTGACGCTCGTAGGTTTAGTACGGCGTATACTCTTTAAATGAGTTCCAACGTTTTAGATACTCCTAGATGTCCTAGTAGAGGATTATTATAGTAATCCCTAATTACTCCTTCTATTACCCTTAGTAGTAAGTACAGCTTCTACTTATATAGTAACAGGTCCCGGTTAGGCTGTTCTTTCCTAAGTTGTCCGGCTAGGTTGTTATTCTTGTATACTTCCTTTAAATCGGGAATTACATGTGTCGTGACTCGCATAGTCGTGGCTAGATTCCTTACTAGTACTAACGATCCATCGTTTTCTTGTTTTAAGATAGGCGGAGTCGTAATATCTTTCATTTATATATAGTTAGATCGTCTACTTAAAGCGTCTACTCGTCTATTATCTTTTCCTAGGGTGTACTAAATTTTAAACTTATATTACCTAAGGAGTTCGGACTATTAAACTTGTCGTCGATTCAACTCTTTCGTGGTTATAAAACCTACTAGGTTTTTATAATCGGTGAAGATAGTAAGTTCTAAATAACTTTCAGCATATACTCTCTAATACTATAGAGAATAGACGACTACTAAAAGCTCCTTGTCGTGTATATTATAGTTCTATTCTGCTAGAGACATCTTACGTAAGTAGTATGCTACTAGATACTATTTGCCGTCTTTCTATTAATAGAGGCATGCTCTAATCGTAAGATCTAAAGCATCTGTCTTAATACGTACTAGTTCTCCATTTCGAAATATATAGAGTACTAGAGGATCTATATAAGCTTGCTTCAGTTCTTTAAATACTCTTTTCTAGTTAGTATCCTATCGAAATCCCGTGTCCTTTTTGGTGATTTCTATTAGTAGCAAGGCCTTCTTAGAGTAGCCTTCTATAAAACGTCTATTAAAGTTAGCGAATCCTAAGAATCCTTATACTAATTTAATATCGTGTGGTGTAGGCTATTCTTATATAGCCTGAATCTCCTTAGGGCTTATACGAACGCCTTTAGTTGTTATTATAAACCCTAAGAACTCGACTAAGGTCTTATAAAACTCGCATTTCTCTAGTTTTAGGAGGAGTCCCGCTTGTAATAGACATGTTAATACATCCTGCATATAAGGGATATATTCCCTAAGAGTCTTAGAGTAGATTAATATGTTATCGAGGTATACGATCGCTATAAGATCTAAATAAGCTCGTATAACATTATTAACTAATGCCTAGCAGGTTACTAGTACGTTAGTAAGACTAAACGGCATGACTAGGTACTCGTAATATCTATATCGAGTCCTAAATGCTATTTTCTATTCGTTACCTTCTTTCATTCGAATTAAGTTATACGCTCCTTAAAGATCTAACTTTATAAAGATCTTTACTTTAGCTAGCCGGTCCTGCAGCTCGCTAATATTTAGTAGCGGGTAATAATTCTTAATCGTTATATCATTTAACTTTTAATAGTCTACGTATAGTCGTAGTAACCCGTCTTTCTTCTTTATAAAGAGTATCGGATATCCTACTAGTAATTTAGATTCTCGAATAAATCCCTTTTTTAGGTTCTTATCAAGGTACCCGCGTAGTACTATAAGTTCCTTTTTAGATAACGTATAGATAGGTCTAAACGTTAGTTCCTTCCCTAGTTCAAGTTTAATCTTATAATCCCAAGGTTAGTATTTAGGCAGAGCTTTTACTATTATCTCTTTTATAAAGAGGCGTTTCTATCTTTAATACTCTTATAGGATGTTAGGAGTACTATTAGTTACTCTAAGAACTCTAACTTATTAACCTAGCGGACCGCTACTAGTATCTATTAAGTCGGATCCTTGTATTTCAAGGTCATCCTTATTCGAAATTAAGGTAATATATACCTCAACCGTTCTTCGGTTCGATTTCTTATCTACCGTCGTCTACTATCGACGTGTAGGTTAGAATCTAGTAATATCGCTAGTTCGCTTAAACTTAAGTACTTTTCTTCTCCAGTTAATTGCTAGGTTATACTTTTCTAACTAAGGCATACCTAATATAATATAATAGGTGGCTATCCTTATAATATCGAAGGACATTTCCTTATAGTATCGTTAAATTACAAATGGTAGCGAGGTTATCTCCTCGTCTACGCTTCCTTTTAATAGCGTTAACCCGTCGGCTATTCGTAAGTTATATAGATCCTTCTTTCTCCGCGTTAGTAGGCCTACTAACCGTACTAGTACTTCGGAGATAAAGTTTCTAGATACCCCGGAATCTATTATTACTATAGTCCGCTAACTATCTATTTTAACCGGTACGTTTATATATATTACGTAGTTCGTTAAATATAGCTAATATATTTTTAGGGTAAGGATATTAATCTCCTTGTACTTCCCCTTAGTACAAGGGATTACTCTTTTCCCGAAAAGGATAGGAATCCGGTAGTTCTTTTTATATATATGTGCTTCCTGTAGTTATTATAGAAACAGGCATATTAATTATCTAAGTGGTACTCTAACGTGTACTCGTTATACTTGAGGTGCTTATAAAGACTACTATACTATCTTTAGTTATAGTTTAGAAACTACTTCCTTAATCTTTTAGTTGCTAAATACTAATAATAACTTATATTATTATAGCTTGACTAAATCTTTCTATACGTTTAGATTCTAATAGATTTCCCTAAGTTTATCTTCGCTTAGTAGTAAACTATATATGTTTCGTCGGCGCAGGCTAACTAGTATATTACTCCGTACTATAGATATACTAAGTCGTTCCTAAACTCCTTCTATAGAAGTCCTCCTACTACTTTTTCTTAGTAGAACTCTACCCGTTCCTCGAGTTTTATCTGTGGATCTTTTAATATAGAAGCTCGAGATGCTACTCTATCACCTTCTTTCTTAGAAGTCTGGCTGAGGTTTTCCTAGTCGGAATCATCCTCACTTTCTCAGCTTTATTCGGGTTTTCCCTTCTAAATATAACTACTATTACATTTATTATTAGAGTCTAATTCCTTGAGTTATTCGTGAATATCCGCTAGCCTTTATTTAATCTTTACGATATTTCTCTATTTCTTAGCTATTTCTTCGCGTAATTCTTCTTCTCTAGATTATAGTTCTCTATTAATAGGTGGATTAACGAGGGCTAGTAAATTATCTATAATTATATCTAGCTCGGTATTATTATACTCCGTTTCTTATTAATCCCTTGGAGGTTTAGTCTTCCTAACTGGAACTCTTTCTAATATATTTAACTGAGGTCGTTTCACTATATTTTTTAACCTGTAGTCTCTAGCGATATAGCCCGGTTTACTACAGCTATAGTAATTTATTACTTTCTTACCCCCTTACTATTTCTTACCTCTAAACGGTTTCTTTTTCTCGGTGAAGTCTAAATCTATTAGCATCGGACCGTAAGGATCGCGTGAGAATCGTTTCTTCCTATAACTTCCTCCGGAATAGAGTCCTATATAACCGAGTCTAGAAACTCTACTATTATAGCGTAGTTCTATTACTAACTCGTAGATCTAGTTATCGACTCGTATTAAGGCTCTTATTAATAAGTCTAAGTTATTATAAACGGCTCCGTCTCGTATAAGTTCCTTCTTTACCTAAGGTTTTAATCCTCTCCGATATATTACTATTAGCGCGTTATTATCCTAGTCGGTTCTTATAAAGTACTATTAAAACTATATCATATACTTAGATACCGATTTCTTTTATATCAGGTACTAGATGACTCTTATCGCTACGCTAGCTTTATTAGAAGGTCTGAACATCCGTCTTATCTCCTAGCGAAAGAGCGTTAAGCTCTCTATTTATAACTTAATAGAGATATTATCGTCGTCGTCGGGATCTTCTATATATCGTTTAAGGAATGGGGCGGACTATCTCTAGGCCCGTCCTCTTATATAAGTTATTATAAATAGTAGTTATTTCTTTAGCCTAATAGCGTCTTTATTAAAAGAGAAGTATAGCTATATTTATACTAACTACTCTTTAAGTTTATCTCGATCGCTATAGTATAAATCTAGTTTAGTAACCTTAATACCTTCTTTAACTTCTGCTATTACTAACTATTATAGACCGCGTTTACTTAGGGTGAGGTCCCTTTATCCTAAGGTACTTATCTTAAGGGTACTTAAAGTGTTACGACCCGTCGTCTTCTAACTAGAAGGCTCCGGAGTCTAGGTAGATCTCGTAGAGAGGAGTATTAAGGACTAAGGTAAATAGGCTTCGTACTAAACTAGTCTAATACAGGTGGAGTATTATATTTAGTATCTAGGAGATATCTAGGTTAATAACATGAGTTGAGTATAAAGCTCCTATCTAAGCTGGAACGCACGCTTTCTATATAGATATATAAGATCCTGCTAAGAGGTATAATTCGGTGGATCGTTCCATAGGATCTATACGTGGGTCCTGTGGTTTAGTAGGCTGACCCACCTAATCTACCTATGGGTCAAGTCTCTCCTCGGACTAATCCACCTAACTGTAACGAGAAGTACCTGCGCTAGGTGTAGTATAAGGACCGCTAGTCTATGCTCGTAATATCCTAGACTAACCCTCTACTCTTTATATTATAAAACTATTACTACCCTTAAGTACTAAATAGTATAATACTAAAGCTCCCTATTAATTCCTTTATAAGCTTTAAATCCCTCTATATAATAGTAATATATTTAGCGTAGATATAAAGTAGATTTAAATCTATATTATAAGATATATTAGTAAGTAATTATTATAAGAATTAAATAGTAATATAAAATAGTAATATACTTACTTAAGAGAAAAGATACTATAAATACTTCTATAATATCTTATAATACTTCTAAAGCTAAACTTTAGATTTAATATAAGTCTATACTAACTCTTATAATATCCGCTATAACCTCCCTTATAATATAATTAAATAGTAGCTTTAGGATAAGGTTATTAATAGACTTTTAGTATTATCTTATCTCTCTTAAAGCTCTAAGACCTAAGTTAATCTTATACTTTTATCTTTATATTATTAGTTTTAGTACTACTAATTATAAAGGATTAGCTAATTATATTTTAATATATTACCTATTTATATTACCTTTCCCTTCCTATATAATAGCTTATTTACTCCCCTACCTTATAAGGGTTTACTTCTAGCTAGTAATTTTAGTATTTTATTACCTAATTATACTATCTACCTATTAGTATATAAAGTAAGAAATATATTATAAAATAATATTACTAGTCTACTTAGTATAAGGTATTATTAAAGTTATTAAATATATATAATAGTAGATAAAAGAAGGAATATAAGGTTTAAAAGTTTTAATATAAGGTAAAGTAATATTAGGCGGAATATTCCGCGTAATTATAAGTGTAATTATAAGTGGAATTACCCCTTAAAATCTTCTTTATAACTCCTCCTACCTCTATATACTTAAGATATTATAGTAAGATAGATTATTAATATATAGTAAGTATTTATTACTAATTATATTACCTAAATATACTACTAGATAGATAAGCTAATATAATATTATAGTAATATTAAGTCCTTATAACTAGAATCCTAAATTAATCGCGAGTAGAGAATAGGTAAAAGACTAGGATAATAATAAGAAGCTATTATATATAAAAGTATCTAATAACCGCGTAGTAGTATTAAAGAGGATTAAGAAGTTAAAGGAATTAAATATATAGAAGATAGCTATTAAAGAGGATTATATAGAGCTAGTAATTAGAATAAAGGATATTATAAAGGAGGAAAGATATAAAAGAGGGATTTATAGTAATATAATTAGGTAATATAATACTTCCTAAATAGTTAATACTATATAGTAGAATATTTTAAGATAAAGCTACGCCTTAAAGATAATAAAGAGGCTACTAAGGAATAAGTTAAGCTAAATAAATTAGTAAATAATATAGAGAATATAAATAGTATAACTAGTTTTATAAAAGAGGTAAATATATAATCTATCTTTAATTCTATCTTCTAATTAACTTAACTTTTAGAATACTTCTAAGGAAGATATAAATACTATTAGGCTAGAATTTACTATATTTAATCTACTAATTATATAATTATTAAGTAAACAATTATATATTATAGGGGTCTAGAGGATTTAAAAGATATATAAGACCCTAATACTATAAATACTTATACTAAGTTTATATAAGAGTACGAGAATATATTTAATATAAAGGATTATATTATACCTAACCTTATAAAGAGGAATTAAGATAAGGAGGGTATCTTAATTAAAGTTAGTACTAATAGGAAAGAAATTAAGTATACTACTAAGGAGGATAAAGAAGAGGATAGGAAATATAAGGTAGAAGATATTAATAAGACTAATAGTAATAGTAAGGATAATAGTAGTAAGTATAATAATAGTAAGGAGGATAGTAATAAATAGAAGGATTATAAGTATAAGATTATAGAGATATCTAACTAGATAGATAGATAGGCTATCTACTAATAACTATTAAATAATTATATTACCTTTCTATATTACTATAAAGTATTCCTAATATTATAGTCTAGTAAAATACCCTTACTAAAACTAAAGTCTTAGTAAGTTAGGTTAATACTTTAGTACTAATATTTAATACTACCTTATAGTATTAACTTAAATACTTAGTATTAACTATTAGTACTAACCTAAATACTTAGGCTAGGAACTTAGTATTAACTTACTAAGAGTTAAGTTAGGAACTTAACTCGAGTTTAAAGTACTAATCTAATATAGTTAGTCTAAGTATAAACTAATATATACTCCTAATTAGGCCTAGTATATATACTAAGATATAAATACTATATTCGTATATAATATAATATATAGAATAGTATAGTTAATATTCTTATATAAACTTAATATTAATACTATTTAAATTTATATTAAGTCCCTAATAGATAAAGGGCTAAATATAATAAGCTAGTAGTAGAAGATATAGAGTTAGGTAATATTTATTATTAAATAAAAAGAATACGTTTTTAAATAATTTAGATATTTACTAGAGTTTTAAATTAAAAGGGGGGGTAATATTATAGTTTTATAATATAGACTAATATATACTCCTAATTAGACTTAGTATATATACTAAGATATAAATATAATATTTATATATAATATAATATATAGGATAGTATAATTAATATTCTTATATAAACTTAATATTAATACTATTTAAATTTATATTAAGTCCCTAATACTAAACTAAAATAGTTATATATTTAAGCCTAGATAGAGTATCTTCTATATTATATTACTAAGATTATTATACTTAGAGGTAGGAATAAGTATTATAAGGATAAGGATAAAGGTAAATAGAGTAATATTAGGCTATATATTACTAAGGACTAATAGGAAAGGTATTACTAATATACTAAGGGTATTAGGCTAGGTAGTAGTAGCTTATATAATATCTAAATAGTAGTTAATATAAGGGGTAGATAGGACGGGGTAATTTAAATAAAAGAGAAATATATAGTAATTAGTACTAGTAAAAAGCTACGTATAGTTTACCCCTACTTAAGACTTTTAGTATTATCCTCTATACTTTAGAGATAATATAATATACTACCTCCTTAGTAATCTAAAGGGGCTTAGCGACCGGCTTACCTAGCTTAGTACGTTTAAGATATTAAAGCTAAATACATCTATTCCTATAAGATAGTAATAGTCTAGGCGCGCTCGCTTAGCTAGCGCGCCTAGCCGTTAGGGTTAGCTATTAATTAATCTAAAGCTAGCGGTTTAAGGTATAAAGCTATATAGTATAAAACCTTATAAAATCTAGCCTTTCTTAAATAAGAAAGATATATAAAAGCCTCTAGCCTTATATATATCTTAAAATTTTTATTATTTCCCTTAAACTTTCTTATATAATACTTCCTATTTAAAGGTAAATAACCCCTAACTATTACCTTATATTACCTTTAATTTCTTTAAACTTATTATTCTATCTAAGTTTAAGGTACTATTTAGGGTATTATAAGTAATATTTAAGGAAGTTTAAAATAGTTTAAAATAATTAAGTATCTCCTTATATTTTATATTTTATATTTAAATATTTTAAGATCTCTCTTCTCTTTATTATAAAAAGCGTATTTTTTTATAGTATTATAATTATAGATATACTTTAATTTATTAAAATATATAGGATATAAGTAGTAAAAGATATTAATATAATTTTTTAAAATTATTCCCCTTCTTCCTTTAATTATTTTAAGTATATTTATTATATAATTTTATATATTATATTATTTAAAAAAATTAAAGCTATAAGTAATATTTATAACCGCGCGCACGTAGGTAAGAGAAAGAAAAAAGCTAAGGCTAGGTAAATTTAAAAGTTTTAAATATTCCCCTTAAAGTAGGAAGCTAATATTTAATATTTTTAAAGTCTATTAAACTTATTAACTCTATAGAAAACGCCTAAAGTCCTATTTATAGAATATTAGATAACTGTACTAGTAAGTTTAAGAATTTTAAAGATAGATTTAGCTTAGCTTATATAAGGATTGTAAAGCGTAATAGTAATAATAAAGTATAAGATTAGAATATATAGTAGTTAGTTATTTAATATATCTAAAGGTTTAAGAATATTAAACTTACTTAAAATAGTATTAAATTCTAGAGTACTTATATTAAGTCTTATAAGTATATTACCTATTACTAGTCTTATTTAATTTAAAGATTTTAAACTCTTCTTTAGTAATCCTAACTAATTTAACTACTTTAAAGGCTATACCTAACCCCCCTATTATTATAATAAAAGGTAAAATAGATATCTTATCTTATAAGTACCTATTTAAGGTTTATATTTTTTAAACTTATTTTTAGTTATCCTTTACTAAAATATTTTTTTAAAGGTTATATATATTAAACTTTAGCTACTAAACTCTAATATCCTAGAATATATATAAGATTTTTAAACCTATCCTATCTTTAAGATTTTTAAACTAATACTTTAGACCTAGCTTAAAAAGGGTAGTATAAGACTTTATACCTAGCTAGTATATAATTTATATTTTTTAAAGATAGTAATTAATAGCTAATTTAAATATTTTAAAGTTATAATTATATAAGCTACCTTTAATAGTATTATTAACCTTAATATAGTATAATATAAAAAGGTTAAGGTTTAAAAATATTAAGCTAATATTAGTAGATAGAAGTTCTTAGTACTTAAGATATCTTCTTAATAAGATATTTTATAAATAAAAATTTTTTTTTTTTTAAACCTTTAATATTCTTAAAGGTATAACTTTAAATTTAAAATTTTAGAAGGTAATATAAGTAGAATTTATAGCGGAGGATAAGGAGGAGGTAGCTTAGAATTAAAAAAAATTAAGGTTATAAGTAGGTAGTTAGGGGCCTCTAATAATAGGGTTTTTTAACCTAAATAGTAATAAAACTAGTTCCTTAATATTATTTTTTTAAATATAACTTAATAATATCCTCTTAACCTTTCTAAAGATTTTAAAGTTATTAAGAGAATTTAAAAAAAATTAATTTACTACTTATTTAAGAAATTAAAAATATTAAGTTTATATTAAGGCCCTAACCTTAATTTAATTAGCCTCTAATTTTTAGTAAATATTATAAAATATTAGATTTTTAATTTCTATCCTCTTCTTCCTTCTTTTTATAATATTAAACTTCCTAATTTATAATAGTAATAAATAAGTAGGGATCTTCCTTCTCTTTAATTAATATAAAATCTATTAATTATATTATTAGGTATCCTCCTTTAAAAGGATTAAACTTAAAGGGAAAGAAACTAGTCTTAAAGATATTAATGTTAGAGTAATTAAAGTAATAATTATATATTATATAATTAAATCTAAATTAATCCTTAATAATTTTAAATAACTCCTCCTATCTATTAAATTCCTCCTTAAAAGATTTAAGGGATTATAATAAATTATCTTTACCTTTATAACCCTCTATCCCTTATACTTATACTCTCTTATATTTAGATCTCTTAGATATTCTATTAATAGGCTTAAGAATTTCGCCTTTATAAAATATAAGCCTAAAACTTCCCTTAATACTATCTATTAAAGAAGCCCTAGCCTTAAATTTAAGAAATTTAAAGCTATTAAATTAAAAGCTTCTAAGTAAAAAAAAATTATAATTATAGGCTTTAAATATAATAGGGAAGGAATATAAGAAACCTAAAAATAAATGTTAAGGTTTAGAAAGTTTAAAGGGAGGAGATATAATAGTAGAGGATCCTATTAAGAAATTAAATTTAAAAGATTTAAGTTTACTTAAAAATAAAAGTTAAGGTTTAAAAAGTTTAAAGAGAGGAGATATAATAGTAGAGGATCCTACTAAGAAATTAAATTTAAAGAATTTAAGTTTACCTAAAAATAAAGGTTAGGGTTTAGAAAGTTTAAAGAATATAGATATAATAGTATAATTAAGTAGTAAACCTTTAATAAAATTAAAGAAGTATATTATAATAGGTAAATCTATAAAAGTTAAAGAACTTATAAAAGCTAAAGAATTTATAAAAGCTAAGGAGGCTTTAAAAGCTTAAGAAGCTTTAAGAAAGTTAAAGGAGGTATTAAAGAAAATAGGCTTAAACTCTAATATATCTATATTAAGTTTAAAAAAGTAGAAGAAAAATCTATTAGTACTATTAGAAGAAGAGTAGAAAAGGTAATATTAAGAAAGATAGGGTAGAAAGCTAGTAAGTTTTAAATATTTTAAAATAGTATACTTTTTCTAATTTATTAAAAGGTAAAAGATAAATATAGTTAACTTAAATAGAATTTACTAATTATTAAGTAATAGAAGTAAGTCTATTTAAAATAATTAAAGTTTAGATCTTAAAATTCTTATACTTACCTTTCTTATTAAAGTATTATTTTATAGTTATAGTTAGTATAAATATATTACTTATTATAAAGGTTAAAGGGTAAGTCTCTTCTTCCTTAAAAATATCAAGGTTATACTAAACTCTTAAGTTTAAGAAATCTAAACTTTAATTAAATAAAATTAAAGGTATAGAATTACTTCCTTATAACTACTATTTCCTTATAAGTTCTTATATCTTTAATTTTTTTAATTTAATTAATTTAAAGAAACTTAGGATACTATCTTTAAGATATAGCTCTATTAAGATAACTTCTTTAACTAGTATAATCTTATAAAAATATTAAAGGGAGATAAAAAGGTAATTTAAAGAATTTAAATAAATTACTTAAAGATTTTATTAATTAAGAAGGATTTAGATTAAATACCTTAGAACTTATATTTATCTACTTATTTATAAGTATTTTTTAAAGATTATAATATCTTAATATTAATTTAATTTTTATAAAGGTATTTTAATAGTTAAATTTATAGGTATTTACCTCTTATTAGTTAGTAGAGCTAATATAAGCGCTTATAAGGGTCTTTTAAAAAAGGTTTTACTTTTAAATATCTTAAAGTTCCTCTACTAATATATCTTCTAGTTATAATATTTAAATCTATTTAATTTTTTCCTTTAAAATCCTTAAATAATAAGTCTTTAATTCCTTAAAGTTTAGACTTAAAAGCTTATTTAACTTTATTAAAGAACTATATCTAAGATATTAATATTAAAAGGCCTTTAGATATTTTAAACTTAAATAATAATTTAATATTTCTAAATAGTATACCTTAGATAGGAATCTAATATTCCTTATAAAATTATTTAAAATTCTTAAGGTCTAATAATATTAAATCTAGTTATATTAATAGTTCTACCCGTAAATATAATATTTTTATATAGTTAGTTATTTAGGTTTTATAAGGTCTTTTTAAGGTATAATAGGATTATTAGTCTAGTTATATAAATATTAAATAATATAAAGAGCTAAATAGGCTAAACTCTAATAACCCTAATTATATAATTTTTAAAGATTCTAGTATTTATAACTTACTAGATATTAAGTTCTACCCCTTTAAAAAGAATAAGTTCTATAAATTATTATATCTTCCTTAATATTAAAAAGGTTATTTTAAAATTAAGTAAGAAAATATTACGCGATCTACTTTAAATTTAATACAGAGATTTTTTTATAATAATTTAACTTATTAAAGGTATTTCTATTATAATATTAAATCTATTAAATCTTTAAAAAAGTTAGCCGCTTAAAAATCCTAAAACTTTTATTTATTTAAGATATAAGGTAGGAATATTAAGCTATAAATAGTAATAGTTATAATAGAGGATAAATAGTTTAATATCTAATAGAAGTTAGTCTTTAAATTTATTAAAGTTTTATTAATATAAAGCCTTAAAAATCTTAAACTTACCTTTATACTAATATATCTTTCTTACTTATAATATAATTTAAATATAACTATCCTTATTATTCTAAAATTTAATATGATAATATTCTAATAATAAGACTTTATTAAATCTAAGTAAATATTAGAATATAATAGTATAAATAAGTGTTATTATAAGCCTTTCCTATATATTACCTTAAACTTAAAAGTTTAGATCTATTAATAGTAGTAATAGTTCTAAACCTTTAAAGCTAGGGATATTAGAATTAAATTAAAAAAGCTTTTTAAGTTTTTTAAGAATAATAGCCCTTATATTAGTAGATATTTCTCCTACTTATATTTATAAAATAGTTAATTCTTTAAAATTCTCAAGACTTTAAAATTATTATACTTTTACTTAATAGACTACTTTTATATATCTTAAAATAAAAGGAGATAGGGATAGATTTCCTTATTATACTTTATATAAATCTTTTAAATATTATTATAAGCCTTATTTAAAATTATTATTATAAATTTATAAAAGAGATAAGTATATCTTTTAAATATAATTAAATATCTTTAGAATTTTTAAAGTCTTTAATATATTTAGAGATTTTAAGCTACCTTTAAGGTTAATATAATTATAAGAGGAGATAATCTAACTATTAATTATATAAAGTAGATTCTCTCTTAGTTTATTAATCTTAGCTTTAAAGATCTTAAGCTCTATATCTTTAATTATAAACTTTTAAAATATTTAAAATTAATTATAATATCCTTAAAGAGTCTTTAAGCTAATTAAAGCTTTAATAGTCTTTTAAATCTATTAAAAGGGATTTAAAGGAGTATTCTAGTTCTTAGATCCTTTTTTAATTATATTAAGTTATAGATTAATCTTACTTCTTATATTTTTTAATTAGAGGGTCTTAATATACTTAGTAATATTATCTTCTTTAAAAAATCTACTACCTTTAATAATTAGATTGTTTTAAGAGACCTAGTCTCCTAATACTTTTAATTAATTTATTTAAAGAAAAGAAGTTTAATTAATTTAAATATCTAAAAAGTAATAAGATAGTTATATTATATTATAAAGTATAGGAATAATTAATTAGAGTATACTAAGGTTTACTTTATAAACCTAAAATAGAGAGGCTTAAAAATATTAAGTTATCTTAAATCTTAAGGTCTTAAAATTTTTAAACCTATCCTATAATACCTCTTAATAAGGTTAAGAAGAAAATCTAAAAGGAGAGTCTTTAAAATTATTAAAGACCCTAGCCTTTCTAAGCTTAAAGAGATCTTAATAATAAGGCCCTAAACTTTTAAATATTAAAGTAGATTAAAAGACTTTGAAAATATTAAGATATTTATATTATAACTAGTTAAAGAACTTATTAAGAAGTTATAAAGTAAGTAGTTTTATAAGTTTTAAACTCTTAATTCTTCTATTTAAGAAATTTAAAGATAGTCTTTAAAGCTAATATTATAATAGTAGAAATTAAGTATTAGAAGTATAACTATTATATTTAAATAATTTTTGAAATAATCTAGTAAATTTAATATTAAGATATTTAAAACTCTACTTTAATAAATTTAAAAGAGACTCTTCTTAAAATAAAGGCTTATAATAAAATCTTTTAAACTTAGAAACTTTAGATTTATAAGATAATTAAAGCTTTATTACTATTTAAATTATTATAAAATATTATAATCCTCTATACTAAGATCTAAATAATTAATAGACTAGATTATAAATATTAAGTATTCCCCTTATTAATTATCCTTAATTTATTTAAACTTTAAAGCCTTCTAATAAAGCCTTCTCTTTAAAGATATTATATACATCTTTAAAATTTATTAAACTTAATATCTTTATTTTATCCTCCCTTATATCTATCTTAAAGGATATTCTTTAATTTCTTTAAGAATAGATAGACTTAAACTTAAGTCTTATAATTAAAATTTAAAGAATCTAAGTTTTATATAACTTCTTTACTTAAATATATTAAAACTAGCCTTAATTATAAAATTTAATAAAAAAGCTATTTTTAAATATAAAGGTAGATAGGTAATCTCTTATTAAAGATAATTTTAACTAATATTATAACTTAGATAGTATATTAATACTAATAGAAGTTTAATAATCTTAAGGAGATATAAGAATTTATAAATAAAAATAAATTTTTAAATAAGTAAAAGATATAGATAATACTTTTAAATACTACTTAAAAATCTTAAAAAGAAGAGAATTAGGCTCTTATTAATATAATTAAAAAGGAGTTATTTATAAAGGAATATACTTTACTTTTTATATATTATAAGGGGAAAGATTATAATTAATTATTAGATATTTATTAAAAGGTAAAGTATATTTAATAGTTATAAAAGATTCTATTAATATAAGATAGTAATAATAATAGTAAATAGAGAATTACTTAAAATATTATAGAAAATAAAACTCTATATCTTCCTCTAATAAATTAAGGATCTCTTAATAGATATTTAAGAATTTTAAGTTATATTTAAAAATTTTGCGGCGCCTTTAGTATATAAAGTTATAATCTAGGACTATTACTTAAATTTTATTAGGGGTAGGTTTTTATACTTCTCTATTATAATTTATATATAAATTAAAGGTCCTTTAAGATAAGTAGGTAATAGTCTTATATATAAAAATAATATTTTAAAATTTTACTTTTATTTAAATTATTAAATATTTTTAATCTATTTATAATACTTATTATAAATCTTAAGTTTTTTAAAGAACTTCTATTATAATAGATACCACCTATATATATATACCTAAACTAAGAGTTTAAAGCTACGAATTATTTAAACTTTAATTTAAAATTCTTAAGTTCTAGCCTTAATAGGGCGCTTTAATAGAGTACTAAGGCTGAGGCTACTACGCCCCTAGAAGGCCCGATTAGGCTTAGCCCGAGTTACCGTCTAAGCGCGCTAGGACTATTACCTATTAAATAGTAATAATATTAATAAGTTATCTATATGTAATTTAGGTGTAGTATAATAGTATTATAATAACTAATAGATAGATATAGCTATATAGAATAGAATAACTATTATAAGAAATCTCTACTAGTCTATTAAGGCCTCCTAACTAGTCCTAGTTAGTAACTACTAAGGTTAACCCAGCCTAATTTCTAATACTCCCTCTTAGATTAGTAGTAATAAGGTAGTCTACCTATTACTAACTACTATATCTAAATACCCTTATACTTTACTTAGAGCTAGTCCTAATTATTATCTAGCTAGGTTAAAGTTAATAGGGCTAATAGGTTTTATTAGTAGATTAGTATATTAGCCTTTAGTATTAACCTATTAGAGATAGATTTCTTTAGTTTTAGAAATAAATTAATATACTAAATAATATCTTATTTAGATATATTTTATAATAGTATAATTAATTAGGTTAATAGCTAATTTTATAACTACCTAGTTATTAATACTTAGGAGTACTAGTACTACTCCCTTATTATATCTTAGCTCTTTAAGTATAAGGCCTAGATATAGAGCTTCTTTATATACCTCTATTATAGTAATATATTTAGACTTATATATAGATATTACTACTAGCTTTTATAATTTAGATTACTAGGTAATAGGGCTATTAAATAGTTTATAGATATACGCCCTAGTAGAACGAGACGTCTTATAGTTATTATAGTATAACGCGTTAGTAAAACCCTCTAGGCTATTATTATTACCTAGTTAATAGATAAGGCCGTTATTAACTATTCCTAATAGATAATATAGTACCCTTTTTACTATATTTATATATTATAGAGTAGGGTTATTAAGTAAATAACTTAGGTTACTAATAGTATATATAATATCTAGCCTAGTTATAATACTTAGCTAATTAAGTACTCTTATAAGGGACTAATAAGACTCCCTTTTAGATAAGGAGGCTATATAGCTATTAGGGGTAATAGTAATATTAGCCTATTCTATAAGTAACTTAGCTAGCGAATAATTTTCTATACCTAGTTATTTTAATAATTAGTTAATATATTTTATTTAATTAACCTAAATAGAATAGTTATCTAGATTTCTAATAATATTTATTCCTAAATAGTCTTTTAAGTCTCCTATATATTTAAAGTTAAACCTCTTATTAAGTTCCTTCTTTATCTAGGTAATTAGGCCCTAATTATATACTATAAATAGTAAGTTATTAATATATACCGTAATAATAACTTTTATAATAGTATTAATAAATATATAATAATTATACTTAAGGCGCTTAAAACCTAGAGACTTAAGTACCTTATAAAGGGCTTTATACTATTTATAAGAAGCTTATTTAAGGCTATATAGAGCTTTATTTAATCTATAAGTATATCCTTATTTACCGTTAATAAAGTAGTAAGGTTACTCTACCTAGATTTCTTCCTAAACGAGTAATTCTAAGAAGGCTGTAATAACGTCTAAATACTTAACGACTAGCCTATATTTAGCTATTAGGGCTAGGAGAAGTCGCTATAATAATACCTTTAGGGTTAATAAGAATATCTTATTAAAATTAATCCCCTTAATTTAGTAGAAGCCTTTTAACTACTTACCGTGCTTTATATTAGGTTATTTTACTTATTAGCCTATATTTATAAGATAAGACCTACCTCCCTAGTAAGATATATACTTTACGAGGTAGTTAATATAGTTCTTACTATATTATCTACTTATTATAATTAGCTAATTCTTTTTTAGTAGTAGTAAGCTATTTATCTTTATTAGGTCTACTAAGAGCTACGTCTATTAATATTAGGTAGGGACGCTCCTTAGTACTAGTAATAACGTAGGTAAGTATAGCTCTAAACCTATTAGGGTTATTAGAAGATTTTATACCCCTCTTATTTATCTAGTTATAATTAATCTAGGGTTTATTATAAATAGAATAACGTGATATATTAAGAATAATTCTCTAAGATTTATTATTTTAAGTTAATTATTTATTAATAATAGCTAATAGTATTATAGTAGTAATTTAGTATATTAAACTATCCTAACTATTCTAATATTAATTAGTTAATAATTCTAACTCTACTTAGCTATTTTTAGTAGTCTAATTATTTAACTTATTCTAATTTAATTTAGGTGGATTATTCTAATTACGTCTATTTAGACTAGTAGGCCTACTTATATTATTAGTTAGGCCTAATATTAATTAGCTAGATAGAAAAGTTATTACTAATCTATTACTAGTATTACTAGTATTATTAGTATT
>JAABUN010002374.1_pt1 | contig 33921 bp, 34 predicted proteins | sample 5559311 | NCBI WGS metagenome assembly JAABUN01 (sample SAMN10711877, study PRJNA513370) | rock metagenome | isolation source: Antarctica rocks | place: Antarctica: Victoria Land, Siegfried Peak sud | reverse complement strand
CGGATGGATCGGCGGGGCTGGTGGGGGAGGTGGTGTCGCCGGACGGGGCGGGGCGAGGGGGCGCGGCGGGCGTGGATGCCATGCGACGTGGGGATGTAGTGCCGACGCCCACGCGCGGTGGTGATGCGGGGGCGGTGCCGGAGGGCCGTGGTGTGCGACCAGGGCGCGCGGAGGTGGGGGCGTTGCCGGGGGGCCGTGGGGAGCGGCACACGGCGAGGGCGGGGGTGGCACCGGAGGGTCGTGGTGCGCCGCACACGGCGGGGGCGGCACCGGATGGCTTGGCTGGGGTTCGGGGACGGTGGGGGGCGATAGTGCGATGCGGGCGAGATGCGGGTATGGGGCCGGGGCCGGGGCTGTCCGGTGTGCCGACCGCTGCCGTCGTTGCGGGTCGGGGGCGGGCGGCGTGGGGGGCGGTGACGGAGGGGGCAGGGCGGGTGGGCGGGACGCTGGTGATCGTGGGGGTGGTGCCCGCGCCGACACGGCTGGTGCCGGTTCAGCCGACGGGGACGGTTGGGCGGTGAGGGGGAGGACGAGAAGAAGGTGATGCGTGAGCGGGAGGGGGAAGCGATGATGCGGATGGGTATGCGGGTGCTGGTGGTGGGGCTGGTTGTCGCGGGCGGGGTATTTGGGGGCTGGCCGGGGGTGGCGAGGGCGAATGGTGGCGGTGGTGCGGGGGTGGGGTGGGGTGATGAGGGGGATGCGGCGTGGGCGACGGTGCGCGAGCGGTTCCCGGTCGATCAGCCGGTGTATCGCCCGACGTGGCTGCCGGAGCGCTTCGGGTCGCCGCAGTTCAGCGACGATCCGTTTGGCGTGGTGTATCGGGGTGTGGGGGAGGAGCGTCTGACGTTTGCCGTCTCGCTCAACACCGAGGGTGCGCCGCTGCGCGTCCCTGCGGGGTCGGTGCCGTATATGGTGCAGGGTCGACCGGCCTACCTGACCGTGCCCCCGATCGTCCCCGACCGCGATTTTGTGCGGCCATTCACCTTTGAGATCGGCTGGCTGGAGGGGTATACGTTCTTGCAGGCGCGACTGGAGAACACCCGCCAACCGGGCTCGGCGGCTGGCGAGGTGATCCATGCCGTGGCGAGCTTGGTGCCGGTGGGCGCGGATGGGGCGTTCGCGGCGCAGTGTTTCGCCGCGACGGGCCAGTGCATCGGCGGGCGTTTTCTGGCGCGCTGGCTGGCTTCCGGTGGGCTGGCGCTGCATGGCTATCCGCTGACGGGCGAGTTCCGGCAGACGTTGGAGGACGGCCAGGAGTACCGGGTGCAGTATTTCGAGCGGGTACGCCTGGAATGGCACCCGGAGAATCGGTCCTTTCAGGAGATCGAACTCGGCCAATTCGGGCGGCGGATTTTCCGGGAGCGCAGCGGGCGCGAGGTCGATCCGCCCGCGCCGCAGGCGGGGCCGCACTATTTCACCGAGGCGGGCCATAATCTGACGGGTTCGTTCCTGGCCTACTATCAGCGTTATGGCGGTATCAGCCAATTCGGCCTGCCGCTGACGGAGCCGTTCCCGGAGCAGTTGGCGGATGGCGGGATCTATACGGTGCAGTATTTCGAGCGGGCGCGCTTCGAGTATCACCCGGAGAATGCCGCGCCGTATGATGTGCTGTTGGGCCAGTTCGGGCGGCAGATTCTGGCGGCGGGGCGTTAGGCGTGAGACGTGAGGCGTGAGTCGTGAGTAGAGGTTCGCATGTCGGCTATTGTGCCGGGATGCCACCGCGCAGCCACTCACGACTCACGACTCACGACTCACGTCTGGCGCGCTGGGCGATGGCGGTCTTGCCAGGCGCGTTCTGCGGCGGCGGCGGCGGGGGCATCTACGGTCTCGGTGGCGGCGCTGACGGCGGTGCGGGCGTAGGTGGCGGCGTGGGCGGCGTGGGCGGCGACGTGGGCGGTCGCGGCGGCGTGACCGGCGGCACGGGCGGCGGCGCGGGCTGATGGCTGGTCGGCGTCGCGGGCGGCGGCGTGGGCGGCGAAGGCGGCGGTGCGGGCGGCGCTCATGGCGAGTTCGCCGCGCGCCCAGGCCCGCCCTGCTGCGATGGCGTCGCGCGGGCGGTGGTCGTGTGGGTGTCGCTCCTCGAATAGAGGGAGGACGTGTTCGGCGCAGTCGGCGGCCCAGTATGTCAGGGCGTGGTGGGTGGTTTGGTCGAGCGTCATGGGGCCTCCCGGGCGGGGTGGGGGGATGGACCTCTCCCCGCCGCTGCGGCGGCGACCCTCCCCGACGCGGGGAGGGTGGGGGTGGGCGGCGGTACGGCGCCTGCATTTCCGCGCCTCGGCTTTGGTGGCTGGAAGCGATCTCCAATCACTGCCGCTCACTGCCGCTCACTGCCGCTCAGTCGAGGGTGACCCAGGCGTTTTGGCGCGCGCTGGCGACGAGGGCGTCGAGGACGCGCATGTTGGCGATGGCGTCGGTGAGGGGGGTGGGGACGGGGGTGTGGTCGAGGATGGCGCGGGAGAAGGCGTCGCCCTGGAGGGTGTACTGGTCGCAGGGGTCGAAGGTCTGTTCTTCGATTGCGCCGCCGTTGCGCTGGTGCCAGAGGCGGGTGGGGCGGTCGGGTGGGGCGTTGACGGGGATCTCGATTTCGACGCGCCCGGTGGTGCCGTAGATGTTGGCGCGCTGGTGTGGGGCGAGTTGGGTGGCGCAGGTGAAGGTGGCGGTGCCGTGGCCGAAGTCGAGGAGGGCGCAGGCGAGGCGGTCGGTCGTGAAGGTGGGGTCGCGGTCGAGGAGGGCGACGACGCGCCGTGGCTCGGCGTCGAAGATGAAGCGGGAGAGGGAGATGTTATAGCAGCCGATGTCCATCAGGCCGCCGCCGCCGAGGTCGGCGATGTTGCGGATATTGGCGGGGTCGTCGTTGTAGTAGGAGAAGAAGGAGGCGATGGTGCGCAGGGTGCCGATGTCGCCGCCGGTGACGAGGGCTTTGGCGCGCTGCCACTGGGGATGGAAGCGGTACATGAAGGCTTCCATGACGTTGAGGTGGGGATGGAGGGCGGCGGCGGCGGCCAGTTCTTGGGCCTGGGCGGCGGTGAGGGCGATCGGTTTCTCGCAGAGGACGTGTTTGCCGGCGGCGAGGGCTTTGATGGTCCAGGGGACGTGGAGGTGGTTGGGGAGGGGGTTATAGATGGCGTCGAGGTTGGGGTCGGCGAGGAGGGCGTCGTAGGAGCCGTAGGCGGTGGGGATGCCGAGGCGCGTGGCGGTGGCCTGCGCGGTGGCGTGGTCGCGCGAGGCGATGGCGGCGATGTCGCAGTAGTGGCCGCGCTGCATGGCCGGGATGACTTTTTCGGTGCCGATCTTGGCGGTGCTCAGGACGCCCCAGCGAACTTTGTCCATCGTGCGCCTCGTGGTGTCGTGTGGGTCGTGCGCGCCAGGTGGGTGGGCGGCGGGGGGATGATAGCGGGGTGGAGGGGGGATGGCAAGGGGGGAAGGTGGGGTGAGGTGGGCGGTGAGGTGGGGCGTAGGCGATACGCCCCTACGCGCGGCGGCGATGTGCGGGGGGGCGGAGACGGCGTGGGCGGGACGGTGCCCGGCCAGCCCCGGCGATGATTGTTACGCTGTTGTGAGCAGCACTGCGCGGATGAGGCCACAATTTTGGTCGTAGGGCGAGCGGGCGATCAGCACGGCGTCGCCGGGGTGGATGCGATGTTTGGTGAAGGCGGCGTGGGCGCGCAGTTTGCCGTGCAGGCTGGCGTTGATGGTACGCCCGTCGGGCAGGGTTACGTCGAAGTGGCCGTTCGGGTGGGCGGCGGTGATGACGCCGCGCTGATCGGGTTCGGCCATTGCGTTTCCTTTGCTCCGCTTCCTGGGCCGTCCTGGGCCGTCCTGCGGTCGGGTGGCCCGTGCCTCGCTCGTTCGTCAGCGCCGCCGCCGCACCATGGCGGAGATGAGCCAGATGATGCAGGCGACGATACCAAGCAGGAGGAGCAGTGAGATGAACGAGGCGCCGTAATCGATGTTCATCGGGCCTTCCTCTCTTCTTGCCGGACGTTCCTTGCGGCGGGTAGAGCGACCTGTCGGCGATTTTGGTGGAGAGGCGTGCTGGCGGCGGTCGGGATGAGTGTAGCATGTGGTCATCGGGGCTTGTGCGGGAGGGGCTGATGGACGAGCATCCGCGCCATATCGTGGCGGTGATGGGGGTGGTGACGGACGGGCGGGGGCGGGTGCTGCTGGTCAGGTCGGAACACCGGGGCTGGGAGCCGCCGGGCGGGCAGGTGGAACGCGGCGAGGATCTGATCACGGCGCTCGAACGGGAGATCGCGGAGGAGAGTGGCTGCGTCGTGGCGGTGGGGCGGCTGGTCGGGGTCTATTCGAATGTCGGCGCGCTGGGGATGGTGATGTTCACGTTTCTTTGCGCGCATGTCGCGGGCGAGCCGCGCGGGGGCGACGAGTGCGCGGAGGCGGGCTGGTTCGCGCGCGACGAGGCGTCGCGGTTGGTGACGCACCCGGCGCAGGCGGCGAAGTTGCGGGATGCGCTCGACGCGGACACGCGCGAAGGCGTCGTGTACCGGGTGTATACGACGGCGCAGGAGCGGGACGCGGCGGGGGCGCTGCGGTATACCGGGTATATGGCGCACGGTGAGCGCCGGTGTTGAGGGGAGCGTGGGCGAAGAATTCGCCAATGCGTGCGCTTTGTGGGCGCGGGCCTGGTGCCGGTGGGGGTGGTTAGGGTCCGTCTACGAACAACCTATCCGACTATTCCGCTAGGTTCTGTCGACGAGTTTGCGGTAGCGTGTCGGCGGTGCGGCGCGGCGTGGCGACGGTGGGGGGGTTGGGCGATGGAAGCGTGCATCAGGGCCGACCGGTGCGAGCGGGTGTACGGGCTGGTGCGCCAGGAGCGGCAGATCCACACGCAGGAGCGCGAGGCGATCGGTCGCTTCCTGGAGGCGGTCTTCCGGGGCAACCGCAGCGGTGCCCGGTGGCGCTTCCTCCCGGCGGGGTACGGGGCCTGGAACGGCGTCTATACACGCTTCGCGCGCTGGGACGACCTTGGCGTCTGGGAGCGCCTGTTCGCGCAGGTGGCGGATGACCCCGACCGCCAGCGCGTGCTGGTCGACGCGACCGTCATCCGGGCGCACGCCTGCGCGGCGGGGGCACCACAAACAACGGCGAGCAGGCGGCGCAGGCGTGCGGGCGGTCGCGCGGGGGCTGCGGCACGAAGCGCCACGTCCTGGTCGACGCGCTGGGCAACCCGCTGACGTCCCTGCTGACGAGTGGGGCGGCGGGCGACAACCCGCAGGCGCTCCCGCTGCTGGCGGGGGTGCAGACGGGCGCGGTGCTGGCCGACCGGGGGGACGACGCGGACGCGACCAGCGCCCAGGTCGCGGGGGCCAGGCGGGCCGTCGCCACCATCCCGCCGCGGCGCAGCCGGGCGGTGCAACGCCCGTGCGACGACGCCGCGTATCGGGAACGGCACCCGGTCGCGTGCTGCAGCGGCACGCGCAAGTACTTCCGGCGCGTCTGTTCGCGTTTCGACAAGGACGCCCGACGCTTCCTGGCCCTCGTCCACGTCGCCAGCACCTTCATCCGGCTCCGCTAACTCGTCAACAGAACCTAGCAGTCACCTGTCCGTGAACGTGGGCGAACCTCATCCGTCGTCAGGCACCTATTCGGGCTCGCCGCACCAGATACCGTACGATCCCCGCGCCCGCCGCCCACGCCAGCCGGGAGCATACCGCGATTGTCATCCACGGTGGCGCGCCTGCGGCGACATGGAGACTCCTATGGCATTATCAAGGGTTCGTGGATCGACATGTATCGATGGTGCGCTCTGCAATCCGGTGCTGTGGGAGCGATGAAAATCGGCTTGCGACTCCACGTTCGAGACACCCGTGTGGGGTGGCAAACTTGCAGGGAGAACCCGTTTACCTCCAACCTCAGCCGTTGCCATGACATACTTCGTGACGGCCCGCATCCGTGCCTCTTCGTCACCAGGTGCGGGCGTGATACGTGTGAATCGGTGTGGAATAATGGTGCGACCCAGTTCAGGGGATGGTGACGATACGATTGGACAGGATCGTCTCTCCGACCGGCGACGACGGGGTGTGCCCCAGGCGCGCGAACAGTTGGCGCGCGGCGACGCGCCCGATCTCGTAGACCGGCTGGATAGCCGCGATCATCGGCGGGGCGTAGTCGCCCAGGGCCGCCTCGTCGTAGAACGCGGCGATCGCCACGTCTTCGGGGATGCGTTTCCCGGCTGTCGTGAGGGCGTGCAGCGCCCCGATCGCCAGGCGGTTGTTGCCGATGAACATGGCGTCGAGGGGCGTTCCCTCGCGCAGCAGCGCGGCCACCATCGCCGCCCCCGACGGTTGCGTCAGCGGCCCGATCCTGATGAGAGCGGGATCACATGCTACCCCGGCGGCGGCGAGCGCCTCGCGATACGCCTGCAAGCGTTCCCGGCCCAACTCGCCCCCGACGAAGGCGATGCGCCGCCGACCCGCCGCCAGGAGATGCTGCATCAGGATGAGCGCGCTCGCGTGGGCGTCGCTCCGCACCGTCTGCGCCTCGAGACCGACGAGTTTGCGGTGGACGACGACGAAAGGCAACTCCTGCTGCCGGAGTCGACGCAGCAACGGCATACTCCGCGCGGTCGGGACGATCAGCAGCCCCTCGATGCGCCGTCGCAGCAGCCCCTCGACGTAGCGCGCCTCCTTCTCCGGCGCATCGTCCGTGTTGCCGAGGAACAGGTGGTAGCCACGGGCGCTGGCCTCATCCTCGACCCCGCGCAGGACGGTCTTCCAGAAGATATTGGCGATGTCGGGCACCAGCAAGGCGAGGGTGTTGGTGCGTTGCGAGCGCAGGCTGATCGCCAGCTGATTCGGCGAATACTGCAACTCGGCGATGGCGGCGAGTACCCGCGTGCGGGTCTGCGCCTTCACGTAGCTGGTGTCGTTGATGACGCGCGACACGGTCGGGAGCGACACCCCGGCGCGCTCCGCCACGTCTTTCATGGTCACGGCCATCGCCTGCACCCCTTCCAGTGCGCGGTGTCGCAGGAGCGTCATGCCCCTATCCAGCCGGGTCGTGAGAAGATGCCGGGTCGTGACAGGATGCGACCCGTCGGCGGGCGGGCCTTCGGGATGGCACCACGGGTCGATTTCCTTCCCCTGTTGGCCGTTAGAGCCTATGATACGCTTTTCAGCAGTCCTATTGCGAGGACTGGTATACCCCTTACTGCGTCGGACACTCAGTCGTATATCTTGTCGGTGCCAATAGTTGACAAGCTATCGGGGGCATGATAAGGTTTTCATAGTTGAGCATATACGGCATCTTCCGACCTGAAATAGCTCGAGCGGCGGCTGGGGCGAGGCCGATCCTGGATCCGGCAGGGCTGCTCCGATCGGGTCAGGGGCGGCGGGATCGGTGGGATCTCCTCTGAATCACCGGCCCGGATTCGAACTCCCACAATTCAAGTTCCCACAATGAAGGAGGTGCGCGGTGGTGCGGCTCGCGAGCGCTGGTATGGTGGCGACGGGGGAACTTGGCGTCTCGTCGATGACTCGTCGCCGGTTCCTCCTGGGCCTCGCGGGAGCGGGCTTCTCCGCAGGCGCGCTCGCCGCGCTCACGGCCTGCGGTGCCCAGTCTGCGCCCGCGACCACGGTGCCACCCGCGAACGCCACCAGCCGGGCGACGACACCCCGCGCGGTCGCCGCCAGCCCGACTCTGCCGGCGATTTCCACCGCCACCGCCCGGCGCGGCGGCACCATCCAGGCGGCGCAGCAGGGCGACTGGCAGGGCTACGATCCGCACAATCAGAATAGCTCCTCGGCCTACGGCTACATCTACGACGCGCTCGTCAATTGGGTGGTCCAGCCCGATGGGAGCGTGAAGGCCGGGCCGTCGCTGGCCACGGAGTGGGAACTCACGGACAAGACCGCGACGTTCAAGCTCCGGCAGGGGATCAAGTTCCACGATGGCAGCGACTGGAATGCGGGGTGCGCCAAGTTCAACATCGATCGGATGCTCGCGCCAACCTCGTCATCGCAGGCGAACGTGGCATCGGTCGCGTCCGCCGAGGTCGTCGACCCGTTCACGTTGCGCCTGAACCTGAAGGCCGCCGCCGCCGGACTCCTCGCCAACCTCTCCGACGCCGCGAACGATCGCGCCTGGATGATCTCGCAGGCGATGGCGGAAAAAACCGGGAATAAGTATGGCACCTCCCCGGAGACGACCGCCGGGACGGGGCCGATGCGAGTCGTCGAGTGGGTGGCGGGGAGCCATCAGGTTCTCCAGCGGACGGGCACGTACTGGCAGCAGGGGGGCGACGGGCAGCCGCTCACCTACATCGACACCTTGCGGGTGCGGTTCATCGCCGACGACACCGTGCGCGCGGTCGAGCTGCGCTCCGGCAACGTGCAGATCATCGGCAACGTCCAGCCGAAGGACATGGCGGCCCTCCAGCGCGAGTCGACCGTCGAGGTGCGCGAGAATCCCTATCAGGTCACGGCGTACCAGTTCACCTTCACCAGCAAGCCTGGGCCGTTCGCGGACAATCTCAAGTTGCGCCAGGCGATCCACTACGGCATCGATCGTCGTACGATCGCGAAAGTCCTCGGCACCGATGTCGGCGCGCCGATGTTCCACTTCCTCACCGCCGGTTACGTCGGCTATGACGAGTCCCTGCCGTTCTACGACTTCGATCTGGCGAAGGCAAAGCAATTGCTCGGCGAGGCCGGCTACCCGAGCGGGATGGATCTCGGCATCACCCTGATCAATCGCGCGGTCGATACCCAGCAAGGGCAGATCCTCAAGCAGATGCTCGAGGCCGTCGGCTTCCGTGTGGCGCTCGACTCGCTCGAGCGCCTGGCCTTCAACGAGAAGGTGAAGACGGGCGAATTCCAGATGGCGACCTATCAGACCGGTGTGCGGCCCGACTCGGATAGCATCCTGGGCGGGCGTTTCGGGACCGCCTCGGAGATCAACATCGCCAATATGTCCGATCCGGTCATGGATGGATTCCTCGCCCGTGGGCGCGGTTCCTACGACGACAAGGTACGCGCGGCGGCGTACCGCGACGTGCAGCGGCGAATTTACGAGACGGCCAAGTACGGCACGATCTGGTATCGCAAGTATTTCGACGCCCAGCGCAAGGATCTCCAGGGGCGCACACCCTCGCAGAACGCGGAGTGGGGGCTCAAGCAGGCGTGGCTGGCGCGTTGACCGCGAAGGGGAGGCTGGGCGGATGACGGTCTACATCCTCAGGCGGGTGCTGCAGATGATCCCGGTCGTCGTGCTGGTGAGCCTGCTCACCTTCGCCCTCGCCTATGTCCTGCCCGGCGACCCGGCGCTGGCGCTGCTGGGGGACGAGTTGGTACGCAACCAGCAACTGTACGCGCAGTTGCGCGTCGAACTCGGGCTCGACCGCCCGGTGCCGATCCAGTTCGCCAGTTGGGCCGGGCGGGTCCTGCAAGGCGATCTCGGCACTTCCACCCACACGCGCCAGGCCGTCGGGCCGCTGCTGCTCCAGCGTCTCGGCCCGACCGTGCAACTCGCCGCGTTCGCCATGCTCTTCTCGTTGCTTCTCGCGATCCCCATCGGGGTGATCTCGGCGTTGCGCCCCAACTCGCTCGCCGATCTGCTCGGCACCATCCTGGCGATCACCGGCACCTCGCTCCCGAATTTCTGGCTGGGGCTGCTCCTCATCCTCGTCTTCGGCCTCCGGCTCGGCTGGCTGCCGCCATCCGGCTATGTCCCGCCGGTCGAGGATCTGCCCGCCAATCTCCGGCTGATGATCCTGCCGACCATCACCCTCGGCAGCGGGCTGGCCGCGATCGTGATGCGTCAGACGCGCTCCTCGATGCTGGAAATCCTGCACCAGGACTATGTGACCACGGCGCGCGCCAAGGGGCTGGCGGAGCGCGCCGTCATCATCCGACATGCGCTGCGCAACGGCCTCACCCCGGTCGTCACGGTTGTCGGCCTGCAACTCGGTGGCCTCTTCGGGGGGGCGGTGATCATCGAGTCGATCTTCGGGATCCCCGGCGTCGGCTCCCTGGCGGCGAGCAGCATCTTCACGCGCGATCTGCCGGTGCTGCAAGCGATCGTCCTCGCCCTCACCCTGGTCATCCTCGCCATCAACCTCCTGACCGATCTCGTCTACGTCTGGCTCGATCCGCGGATCACCTATCGTTAAGCGCATCGCCCGCCGCACCGACTCGGCCAGCACAACGGAGAAACGACTCGATGACAGCAAGTTCGCTCTCGCAAGCGCGCAGCGGCGGGGCGCTCATCCGACCCCCCGGTCGCCGCAGTGGCCCCTGGCGACTGTTCCTGCGGTCGCGCCTCGTGATCCCGGCCTTGCTGGTCCTCGTGCCCGCTATCATCGGGGCGCTCGGGGCGCGGCTGCTGTCCCCCTACGACCCGCTCTATCAGGACTACACCGGTATCCTGATCCCGCCCGACCGCGCACATCTGCTCGGGACCGACGAGCTGGGCCGGGATGTCCTGAGTCGGTTGCTGTACGGCGGGCGGGTCTCGCTCAGTGTCGGCCTGGGCGCGGTCGGGTTCGCGCTCATCGTCGGCGTGACCCTCGGCCTGACGGCGGCGTACTGCGGCGGCTGGGTGGACGATCTGCTGATGCGCGTCACCGAGGCGGTCGCCGCCATCCCGGCGCTGGTGCTGGCGCTGAGCATCACCGTGGCGTTGCGCCCGGGGCTGACCAATGTGATGCTGGCTATCGGGCTGGTCTATACCCCCGCCTTCGCCCGGCTGGCGCGGGGCGAGGCGTTATCCGTGCGGGAGCGCGAGTATATCAGCGCCGCGCGCGTCATCGGCGCGCGGCCCGAGCGGATTATCATGCGGCATATCTGGCCGAACGTCACCGCACCGATCCTCGTGCTGGCATCGCTGCGCGTGGCGAGCGCCATCGTCACGGAAGCCTCGCTCAGTTTCCTCGGGGCGGGCGTCCCGCCGCCGGAGCCGAGCTGGGGGGGGATGCTCAAGACGAGCTACCAGTACACCGAGGAGGCCCTCTGGCTCGCCCTCACCCCGGGGCTGGCGATTTTCCTGACCGTCCTGGCGATCAACATCGTCGGCGATGCCCTGCGGGCGGCGATCGATCCGCGATTGCGTAGTCGCGGCTAGGTCCGTGCCTCACCCCGCCCCCGGTTGGTTATAGGGCGAGGGGCATGGCGGAAAAGGGGGCTATTTGGTTCGTTAACGCATCGTGCCGACCGGACCACCGTATTTCGTGACGCGCCCGAACGGCGCGGGAGGTGCGCGATGACCGCGACACATGGGGTGACGCCAGGGGTGACGGGCGCGCGAACGGCGCTGATCGATTGCGACGTCCACAATCGCGTGCCGCGCGTGGAGGCGCTGTTCCCCTACCTGCCGCCTTACTGGGTCGATCACGTCGCGCAGTCGGTCTTCAAGGGCGCGAGCAGCAGCTACCACCCGAAAGAGGCCCCACCCGCCGCCCGACCGGGCAGCGCCCCGCCGGACGGCCCCGCCGGGTCGAGCCTCGCCCTCTTGCGCGAGCAGATCCTCGACCCGCTCGGGGTCGAGGTGGCGATCCTCAACTGCCTCTACGCGATCGACAGCCTGCACAACCCCGAGGCGGCGGTCGCGTTCGCCAGCGCGGTCAACGACTGGCAGATCGCCGAGTGGCTCGACGCCGAGCCGCGCCTGCGCGCCTCGATCGTCGTGCCGGTCCAGTTGCCCGAACTCGCGGCGCGGGAAATCGACCGCGTCGCGGGCCATCCTGGCTTCGTCCAGGTCCTCCTGCCCGCACGCTCGGCGCATCCCTACGGGAGTCGCCTCTACCGCCCGTTGTGGGAGGCGATCGCCCGGCACGAGCTCGTGGCCGGGATCCACTTCGGCGGCGCACCGGGCAACCCGCCCTTCCCGTCCGGTTGGCCCTCCTACCACATCGAGGAATACGCCGGGATGGCGCAAGTCTTCCAATCCCAGCTCGCGAGTATCGTCAGCGAGGGGGTCTTCGACCTTTTCCCGGCGGTCCGCATCGCGCTGATCGAGAGCGGCTGCACCTGGCTGCCGGCCTTCCTCTGGCGCTTCGATAAGGAATGGCGCAACCTGCGCCAGTTGGTGCCGTGGGTCAAGCGGGCGCCGTCGGCCTACATCCGCGAGCATGTGCGCCTGACGATCCAGCCGTTCGACGCCCCTCCGACGACCGAGGAACTGCTGGCAACGGTCGGGCAGATCAGCTCCGATGAACTGCTGCTGTTCGCCACCGATTACCCCCATCGGCATACCGCCGACCCGCTGCACGCCGTCCTGCCGCGCCTGCCCGCAGGGCTGGCGGGGAAGATCCGGGCGGGGAACGCCCGCGCGCTGTACGGCCTCCCGCCCTCGGCGTGACGGCGCGGCGTAGGCTCGTGCTATCCCTTTCCATAGAGACGTGGTGTAGAGACGTGGTGTAGAGACGTGGTGCGACCGGACGCACCCGCGCAGGAGGAATGATGGCGACCACACTGCCGCGTCCCGCGACGCCGAGCCGGACGAAGCCGGCGCTGATCGACTGCGACATCCACAACGAACTCGACTCCGAGCGCGATCTCCACCCGTTCCTGTCGACCCGTTGGCGCGACCACCTCGCGACCTACGGGATGCGCGGGCCGTCGGGGGCGATTTACCCGCGCTTCATGAATCGGCGCGGCGACTCCCGGCCGCCCTCCGGACGCGCGCCCGGTTCCGATTGCGCCTTCACCGCCAAGCAACTCCTCGACGAGTGGAACGTGGCCTACGGGATCCTGAATCCGCTGACCGGGGCCGGCTCGCAGCTCAACCCCGAGTTCGACGCGGCCCTGGCCACCGCCGTTAACGACTGGCAGGTGGCCGAGTGGCTCGAGCCGGAGCCGCGCCTGCGCGCCTCGATCATCGTGCCGTTCGAGCACGCCGATCTGGCCGTGGCGGAGATCGAGCGCCGGGCCGACGACCCGCGCTTCGTGCAGGTGCAGTTCAGCGGGCGACCGCGCGAGCCGCTGGGGCGCCGCAAGTATTGGCCGATCTACGCGGCCTGCGAGCGGCACGGCCTGGTGGCGATGTCGCACGCCTTCGGCTCCGGCGGGCAGCCGATCACCGGCTGCGGCTGGCCGTCGTTCTACATCGAGGACCACGTCGGGCCGGCGCAGTCGATGCAGGCCAACCTGATCAGCCTGATCTTCGAGGGGGTCTTCGAGCGGTTCCCGGGGCTGCGCGTCGTTTCTGCGGAGAACGGCTTCGGCTGGGTGCCCTCGCTCGCCTGGCGGCTCGATAACACCCACGCGCTGCTCGGCGACGAGGTGCCGCACCTGCGGCGCAGGCCCTCCGAGTATCTCCGGGAACACGTCTGGTTCTGCACGCAGCCGGTCGAGGAGCCCGAACGCCCGCAGGATTTCCTGCGCCTGATCGAGCAGGTTGGCGCCGACCGCCTGATCTTCGCCAGCGACTACGCCCACTGGGATTGGGACGCGCCCGATGCGGTGCTGCCGCCGCGACTCCCCGCCGCGGTGAGCAGCAAGATCTTCTATGAGAACGCGCGCGATCTCTACCGACTGCCGGACGCGGGGGCGTGAGGAGCGATGGCACGGTATATCGTGGCGCTGGCGGATGAGATCCCGGCGGGGGGACGGAAGATCGTCGAGGTGGCCGGGCGGTCGCTCGGGATTTTCAACCTGGGCGGGGAGTTCTTCGCCCTCCGCAATCGCTGCCCCCACCAGGGCGGGCCGTTGTGTGCGGGGAAAACCTGGGGGTTTGCCCACGCGCGGGTACCGGGCGAGATCACCTACACCCGCGCGGGCGAGATCCTGGCCTGCGCCTGGCACGGCTGGGAATTCGATATCCGCACCGGCCGGTCCTGGTGCGAACCGGAACGCCTGCGCGTGCGCCGCTACGACGTCACCATCGAGCCGGGCGCGGCCCTCGCGACGGCAGCGAGCACGGCACCAGCCGGGAAAGTCCCCGGCCCGTACACCGCCGAGACCTTCCCGATCGCGACCGAGGGTCGCTACCTCGTCGTGGAAATCGGCGCGTCATGCGCCGCTCGGTCGTCGGGCATGGACGCCGCCGATGGCGTGGTGCAGGAGTAAAGGGGGACGAATGCCGACCCGGGTCTACGACTCTCGCACCGACATCGCCAATTTGCTGGCCCATCCGGAGATCCGTGGGCGCTTCATGCGCATGGACCCGGGACCGGCCTCGCCCATGCACAGCCACGATCTCGGCGGCGAGATTTTCCTGGTGCTGGAAGGGCGATGCGAGTTCCTGATCGGGGACGAGCGGGTCACCTGCGGACCCGGACAACTGATCTACGTGGAGCCGCGCCTCAAGCATACCTTGCACGCCGTCGGCGATGCGCCATGCGTCCTCTACTTAAGTGTCACGCCGCACATCGAGCCGACCCACACGCGATATGACGAGGGGGGCCAGCCGCTCCCGCCCGCCTATGGCACCTGGCGTGGCAAGGGCCAGGCCGATCCGCATCCCGACCTGGCGACACTCGCGCTCGCCGAGCGCTACGGCGCGGCGGCGCGTCAACTGGCCGATCTGGCGCGCACCAATGCAGCGATCGCGGAGCGCTGTCTCCAGCGGCTCCGCGAGGGCGACGCCGCGCGCGATCAGCCCGCGCTCAAGGGGACGATCGACGAACTCTGGCTCGGGCTGCGCGACATGCTGCAGCAGGCGAGCACCCTCGGGCAGGAATGGAATGCCCTGGCCCCGCGCGCCATGCCGCCGCGATGAACACGGCGACCGGCGATTGTATGCCCCGGCGTGTCCGGGCGAGAGGGAGGACATCGTGACGCAGACGGTGGGATTTGCCGTTATCGGGGTCGGGTTGGTCGGTCCTACGCACGCGCGGTTTGTCGACCAGGCCGAGGGGGCCACGCTCGCGGTCGTCTGCGATCTGCGCGAGGATCGCGGCAAGCCGCTCGCCGACCGGTACGGGGCCGACTGGGTGGCCGATTATCGCGAGGTGATGGGGCGCGACGACGTGCAGGTGGTCACGATCTGCCTCCCCACGGCGCTGCACCTCGAGGTCGCCCGCGCCGCCGCCGAGGCGGGGAAGCACGTCCTCGTCGAGAAGCCGATCGAACTGAATCTCGACCGTGCCACCGAATTGGTCGAGACCTGTCGGCACCATGGCGTCAAGCTCGGGGCGATCTTCAACCGCCGCTTCGTCTTCGGCACCCGCCGCGCCCACGATGTCGTCCACCAGGGCGGGCTGGGCCGCCTCCTCGTCGCCGACATGCGGTTCAAGTCCTACCGCCCGCCCGAGTACTACACCGACTCCGGCTGGCGGGGGACCTGGGACAGAGAGGGCGGCGCGGCGCTGATCAACCAGGGCATCCACGGCGTCGATCTGCTGACCTGGATCGCCGGGCCGATCAAGCGGGTGCAGGGCGTCTCCCGGCACCTGCGCCACCACCATATCGAGGCCGACGACACGACGATCGCGGTCTGCGAATACGCGTCGGGGGCGCTCGGGGTGATCCAATGCACCACCTCGATCTACCCGCGTCAGCTCGATCGGATCGAATTGCACGGCGAGCGCGGCACCATCATGCTCGAGGATTACAAAATCGCGGCGTGGCAACTCGAAGGCGTCGAGGCGGGGACACCGACCCCGGAGGAGCTGGCGTTGCCGGGTGCCGACAAAAGTACGACCGTGGGCCATTTCCTGCAGATTCAGGATATGGTCCACGCGGTCCGCGAGGGGCGCGAGCCGATCGTTCGCGGCGAGGACGCGCTCCATTCGCTTGCCGTCGTCCAGGCGATCTACGAGGCCGGGCGCACCGGCCAAGCGGTCGATGTGCCTGCGGTGTCGGCCTCGCTCGTGCGCGGGTGACGCTGCGCTGCGGTTCCGGGCTACGCCACAGACCACGCCGGGAGGCGGGTGGGTGGCGAGCGCCGCGTGGTCCGGGCGAGGGCGTGGACGACCTGTGCAGTCTGCTCCTGCTGGCCGACGATATCCCCAGCATCTTCGTGTGCACATGTCCCCTTGCTGTTGTACATGCTGTCCGACTGGTTTCCCTACTTAACAACATATGTGTCATCGTACAAGCGGTACGGTATGCCAAAGGAGCGTTCAATGTCGGGAGTCGCAGGTCGGCTCGCTCGATTCGCCCATCGGGTGCCCGGGCTGGCGAAGAGGTACAGGGCCTGCCCACCCCTCCCCTCTCGGGCGGGGGCGGGATGGCGCGCAGACCACGGGACGATGTGCGGTGCATGCGGCACGCGCAACGGCGAGGGTGATCACCGAAGGGGGTGGTGTGGTGCTTGACACGCGGGGACGAATGGCGGCGATGACCAGACGCAGCTTCCTGGTGATGTCGAGCCTGGGGGCGGCAACCGCGCTGATCACGGCCTGTGGCGCCGACACGGTGCCGACGGGCCAGACGCCGACCGCCGCGCAGGCGACCGTCGGCACGGCCCCCAGCGCGGCGGGTGCCGTGCCGACGGCAGCGGCGCAGCCGACCAGCGCGGGCAATGCCAACGCGGCCTCAGCCGCCCCATCGATCCCCTCGGCCTTCAAGGAAGCCCCGCAGCTGGCGCAGTTGGTCAAAGATGGCAAGCTCCCGGCGGTGACCGAGCGCCTGCCGAAGCGACCGCTGGTCCTCACGCCGATCGAGAAGGTCGGCAAGTATGGCGGGACGTGGCGGAACGCCCTCCTGGGCGGCTCCGACCTCGCCCAATTGCACCTGACCATCGGGTACGAGCACATCATCCGCTGGGATCCGGAATGGAAGGCGATCATCCCGAATATCGCCGAGTCGTTCCAGGCCAACGCCGACGGCACCGAGTTCACCTTCAAGCTGCGCGAGGGCCACCGCTGGTCCGACGGCAGGCCGTTCACGGTCGACGACGTCCTCTTCTGGTGGGAGGATTACGTCCTCGATCCCGACCTCAGCCCGGGCGGTGCCGCGGCCTGGCAGAAGGCCGGTAATAAGGCCATGGCGATCGAGAAGGTCGGCGACACGGCCTTCAAGTGCAAGTTCGCCGCGCCGAACGGCCTTTTCCTGCAGAACCTCTGCACCTACAACGCCTATCAGATGTGCGCGATGCCGAGGCACTACTTGCAGCAGTTCCACAGGAAATACAATCCGCAAGGGATCGACCAGCTGGCCAAGGCCGCCGGCCAGGACACCTGGGTGAAGCTGTTCCAGACCAAGGGGGCCGGTATCCCCGGCACGCCGTACAACGCCCTCTGGCAGAACGCGGATCTGCCGACCCTCAACGGCTGGGTGATCACGACCCCCTACACCGGCACGACCCGCGTGGCGGCCGAGCGCAACCCGTACTATTTCAAGGTCGACACCGCCGGGAACCAGCTCCCCTACATCGACAAGTACCTCGCCGAGCCGCTCCAGGACCAGGAGACGATGCTCCTGAAGGCGCTGAACGGCGAGCTGGATCTCGTCTATCACAAGGTCAACACCCTCACCAACAAGGCCCTCTTCACCGACAACCTCCAGCGGGCGAACCTGAAGTTCCACGAGGCGGTCGGCGCGGGGATGAACAGCTTCGTCCTGGCGCTCAACCTCAACGCCAAGGATCAGGTCAAGCGGCAGATTTTCCAGAACAAGGATTTCCGCATCGGCCTCTCGCACGCGATCGACCGGCAGGAGATCATCGACATCGTCTTCGTCGGCCAGGGCGAACCCTGGCAGGCGGCCCCGCGCAAGGAGTCGCCGTACTTCAGCGAGCGCCTCGCCAAGCAGTACACCGAATACGATGTCGGCAAGGCCGGCGAGTACCTGGACAAGGCATTCCCGCAGAAGAACGCCCAGGGGATCCGGCTCGGGCCGAACAACCAGCCGATCTCCTTCCTGGTCGAGGTGACCGGCACGGTCAATCAGGCCTGGCTCGACACGATCAATCTCGTCAAGACGATGTGGCAGAAGGTCGGCGTGGAGATCCAGGTCAAGAACGAGGACCGCGCCCTCTTCTACTCCCGCAAGGATGCCAACGAGCACGAGGCGGCGATCTGGGGCGGCGACGGCGGCCTGCGCGACGGCCTGCTGGACCCGCGTTGGTACTTCCCCTTCAACAACGAGTCGCTGATGGCGCAGGCGTGGCGCTACTGGTACAACCCGCCGGGGCAGCTGCTGATCCAGCCGGAGGAGCCGCCGACGGAGGTCAAGAGGCAGATGGCCCTCTACGACCAGATCAAGGGGACGGTCGACGAGGCGAAGCAGACCCAGTACATGAAGGAGCTGATCGCGATCGCCGCCGATCAATTCTACTGCTTCGGGATCGTCCTGCCGCCGGCCGGCTACGGCCTCCACAAGACGAACCTGCGGAACGTGCCGCCCAAGCGTTTCGCCGCCTGGCTCTTCCAGGATCCGGGCGTGACGAACCCCGCCACCTACTTCTTCGAGTAGGGATGGCCCCCGCCCCCGCCGGTACCCGGCGAGAACGCGAGCCGTCCGGTCGGCTGCGGCGGCCTCGCGCGCCGACGGTTGCGCCTGTGCTGGCCGTCGAGTCCATCCGAGGTCGACCCCTGGCACTCGAGCGACTGGACTGCCAGATAATCGCGCCGGATGGACTCAACGGCCAGCACAGGTGTGTGTCGGCTACTTTCGACGTCCGGTCGGAGTTCTTTGGCACTCGCAGTCCAGGAGTGCCGCATGGCCGCACCCGGCTGCTGCCATGCGGCACAGCTTCACGGGGCGGCCCGTTGCCGCGCGAACGTCGCGGCGCTCGCCCCGGCGCGGCGCCCGAAGACCATCCCGCTCGTCAGGCCGCTGCCGCCGGGGTAGTTGTGGTAGAAGAGGCCGCCGACCAGCTCGCCAGCCGCGTGCAGGCCGGGGAGCGGGTGGCCGGCGCGGTCGAGGACGCGCGCCCGCGCGTCGATGCGGACGCCGCCGAAGGTGAAGGTGATGCCGCAGGTGACGGCGAAGGCGAGGAAGGGGGGGGTATCGAGCGGCAGGGCCCAGTTGCTCTTCGGCGGGATCAGGCCGACGGTGCGCTTGCCATCCTTGACGGCGGGATTGAACGGGTCGGCGGTGACGGCGGCGTTGAACTCGGCGACCGTCCCCGCCAGCGCCGCCGGGGCCATGCCGAGCTGCCGGGCGAGGTCGGCGAGCGTGTCCGCCTCGTACTTCGCGACACCGGGCGCGGTGTACTCGTCCTGGCGCAGCAGCGGCGCGGTCCTGGCATCGTAGAGCTGGTAGGCAATCGCCCCCGGCTGCTTCAGGATCTCCGCGCCGTATTTGGCGTAGGTATAGTTGCGGAAGTCGGCCCCCTCGTCGAGGAAACGCCGCCCGTCTCGATTGACGACGATCGCCAGCGGGTAGGATTGCTTCGAGAGGAGGTTGGTCAGCTCGCGATCGCCGTGGGGTGGCGCGGCGGCATCCCATTGGATGGCGTGGCAGCCGCTCCAGTGGCCGTGGGGCTGCGCGCCCGCGTCGAGGGCCAGCTGCAGCCCCTCGCCGGTGTTGTAGGGCGTGCCGCGCACCCTCGCCACGTCCCACTGCGGCCCCAGGTACATGGCCCGTTGGCGCGGGTCCGCCTCGAAGCCGCCGCAGGCGAGGATGATCGCCCGACCGGCGATCTCGCGTCGACCGGATGGCGTCGCGCACGCGACGCCGACGAATGCGCCGTGCTCGTCGCGCAGCAATTCGACGACGCCGTGTTCGTAGCGGAGTTCGACGCCGCTCGCCGCGGCGGCGGCGTAGTGCTGGCGCATCAGCCCGGCGCCGCCGCCCTCGATGCCGAGCGGCAGATCGCCCCAGAATTGGTGGCGGCCATCGACGGCAAATGATTGCCGGTCGTACTGCAAGCGCCAGCGGATCCCCTTGTCGCGGAGCCAGCGCACGGTGTCGGCGGTATCGCCGACCATGATGTCGACCAGCTCGGCGTCGCAGCGGCCTTCCGTGACCCGGCGCATGTCTGCGGCGAAGTCTGCGGACGTGTAGCGCGAGATGTCGGTGCGGGGCAGGCGTTCGTCGGCGGGGTCGTGGAGGAGGGCGCGCAGCTCGTCCAGGCCATCGTAGGTTGTCCGCGTGGCGCCCGCCGTGAAGAAACTATTGCCGCCCGCCCACTCGCGCGGGGCTTTCTCCAGCACGAGGACCCGCGCCCCCATCTCGCGCGCGGCGTGCGCGGCGCAGAGGGCGGCGTTGCCCGCGCCGACGATGATGACATCATACGTGGTCATGCCAGACGTGCTCCTCTCGTTCCGCCTCAACCTGCCAGGAGTTGTGCCCAGCGCGCTGGTATCGTACCCTACGCCGACCTGTCGCGTGGTCAGCGTGGGGAGGGGATATGGTCGAGTGGGCGGAGACGATCGGCGCGGCGCTCCACGCGCACAAAATCCGGCTCGTCGCCTATGTACCGGACGAGATGCTGATCCCGCTGGTGCGGCTGGTCGGCACCGACGCGGGGCTGGTGACCGTGACGGCGACGCGCGAGGAGGAGGCGATCGGCATCGCCGCCGGGGCCTTCTTCGGTGGGGGGCGCAGCGCGGTGCTGATGCAGAGCAGCGGCTTCGGCAACAGCGTCAACGTGCTGGCCTCGCTGGTGGTGCCCTATCAGGTGCCGGTGCCACTTTTCATCGCGGAGCGCGGGACGCTCGGCGAGCACAACGCGGTCCAGGTGCCGATCGCGCGGGCGCTACGCCCGACGCTCGATGCGCTCGGCATCCCGCACGTCACCCTCGCGCGGCTCGACGAGCTGGCCTTCCTGGCCGATCGCACCCTCCAGCAAGCCTTCCGCACGCGGGCCCCGGTCGCCCTGATCATCTCGCCGCAGCTGACGGGCGGGATGCAGCGGACGTGAGCGCGCGTTCGGGTGGGCAACGTCGGGCGCGAGCGACTGAGCGGGGGGTACGGATGGGCGGGCCGGCTGAGGGGGCACACGAGGTGCGGTTGAGTCGATTGGTGCTGACACGGCTGTTGGTCGGCCGCTTGTCTCAAGGCGAGGCGATCATCGCGGGGATCGGCAACACCAATTTCGATCTCGCGGCCGCCGCGCGGGAGCGGCCGGAGAACTTCTACATGCTCGGCAGCATGGGGCAGGCGGCCTCAATCGCGCTCGGGGTGGCGCTGATGCAGCCGATGCGGCGCGTCTTCGCGCTCGAGGGGGACGGCTCGCTGCTGATGAATCTCGGCTGCCTCGCCACGATCGGCAGCGTCGCGCCGCGCAATCTGACGATCGTCGCCTGGGATAATGGCGCGTACCAGATCACGGGCGGGCAGGTCACGGCGACGGCGCGCGGGGCCGACCTGGTGGCGATCGCGCGCGGCGCGGGGATCGCCGGGAGCGTCTGGGTCGACGACGAGGCCGCCTTCCTCGCCGCCGTCGAGCGCGCCGCGCACGCGGATGGCCCGCACTTCATCGCCGCGCGGATCGATCAGGCTCCCGGCGCGGCCCGCCCCGAGCGCGATCCGGTGGTCCTGAAGGAGCGCTTCATGCGGGGGCTCGGGGTGCGCTGAGGCGCAATCGAGGCTTCTGTTACGTTGTGCGGTGACGACCGAGATGGCACCGCTGTTCCGCAAGGAGCCGCCATGGTATTCGGGTCCACGACCGATAGCGGTGTGCGCGACCGCGCGGTTCCGTCGCCGTCAGGCCGTGTTCGGCGCACCGACTGCCGCTGGCCGGAGACAGCACCGCACAACGCAACAGCACTCCAGCTCAGGCCGCCGCCCCGAGTTGCCCACATCCCGGCCCGCGTCCGCATCGCCGTCGTGCCATCGCCCCTATCTCCCCTTGTGTCGGCCGATTACTCCATCCGGGCTGGATTGGTAGCAGCCTCGTGCTTCGAGTGCCAAGATCGAGACCCGGATGGGAACGCAGCCAGCACCGGGGAGCCTGATCAAGCACGGGCTCGATCCGCAGGCGCGCGCGTTCCTGGCGACGGGCAACCCCGATGATGCCACTGAACTGCCCGAGGAGCGGGCGCGCGTGGCCGCACCCATGGCCGGGTTGCCCGCCGAGATCGCGGTCGTCTCGGAACGGGGCAGCTGGACCGGCTGCTACACGAACGTGTCGGCGCATCTCAACGACGGCGCCCCGCTCGCCGTCGCCGCCGCGCAGGCCCGCGAGGCGATCCGCATCCCCGACGCGGCCAAGCGCATCGCCGCGTCGGGCGAGGTCGTGACCCTCTGGTCCGCACCGCGGCAGCGATGGCGTGCGGTGGCGTCGGGGCGCGTCAGCCCCCCGCCGCGCGCTCCGCGCCGAGCAGCGCCTCGCGCAATCGGTGGGTGAGATGGGTGCCGTCGCGCGGCGGCAGGACGCGCGGCGCGGCGCCCTGCGCCACCTTGACCACGGCGAAGAGGAGGCCGTCATCATCATGCAGCTGGTCGCGCAGGCGCGCGACTTCGGTCGCCTGCCGGACGGTCGCGGCCCGCGCGATGCCGCACGCGCGCGCGACCGCCGCCAGGTCGGTGCCCATCGCGGTGTGGGTCGGCTGTTGGCCGGTTTCGCCGTATTGCTCGTTGTCGAGCACCACGATCCGCAAGTTCGGCGGTCGCTGGGCGGCGATGGTCGCCAGGCTACCCAGCCCCATCAGCATCTCGCCGTCGCCGGTCAGCACCAGCACCGGCCGCTCCGGCTGCGCCAGCGCCAGCCCCAGGCCCACCATCGCCGCCCCGCCCATGGCCCCCCACAGCGGGAAGTCGCGCGGCGTGTCGCCACAGGCGGCGACGTCGTAGGCCGGCGCGCCAAGCCCCGCCACCACGAGCAACGCACCGCGTTCCGCCAAGAGATCGCGCACCACCGCGCGGCGATCGAGCGTGCTCATCGCGTCCCCCCGAAATCTTTCGCCCCGATCAGGCGCTGCGCGAGCAGGACCGCGACGCGGCGACGGCTGGCGAACGCGAGTTCGAGCGCGGCCGCCGCGGTCGGCCCCACATCGGCGGGTGTCTCGGCGCGGTACACATGGACGCCGACAGCTTCCAGCGCGGCGGGGGTACCCTGGCCCATCGGGACCTGCCAGGGGTTGAACTCGCCCCATTCGCCGCGCATCGTCACCAGGATGAAGAGGGGCATGTTGCAGATCTGCGGGAGTGAGAGCATGTTGATGCAGTTGCCGACGCCGCTCGATTGCATCAGCAGCGCCGCCCGCCGCCCGCCGAGGAATGCGCCTGCCGCCAGGGCAACCCCTTCCTCCTCGGTCGTCAGGGTCACGGTGCGGAGGGTCTCGTCCTCCTGGCAACGTTCGATCAGGCCCTTCAGCCCGCCATCCGGCACGAACCCGATCACCCCGATCCCCTTGGCCCGGAAGAGCGCGTGGAGGTCGGCGTCCCAATCCGGCGCGACCGTGTCGACTTCGAGCGCCGTCGTCATCACATCCTCCGTCTCGCCTACGCGCGCAGGGGACTGGCGGGCCACCGCCGACCGTCGCCCTTACCCCTCGCGCGCAGTCTATCGTCACCGCCTGCTGTGCTGGCTACTTTCGCCATCCACCATGAGAATCTGGCGCTCTCGCGGAGTGAGTGCCAGAAAATATCGCCGGATGGCGAAAGTAGCCAGCACAGGCCTCATCAAAGACGGTGCCATCGCCGCCTGAAGCAGACTCAGCTGTGCCATGGCCGGCCATTGGCCATCTTGCGCCGATCCGCACGGCGAACCGGGAGCGGCAATGTCCGTAGGCCAGATCAACGCCCGCGCCCCACGGCACTGGTCGACTCGCGCCAGAACGAGAGGTTGCTTGCTCGCCGTTGGCCAAGCCTGTGCGCGCCTTCGATAGCCTGCTCGCTGATTATTGACACCTTACGGCAGGCCAGGACCGGACACGACGATGCCAGATGGAGTTTTCACACCGCACACGGTCGCCACAGCTCATTCCGCGCCGAAATAATCCTGCTGCGGGACGACGACACGGCTCGACCGGGCCTGCTCCTCCGCTCGTCGCCAGGTGCGCAGGCAATGCGGTGGGGTACAATCGCTCGGCGCATCGCCCGCGAGGATGACCGCTATGCCCAGCGGCGCGGGGCCGAGATCGTCCTCGCGGTTATTGTACTGGCTCGCCCCCCAGCGGGGGCCGACAGCGACCAGCGTGAAGGCGGTGAACGCCCCGCGCGCCTCGTCCCAGGTCGCCTCACCCCGCATGGTGGCGTCGTAGCCAGTCGGGTAGCGCCGCTCCTCGTGATCCTCCGGGCGGGTCCACCCGGCCTCATACTCGAGGTGGAGGCCACCCTGCAACGCCAAACGGACCGTGTCGCCCTCGATCGCGACGGTCTCCGCCGTCAGCGCGGCGGCTCGGATCGCCTCGGTTGGCCAGGCGAACGGCTCGCCGCGCACGAAGTCGCGGAAGTGGAACCGGGCCAGGCGGCGGACGACCGCCCGTGGCAACGCGCGACGACCGCCCACGGCGCGCGGCTCGGGGACGAACGCCCGCGCCTCGTCGCGCGTGATCCAGGCGTAATCGAGGTTCCAGGCGATCTTGCGCCAGTCATCCGGGCGCTCATCGACGTCGCGCGGCAGATCGCGCGCCGCCACCTCGAGGACCAGGCCCCCGATCGGGTAGCCACTCTCTTCGGGCGCATCGGCGGAGAGCTGGACGGGCGCGGGGCCACCCAAGCGGTAACCCGCCTTCCAGCGATCGAGCCCGGTCCGCAGCATCCCTTCCATGCCGGTGGCCTCGCGCGTGTTGACCGCAGCTAGGAATTGCCCCTCGGGGGTGAAGGCGTAGCTCCCCTGACGGGTCGTGGTCGGGTAGGTCCGGCCACCGTAGTGTCCCTGCTCCGCGATGTGGCGGAAAAACTCGCCCTTGTCGTCCTGCTGTCGCTCCAGGGCGGAGCTATTCTCCGCCACGGGGATGAACTCGCCTGCGGCGAGGGCGATGACTCGCGGGTCGCTGAAAGCCTGCGCACGGCCGGCCACACCGTTGTTTCAAGTGCAGCCGAGCGGGTTCCCATTCATCGCCCAGAGGAAGACCGGCTTCCCCTGCTCCCGCGCCAGGCGACACGCCTCGCGCAGATCGGACTGCCAGGGGACCGCGCGCCACCGCAACTCCGCCGCCGCCGGGCGGATGGACCGCAGATAATCGCGGAAGTTGGCACCGTCGAGCGCCCGCATCGTCGCACCCGGCGCATTTATCGATGTCACAGTCTACCGCTCCTTGCGAGGCGACGGCGACGCGCAATGTGATGCGCGTCGCCGTCGCGTCCTATCGGCCTACTGGCCCTTCAGCGCCGCTTGGAACTCCTGGCGGATCTGGTCGCCGCCACGGCTCTTCCAGTCCCTGATGAACGTTTCCAGGCTGCCGATCGGCTCGCGCCCGGTGACGATCGCCGTGACCCGGTCGAAGCCGAACTGGTTCAACTCGGCCTGCTTGGCGACGTTCGTCTGCGAATAGAGCGGCCAGCTCGGGTCGTCGATGCCGATCTTGAGGATGTCGGTGGCGAGCTTTTGCGCCGCCTCGGCCGCCCCCGGCACGGTCGGATAGTAGAAGACCGGCAGCCCCGCCATCGCGTAGACGAGGTCGCCGCGCTCGGCGGTGCCGGCATCGGTCAGGCTCAACGCGCCGGTGGCCGGATCGCGCTGCGAATCGACCCCCTCGATCCCGTAGTTGAGGAAGTTGTACTCGTCGCTGCCGAACGGCGCGGCCAGGTAGTCGAGGATCCGCAGCAGTTCCTTGACCCGGTTCTGATCCTTCACCGCTGAAGGGATACCGACGAACCCGAAGGAACCCTGCGTGTTGCGGGTCACGCCCTTGCTGCCGCCGGTGACCGACGGCAGCAGGCCGGCCAGTTGCGCCTGGGCGTTCGCCTGGACGACGCTGTAGTACGTCGTGCCGGTCGCTTTGGGGCTGACGAAGTTGCCGAAGCCCTCGCTGTGCAGGCCGACCTTGCCGCCGACGAACGCCGTCTTCGCCTGGGCGAAGGTCATGCCGCCGGAATCGGGGTGGTACGAGCCGTCCGCGAAGAGTTGCCGCAGGAAATCGAGCCCCTGGCGGAACTCCTCCGTCTCGATCTGATGGGTCAGCGTGCCGTCCGCGTTCACCCGCCAGTTGAAGGGGACCCCGTGCATGTTGAAGGAGACGCGGGAATCGTCCCAACCGTTCGAGTCGCTGCCGTAGCGGCCGAGGCCCCAGGTATCGGGCTGCCCATTGCCGTCCGGGTCGTTCTTCGTGAACGCGGTGAGCATCGCGCGGACATCGGCGGGGCTCTTCGGCTCCGCAAGGTTCAGCTTCTTGCCCCAGTCGGCGCGGTAGAAACCGATGTTGCCGTTGCGCTGGAGCGGCTTCGGCACCCCGTAGTACTTACCCTTGAAGCTGACATTCTTCCACATGTACTGGGGGAAGGTGGCGAGATTCTTGTACTCCTTGATCGCGTCGCCCGTGACGTAAGGGGTCAGATCGAGGAACGCGCCCTGATCCAGCGCCCGGTATTGCGGCGAGGCGTTCTGGCCGGGGTTGAGGTAGTACAACTCCGGCAAGCTCCCGCCGGCGAGCAGCGCGGCGGACTTCTCGCCGTAGCTCGGCTGCGGCGTGATGATCGGGTCCCAACTGCAGCCCAAGCGCTTCTCGAGTTCCTGCCAAAACTTGTTCTGGTCGCGCGCCACCGGCGGCGACTGGTACGAGATGGTGAAGACGCTCACCTTGCCGCCCTTGCTCGGCGTGCCGGTGTAGCTCTTCGGCAGGTTAGTCGGCACGACGGTGATGGCGTCCGGCACGCCCTCGAGCGTCGCGGTGATCCGGCCACCGCTCGCTGTGGGGCTGCCCGACGCGCCCGGCGCCGCCCCGGCGGCGGTGCGGGTCGCGCCGACCGTTGCGGCGGCACCGCTGCCACTCGTGGGCGCGGCCGAAGCGCCCGTGGCTGGTGCCGCCGAGGCCCCGGTCGATGGCGCGACGGACGGCGCGGCACTTGAGGCCGAGGTCCCGACCGTTGGCGTCGCCGCGCCGCTGCCGCACGCCGCCAGGAGGGCGGCCCCGGCGAGGCCGAGCGAGGCCCGCAGGAAGGCGCGGCGGCGGAGCAGGCCGGATGGCGCAGCCATCCGCTCGTCGGCGTGTGTTGAGCGATCGTCCATGACACTCCTCCTGATCCCGTCCGGCCCGACATCCAGGCCGGCGATTGTTGTTGGCCCGCCCCCGCGGGCCCCACCCCTCGTCTCCGCGATGCCCTGTATGTGCATGCCCGGCGCGGGCGCTAACCCTTGATCGCGCCGGTCAGGACACCCTGGGCGAAGTACTTCTGCAGGAACGGATAGACGAGTAAAATCGGCACCGTCGCGACCACGACCACCGCCATTTGGATCGATTGCGCGGGCGGCGGCGGCTGATTCGGATCGAGGTTGACGGCGCTGGCGAGCGAACTGCCCTGCAAGACGTACTGGCGCAACACCAGCTGGATCGGCCACTTGCTCGCGTCGTTGAGGTAGAGGATCGCGTTGAAGAACGAGTTCCAGATCTCGACCCCGTAGAAGAGGGCGATCACGGCCAGCACCGCCTTCGAGAGCGGCAAGACGATCAGCCAGAGGATCTGCCAATCATTCGCGCCGTCGAGCCGGGCGCTCTCGAGCAGCTCGCGCGGCAAGCCCATGAAGAAGTTGCGCAGGACCACCAGGTTGAACGCGCCGATCAGCCCCGGCGCGATCAGCGATTGGTAGGTGTCGATCATACTCAGATTCCGCACCAGCAAATAGCTGGGGATGATGCCGGGGGAGAAGAGCAACGTCCCGAGGACGAGGAAGAGGACCGGCTTCGCGCCCGGCACGCTCGTGCGACTCAGGCCGTAGGCCAGCGCCACGCTGAAGATCATCTTCAGGGTCGTCCCGACCGCCACGAGGCCGACGCTGACGAACAACGCCCGGATCACCACGCCGCCGGTCAGGATAGCGCGGTAGGCCTCGAGCGACGGGTTCTTCGGGAAGAGGATCAGCCCCCCGCCGCTCACGTCCCTGGGGCTGGAGAAGCTGACCGCCACGATGTAGACGAAGGGCAAGACGACGAGCAGCGCGGTCACCAAGAGGAAGCCGAACTTGAGCGTTTGGACGAGCGGGCCGGGCTGCTCCATCCAGATCGGGCGACCGGGGTCGCGCCGTCGGCGCGGGGTGCCCGAGGCGGCGATGGTCGAGGCGATGGCGGCGACCTCATCGCCACCGGCGGCCTGTGCGGGGTTTGTGATCGACATCAGTAGACTCCTTCCTCGCCGAACCGCTTGGCGATCCAGTTCGAGCCGACGACGAGCATCGTCCCGACGACGCCGCGCACGAGGCCGACGGCGGTCGCGAAGCCCCAATCGCCGCCCTGGATACCCCGGAAGTAGACGAAGGTGTCGAGGACCTCCGACGCCTCCGAGCCGACCGCGCCGCGCTGCAAGTAATACTGCTCGAAGCCGGTGGACAGGGCCGACCCGAGGCGCAGGATGAGGAGCAGCACGATCACCGAGCGGATACTCGGCAGGGTGATATGCCACAGGCGTCGCCAGCCGACCGCGCCGTCCACCGCGCCCGCCTCGTACAGCTCCGTATCGACCTTGGTCAGCGCCGCCAGGAAGATGATCGTCCCCCAGCCGGCGTTCTTCCAGATGCTCTCGGCCACGACCAGCAACTTGAAGGTCGCGGGGTTGTTCATGATATCGATGACCCCCAGGCCCTGGTTGCGCAGCAATTGGTTGAACACCCCGGCCCCGCCGAGGATCTGCTGCCAGAGCGCGATCACGACGACCCAGGAGAGGAAGTAGGGCAGGTAGACGATGCTCTGCATCGTCCGCTTGATCCGATCGCTGAAGATGCTGTTCAGCACCAGGGCCAGGATCAAGGGGGCGGGGAAGGAGAAGAGCAGTTGCAACAGCTCGATCTGGATCGTGTTGGTCAGCGCCAGCTTGAAGTCGGCGTCGGTGAAGAGGCGCCGGAAGTTGGTCAGGCCGACCCAGGGACTCTCGGCGATCCCGAGGAATGGCGAGTAATCCTTGAACGCGATGACGTTCCCCAGCAGCGGCAAATACTGGAAGATCAAGAAGAAGAGCGCCCCGGGAACGATGAACAGGTACATCCAGCGGTCGCGCCACATCCGCTGCCCCAGCGACAGCCCCTTCGCGGCAGATCGGGCGCGCGTACCCTCCACGACGAGTTGGTTCGGCGGGTTCCTGAGCGCCATCCTTTCCTCCTTCTGCTCCGGCTCACGAGCCCGGATTCATCGCCTCGCCGATACGCCGCCCCCACGCCGACTCATCGCGGTTGCGACCCTGCCACCGCCCCTACCATCATGGTACCGCGTGTCACCGCCCCCACCACCGAGCGGGCACAGACGCGCGCGACACTCACGCGCGCGCCTTAACCGACTGACGTTCGAGCAGTCGTGGCTGGAGAATGGTCAAGGTGACAGCCGCGTCCGGCCAAGCGAGTCGATAGGTGAGCGCCTGGATCGCCAAACGGCCCATACTGACCTTGTCCACGGCCAGCGTCGTCAGGGATGGCGTGGTCTGCTGGCCCAATTCGATGTCGTCGAAGCCCATGATCGAGAGATCGTCCGGGATGCGATAGCCCTGCGTTTGCACCGCGCGCAACGCCTCGACCGCGAAAGCGTCGTTGCTCCCGAAGATGGCGGTTATTTGCGGGGCGCGCTTGAGGAGCGCGAGCGTCGCGGCGGCCACATCATCCGGGGCGCGCTCGTCATCCGCGATATACGGGGTCAGGCCATGTTCGCGGAGCGCCCGGAGATACCCGGCGCGGCGCTGGGCGAAATTGGGATTGGCCGCCAGGAGCGCGCCGACAAACGCGATATCGCGGTGCCCCCGGGCGATCAGGTAGGCCACACCGCGATAGGTCCCGGCCTCGTTATCGGAAGCGATCGCATCGTAGGTGCCCGGCCGCGCGGGGGCGTCGACCAGCACCACCGGCATCGCCCGCCCGCCGACCAGCTCGCCGATCGTCCCCTCGCTCAGGGCACCGACGAGGAGCAAACCATCGAGCGGCTGCTCGAGCAGATGGCGCGGCAGGTCGAGCGGCTGGTTGTCGGCATTGACCGGGAGGGTCGCGTAGAGGAGATTCAGGCGCTGCTGGCGCGCGGCGGCATCGAGCCCGGTCACCACCCATGAATAGAACGAGTTGACGACCGAGTAGTCCTTGTCTGTCGCCCGTACCCGTGCCCGCACGATCAGCCCGATGTTGCGCGTGGTCGCCGACGCGGGGGCCGGTGGCGTGCGCGACCGATAGCCGAGCGCACGCGCTGCCTCGAGCACGCGCTGCCTGGTGCCGAGGCTGATACCAGGCTTCTGGCGCAAGACGAGGGACACCGTCGCGGCCGAGGCATTGCTGCGACGGGCGACGTCCTCGATCGTCACCTTTCGACCCATGCGGCGTCTCCTGTCATTAATACAAGTGATAGAAGAAAAAAATTTAGTGGTAGATCATCATTGTTCCGACAGTTCAGGATAGCATACGGCCTGTAAGACAGCAATGGCTTCCCGGCTCATTCACTACGCGGACTCTGTCGCTGACCCTCATTATGCCGCTCCCCGCAGCCGCGATCCGTCCGTAGGCTGGAAGTGAACCCCCGAGTAATGGCGATGCTGCGTTCAATTATCCCTCCCCCATAGCGCCCGCACGTCAGACTCGACGGCGATCGACGAGCGGATAGCCGACATCTGGTCATGTTATTACGGGAGACGTGACCAGACTTTAGTAATGTTTTAGTTATCTCCGTTGGCGAGTTTCTGTGAAGGTGCGCAAGCTGACCATGGAGGCACTCAGGATCTTGGTGGTGAGGCGGCGGGCGCGGCAGTCGAGGCGGAACTCCACTCTCGGGTCGGACAGGCGCATGGCGGCCTCCCGCGGCAGCGGGGCGACGGTGCGGCTAGCGGGCGGCCTCGCCCGCGCGCACCGCTCTCCGTGGCATACCCGATCGCGCGCCGTGTCGAACGGCGCGCGCCAGGCCGTCGCTGACGTCCGGCCGTGGGTGATCCCGTGCGGCGAGATGCGGCGATGAGCGCCCTTCTACACCGGCGCGCGTTCGTGCGCGAGGGGGGCCGCCGGGGAGCCGCCATGTCGGGGGGAAGTGGGCACGGCGGGAGAAACAAAAACCCCTGCGCTGACGCCGAAAACCGGGCCATACAGGTGCTGAAGAGGCGATCGAGTGTCACCCTGATTACGAAATAGCCGCTCTGCCAGACGACACGACCACGCGCGGCTGCCTCGCCGACGTCCACCTCGCCGCCTCGGCCATCCTGCTCAACTGACGCCACGCCCTAGGATCGGCACCCCAGCTTGGAAACGAAGATGCCAAATGGATCGGTTGTTTACTGGCAATCCCTAAACATTACTATAGCTGATATCGACGCACATTGAATTCGCTTATCTCCCTTCGCCAATCGAGTTCGTAGGGGTGCCTGGCACCCGAACTGCTCCCTGATCGAGTCGGGGCTAGTCAAGGCGGGAGGGCGGGGATGTCTCGACAGCATCGCATGGCAGTGGGCGGAATGATCGTCGTCCTCGCGCTCGCCACCCTGGCGCTGTACGCAGGAACACAACCGGCAGGCGGGGCGGTAGCCGCCAACATGCGCGGAGGATACGCCACGCCACGGCGCGACGGTGACCCTGTCGGCGTAGCAAAGTGAGACGTCAGCCCGGAGGAGGGGACGGCTGCCGTCAGCTTCTGGCGAAGCCTCGAGAACAGGCTCCACGCGCAAACTGCGCCGTTCCCCGAACCGAGCTTGTCGCTGTCCACCCCGGCTGCAGCACCTGTCGTTCACGGAACACCGGTGGAGTACGAAGGTTCCCTGCCGAAGGCGTCCACGAAAATGCGATAGCGGGACCGGACACAGGGCGATAGGCCCTCTGGCATGCCGAGGCCATGTCCGTTGCTCGGTCGACCTTCTCGGCGGCGGCGGTCTGCCTGGCGAGGGCCGCGAGCCGCTAGCGCCGTCGCCGGGCCACTTGCAGGTTGGGGAAGCACGCGTCCCCGGCGATGGAGGCCCGGTAGTCGCGCAAGTGCTTGGCGAGCCATACGAGGATCTGAGGACCCCTGTGGCCAGCTACGTGGTCTGTTTCATCATTGCGTGTCGGGTGACGAACCCCTCCCCGGCCCCGCTCCGCTCGCCCGCTGCGGCGGGCCTTCCGTCCCCTTGGACGGGGAGCATCTGCCTTTGCCGCTGCGGCGGCGACCCTCCCCTCAAAGGGAGGGCAGGGTGTCCCAAGCCAACCCAACACGCTCTGGTGAAACGCAGCACTCAGGGTCCATCAACGGACAACCTACGCGATTACTCCTCCAGTTTCCGAAGCGCGGAACCAATATCCGAAGGTGCAGGGGATAGGTTATTCGCTGACGCTATCGTAGCGGGCCAGCAGGCCGTCATAGTACTCGTAGGCCGTGATGACGCGGAAGCCGCAGGATTCGTAGAGGCCGAGGGCGTTGCGGTTGGTTGTCGCCACGTCGAGCGAGAAGTGGCGGTGGCCTGCAGCGTGGAGGGTCGCGATGGTGGCGGCGAGGAGGTGGCGACCGTGTCCGCGCCCGCGATGGGCGGGCAGGACGCCGAAGGCGCGGAGGTAGATGCCGCCGTCCTCGGGCAGGATGGCGAGCTTGCCGACGATGGTGCCGTCGAGTTCGGCGACGTACTCGCGCGCGCCGGGGCGGGTCAGGTTCTCCGCCGTCCAGGTGCGCGCTTCGTCGTCGGGCGTGGCGAAGGAGGCGACGAGCAGGGCGACCAACGCGTCGAGGTCGGCGGGGCCTGCCTGGCGCACGCGCCATGGGCCGGGCGGGATGGTCGGCGGGGTGGAGGTCGTGAGGGCCAGGTGGTACTCGCCGGAGGCGAGCGTGAGGCCGTGCGCCGCCGCGAAGGCCCGCCCGCTCGCTGATTCGCGCACGTTGACCAGCAGCAGTTCGGTGAGCCCCCGACGACGGGTTTCCGCCGTGGCGGACGCCACCAGCGCGCGGGCGAGGCCCTGGCGACAGTGGGCGGGGTGGACGATCGCGGTCAGTTCGCAGGACGGGCCGAAGGGGTCGAGCGGGGCGTAGCCGACGAGTGTGCCGTGGTCATACCAGCAGAAGTCGTTCGCTTGCCCGGTCGGGCGGCGGGCCAGCATGGCCGTGTTCAGTTTCACGCCGTGTCCGTCGTGGGACTGGGCGGTGGCGACGAGCGCGGCGACGGCGAGCTGTTCGGCGGGGGTCAATTGCTCTCGGGCGGTTGGGCCGTGGGGTGGGGTGGTATCCATGGTGCTCCTTGTTCACTCCCGTTGCGGCGGGGGGGCGATGTGGTGTCGCTCCCAGGCCCCGCTGCGCTCTGCCGTGGGCCCCGCTGCGCTCACACCCGTGAAGGGCAGGTGTCGCTGGAGCATCGCTGGACCACCGCGACTGGTGGCTCCCGCCGTGACGGGACGACCGGACGACGGGATGACGGGATACTCCCCGCCGCGACGGGCCTGATGTGCCTCCATGGGGGAGGTGGGTGGGGCGGCGGTCCGGGGGTGGGGATCAGGTGAGGTCGATGCGGGCACCGTGGGCGCGGGCGAGGAGGACGGCGTGGGTGAGGTCGAGGCGGGTGGCATTGAGGGTGAGGGCGGCGAAGTCGATGCCGTCCATGGTGGCGCCGCGCAGGTCGGCTTTGTCGAGTTTGGCGTGCTGGAGGTTGGCGTGGGTGAGGTCGCAGCCGCGGAGGTCGGAGGCGCGGAGGTCGCATTCGTAGAGGTCGGCCTCGGCGAAGCGGATGCCGCGCAGGTCGCGCTTGCGGAGGTCGTGGAAGCGGAGGCTGGTGTAGGACCAGTCGCCCCCGGCGATGGTGACGGCGGCGAGGTCGGCGTCTGCGAAGGTGGAACCGGTCATTTTGCAGGCGTGGAACTCGGCGGCGAAGAGTTTGGCGAGGTGGAAGCGGCAGTTGAGGAAGGCGGTTTCGCGGTGGACGGAGCCGTTGAGCGCGGCGCCGGTGAAGTCGCAGGCGTCGAAGATGCAGCCGGTGGTGAAGGCCTGGGCGAGGTCGGTGTGGCGGAAGGTGCAGCGCGTGAAGCGGCAGGCGCGCAGGGTGGCGTCGGTGAGGGTGGCACCGTCGAAGGTGTGGTCGTGGTGGTGGAGGTCGTCCCAGGTGGGGGGCATGGGGGCCTTTCGTGTGTGGA
>JAABUN010002373.1_pt1 | contig 33927 bp, 29 predicted proteins | sample 5559311 | NCBI WGS metagenome assembly JAABUN01 (sample SAMN10711877, study PRJNA513370) | rock metagenome | isolation source: Antarctica rocks | place: Antarctica: Victoria Land, Siegfried Peak sud | reverse complement strand
GCAACAACTGACCACGTACTTTTAATAGAACATTATGGAAAGCTAAAGCCCGTAGTGTGCCAAATCTAATACGCTATAATTGATTATCAAACTGTTAGAGTTGTTAAGTGTCAAACTTGAGAAAAAGTGGATTTACTTGCTGTAAAAGCATAGGTTTTTCGTGCTATTTGTAGTATTCTGTTCTGCCTTAAGGTTGGTTTACATGTCCAATTACACCTTCAGCTTGTTCAGACATAACAGACGGCAAACCCTGAGAAAGTCTCCTCTTTTAGAAAATCAAATAATGTATTAATAGCCACACGTGTTTCGTTAAAAACAGGCGCTCCTCAGGCAAACCTTCCTTCTTTTTACATCAAATTTTATCTTTGATACACCCGCACATAGTCCACATACATTTTTTGAGGAAAAACACTTGAAGCATCAGGATTGCCGGGCCAGTCGCCACCCACGGCAACGTTGAATATTAAGAAGAAATCTTTGTCGAATGGAAAGTTGCTACCAGTTACTTGCTGCATGCTTAGTTCATAATATTTAGTGCTGTCCACAAACCATTCAATTTTATCTGCGCTCCACTCAATACTAAAAACATGAAAGCCGTTAGAATAATCACCCGATGGTAAAGTATAATTACCGCCGGCGCTGGCATGATTTGCCGATGATGAACCCCAATGTGCAGTACCATAAATTTTATTTGGATACTTACCTATCAGTTCCATAATATCCAATTCTCCGCATGCCGGCCAGTTTATGGTGCTAATGTTTTCGCCAAGCATCCATAATGCAGGCCATATTCCTTTTGTAACTGGCAGCTTGGCTTTAATATCCACTCTGCCATAAGTAAACTTTTGCTTGCCTTTTGTGGTAAGTCTTGCAGAAGTATAATTGTTGAAACCTATACTATCTTTTTTTGCTTCAATCACTAAATTCCCATTTTCCATATAAGCATTATTAGTGCCTGCTATGTAAGTTTGCAACTCATGGTTCCCCCACCCGCCGCCACCAGTTTCATAATTCCAGTTACCCGTATTTAAGGCAGTGCCGTTAAATTCATCACTCCATACTAATTCCAGGATACCAATGTTTTCAAGTTTTACAGTTGCTTTGTCGTTTTGCAACTGAGCGCCAATGGCATTAGTGAGTTTTAAATAAAATTGCTGCGTACTTTGCTTTAATTTCCTTCCAATAACCGGCACTTCTACAAATGCTTCCGACTGACCAGGCCCTATGGTAACCGTACCTGATTTAGGTATAAAATCTATTGCAGCTTTAGCAGTCCCTTCTTCAGTGGCATAATCTACTTTTATTGTTTGGTCACTTACAGGGGCTACACTTATCCGAAACTTTACTACTGAATTTAAAGAGTCCCTTTTTTGAATAACATCTTCTACTTTAATAAAGCTATTTTTCAAATCAGGAGTAGGGTTATTCTTCTTGCAAGACATGAAGGGAATTACAAGGCAAAGCACAAATATTTTAAACGGCGCCATAGAAATGTTATTAGTTGATATGTTAAGTTTATTCATTGATATTAATCGTTGAAAATTTCAGCCACCTTAAACCCTACACCGTAAACCTTCCACCTTTCTCTTCAGCATCTCCTTCACTTCACTTTCCCATTCGTGTTTAAGAATTGACAGCACAATTGAATCCCTCCTTCCTCCGTCACGCCTTGGCATGTTGCTTCTTAAAATACCATCAACTTTGCATCCAATACTTTTCATTGCTGCAACACTTCTTGCATTATCATTATCTGCTCTAAACTCTACCCGTTCCATTTGCCATTTTTCAAATGCAAACTCAAGCAATAAGTATTTACAATTTTTATTCAGCCCCGTTCCCTGAAATTGTTTTCCATACCAGGTATAACCTAATTGCAAAGTTTGAAAATCGGGCTGAATATCATAAAACCTTGTACTTCCTGCATAGCGGTTTTTGGTTTTATCATATACTATAAAAGGATATTCTTTTTTCTCGCTTCTTCCGTCAACTGAAGTTTGTAAATATTGTTTCAGGTTATCTTTTCCTGCTGCAGTAAGTAACGAAAACCTCCACAGGTCTTGTTCGTTTTCACTAAACTCCAAAAGATTTTCAAAGTCAGAAGCACGCAAAGGCCTTAATAAAACTTTTTCATTTTCAAGAACATAATCCGCAGATAAATCAAGGCTCATCTTTTGATATTTTAAAAGCTACATAATAAACCATCCAAAAATTGTTTGGTTAAAAATAATGATATTGCACTTTAAATTTATTTAAATAATGTGTGGAATTGTTGGTTACACAGGGCAGCGTGAGGCTTATCCTGTAATTTTGAAAGGTTTAAAAAGATTGGAATACCGCGGATACGACAGCTCTGGTGTTGCTTTGCTTAACGGCGATTTAAAGGTTTATAAAAAAAAAGGAAAGGTAAGCGAACTTGAGGAATCTGTTGTTGGTAAAAACATGCATGCCTTTACCGGCATTGGCCATACACGCTGGGCTACACATGGCGAACCCAGCGACAGAAACGCCCATCCACACATAAGCGCAAGCGGGCAAATAGCTATGATCCATAATGGTATTATCGAAAACTATGCAGCTATTAAACGCGAACTTATCAATAAAGACTACCACTTTAAAAGCGATACCGATACAGAAGTATTACTGAATTTTATTGAAGATATTAAAAACAATAACAACTGCACTTTAGAACAGGCGCTGCGTATTGCCCTTAAAAGAATAGTTGGTGCATATTGCATTTTATTAATTGAGAAAGATGATCCTGAAACTATTATAGCTGCCCGAAAAGGCAGTCCGTTGGTAATTGGTATTGGTAAGGGAGAACATTTTCTCGCCTCCGATGCTTCGCCTATTATTGAATATACAAAGGAAGTGGTTTATGTAAATGATTATGAAATAGCCATCGTAAAACCCGATGAACTTATTTTAAAGAACCTTGGAAATGAAAAGCAAACTCCTTTTATTCAAAAGCTCGACATGGAGCTTGCTGCTATTGAAAAAGGCGGCTACGATCATTTCATGCTGAAGGAGATTCATGAGCAACCTGATACTATTTTTGATTGCTTAAGAGGTCGCTTAAATGCTGAGGCCGCCACCATAACTATGAGCGGGGTTCAGAACAATATACAGGCTTTAACCAATGCGCAACGTATGGTAATGGTTGCATGCGGCACAAGCTGGCACGCAGGATTACTGGCAGAATATATGTTTGAAGAACTGTGCCGCATTCCGGTGGAAGTTGAATATGCAAGTGAGTTTCGTTATCGAAACCCTGTTATTCAGCCCGGCGATGTTATTATTGCCATCTCTCAAAGCGGAGAAACTGCCGATACATTGGTGGCGCTTGAAAATGCAAAACAACAGGGAGCTTTTATTTTTGGTGTTGTAAACGCAGTGGGAAGCAGCATTGCCCGAATGAGCGATGCCGGAGCTTATAGCCATGCCGGCCCCGAAATTGGTGTTGCAAGCACCAAAGCATTTACCGGGCAGTTAGCAGTGCTTGCAATGATGGCTTTAAAAATAGGTTATGCAAAAGGTACGCTCAATGAAAAAAGATACCTCGAATTAATTAGAGGGCTTGAAGAAATTCCGGAGAAAGTAAGGCAGATACTAAATGATACGTCAGCCATTCAGGCCATTGCAGAAAAATATAAAGATGCAACTGATTTTCTTTACCTCGGCCGTGGTTATAATTTTCCCGTTGCTTTGGAAGGCGCATTAAAGCTGAAAGAAATTTCTTACATTCATGCTGAAGGATATCCCGCAGCAGAAATGAAACATGGCCCGATTGCTTTGGTTGACGATAAATTACCGGTTGTATTTGTAGCAACCAAAGATCGTTATTATGAAAAGATCGTTTCCAACGTGCAGGAAATAAAGGCACGAAAAGGAAGGGTAATTGCTGTAGCTACCGAAGGAGATACAGTTATTCCGGCCATGGCTGATGATGTAATGTATGTGCCGGATGCCGATGAAGTTTTAGCGCCTTTATTAAGTGTTATTCCTTTGCAGTTATTGAGCTATTACATTGGTATTGCTAAAGGTTTAGATGTAGATAAACCACGAAATCTCGCAAAATCTGTGACGGTTGAATAATGGCACAAGCTTCCAATAAATTTTATTTTTAAGACAACCTCTAATATCCTCTTTTATGTCTTCTGCAACAAACGAAATACGCAAGCAAAGTATATCTTCATTAGGTTCGCAATTTGTATCTTCAGAATTTCTACCTGCCGGAAAAGATGAATATTATTTAAGAAATATTCAAAACAGGAATGGCATAAACTACAGGCAGCTTACAGCCTACGAAATTGAAGTATTGGTTCGTAACCGCAATACTGCTGCCGATTGGAATAAATTATTGGTATCGGATGCTTTTAACCCTGAGCTTGTAAAGAACTGTAAGTTTTACGGTCTGGTTCGCATAGGAAAACTTGAACCTTTTTGTCTTGAGTTCAGTGATCTGAAAGTCCCCGTAGGTCTTTACAACTCAACCATCATTAGTTGCGATTTCGGCGACAACGTTGTAATTGATAATGTTAGCTATATGTCTCACTACATCATCGGAAGTGAGGTAATTATTACTAATGTAAATGAACTGGTAACAACCAATCATGCCAAGTTTGGAATTGGCATACTAAAAGAAGGCGAAGAAGAAGTGGTGCGTATCTGGATGGAGCTTTGTAATGAAAACGGGGGGCGCAAAGTAATTCCATTTAATGGGATGTTGACCGGCGACGCTTACCTGTGGACGAAGTACCGTGATGATGATGAACTGCTTCAAAAGTTTAAAGAGCTTACTGAAGCTGAATTTGATAAGAAACGAGGCTATTACGGCAAAGTGGGCGACAGAACAGTTATTAAAAACTGTAATATTATTAAAGATGTTTGGGTTGGTACAGATGCATATTTAAAAGGAGCAAATAAACTTAAAAACTTAACTATTAACTCAGGCCCGGAAGGTAAATCCCAAATTGGTGAAGGATGCGAAATGGTAAACGGAATTATGGGTTTTGGTTGCCGCGCCTTTTATGGAGTTAAGGCTGTTCGTTTTGTTATGGCTTCACATTCTCAGTTGAAATACGGAGCCCGCCTAATCAACTCTTACCTGGGTAACAACTCCACCATTTCGTGCTGCGAAGTATTGAACTCTCTCATCTTTCCCGCTCACGAGCAACACCACAATAACTCTTTTTTATGCGCCTCACTTGTAATGGGCCAAAGCAATATGGCTGCCGGGGCAACCATTGGTTCTAACCATAACAGCCGCAGTGCAGATGGAGAAATTATTGCAGGCAGAGGTTTTTGGCCGGGGCTATGTGTGAGCCTGAAGCATAATTCAAAATTCGCCGGCTTCTCTATAGTTGCCAAAGGCGATTATCCTAATGAATTAAATATCCGCATTCCTTTCTCTTTAATCAGTAACGATGTTACAAAAGATCAGCTAATAATAATGCCGGGCTATTGGTTTATGTACAACATGTATGCATTGGAAAGAAACGCGTGGAAGTACATTGACCGTGATAAAAGACAGGAAAGAATTCAGCAAATCGAATACGATTACCTTGCTCCCGATAGTATTAATGAGATGGTGGAATCCATTAAACTATTGCAGCAATTTACAGGTAAAGCATATTTAAAAAGAGAACACCCGAACGAAAAATATGGAATTGAAGAAACTGTTGCAACAGGAAAACAACTGCTTGAAAACTATGATCGTGTAGTAGATGAACTGGAAATTTGTGCTGACTGTTTTGAGAATTCTAAAAGAAATGTTGTTATAGTAAAAGCGATGAAAGCCTATCATCTGTTTAAAGAATTGATTCATTTTTATGCTGCCACTCAACTGATAAATCATATTAGTACAAATGAAACCGCTTCTTTCGAAGATTTGAAAAATTCCGTTAGAACAGAAGATAATTTAAATGACTGGCTGAATATTGGCGGCCAGCTTATACCGGTTGACGAAGTAAATAACTTAATTAAAAAAGTAAAAGATAATAAGATAAGATCATGGAAGGATCTGCATGATTTTTATGTGCAGCAAGGCAACCATTATCCCGCTCAAAAGCTACGGCATGCAATGTGGGCATTAGAGGAGGTAACAGGTATTTCTACAAACAATTTCAACGAAGAAACCTTTGCCTTTTTATTAAATGCCGCTATCCAAACAAAAGAGTGGATGACCAAAGGTATTTACGAATCAAGGGCTAAAGATTACTCGAACCCATTTAAAAAAATGGTTTACGATAATTTGGAGGAGATGAACGCAGTGATGGGTAGCCTTGAAGAAAACACCTTTATCAATCAACAGAAAGATGAGTTGGAGAAGTTTAAAAAGCAGACAGCAGCTATAAAGAAGCAATTTGAATTATATGCTCTGACGGCAGTTTAAAATAAAGAATTGATAAACAGAAAAGTCGTATTAACACTGTGAAAAAAACCAGCTATTTTTTTCTAAAGAAAATACGAATAGGTACCCCTGTAAAATTAAAATTCTGGCGCAATTGATTTTCGAGATAATTTTTATAAGACGTTTTAATATCCTCAGGATAATTGGTAAAAAAAGCAAACGAAGGAACCTGCGTTGGCAACTGAGTTACATATTTAATCTTAACCTGATTGCCCCGAACAACCGGCGCCTGATACGACTCAACCGCTTTGAGCATTACTTCATTCAATCGTGATGTTGAAATTTTCCTTGTTTTGTTTTCATAAACCTCAAGAGCAACTTCCATCGCTTTAAAAATCCTCGTCTTTTCCCTTACAGAAATAAAAAGAACAGGTACATCGGTAAACGGTGCCATTTTTTCTTTAAGCTGCTTTTCATAATTGCGTGCGGTATTGGTTTCTTTATCTAACAAATCCCATTTGTTTACCAGTACAACTATGCCTTTGCCTTTTTTTGCTGCGAGGCTAAAAATATTTAAATCCTGAGCTGTTATACCTTTAGGTGCATCAAGTACCAGCAAGCAAACATCTGCTTCATCCATAGCTTTAATGGCACGGATTACTGAATAGAACTCAAGGTCTTCATTCACTTTGGTCTTGCGCCTGATGCCCGCCGTATCAATTAATATAAGCTCCTTTTGAAAAAGATTATAGTGCGTATGAATAGTATCGCGTGTAGTGCCGGCAATTTCGCTTACAATAGTTCTCTCCTGCCCTATCAAGGCATTGAGCAAAGATGATTTCCCCACATTGGGCTGACCCATAATGGAAAACTTCGGTAGCTCGCTTTTTTCAATACTATCTTCCGAAGCCTGCGGTGTAATGAGTTCAGCTACCTCATCAAGAATTTCACCTGTGCCGCTGCCGCTTATACTGCTTACGAAAAAAACCTTATCAATTCCGAGGCTGTAAAATTCATTTGCTTCCAAAAGGCGTTCGCTATTATCTACTTTATTTACACATAAAAATACAGGTTTAGTAGTGCGGCGTAAAACATCAGCCATTGCTCCGTCAAGGTCGGTTATACCGGTTGTAACATCTACCATAAAAATAAGCGCGTTGGCTTCTTCAATGGCTATCTTAACCTGCTTGCGTATCTCGGTTTCAAATATATCGGCAGTGTTTGGCACAAAGCCGCCTGTGTCAATTACATTAAATGTTTTTCCTGCCCATTCGGCAATTCCGTACTGGCGGTCGCGTGTTACGCCGCTTGTGTCATCCACAATTGCCTTTCGCTGCTCGAGCAGGCGATTGAAAAAAGTGCTTTTGCCAACATTTGGGCGGCCAACTATTGCTACTGTAAATCCCATAACCCTCACCTAACCTCTCCCTGCAAGGGAGAGGGGTTTTTTTAATTTTTATTAATTATTCTTTTACTATCACAATCAACTTTTCACCTATTAACCTCTTAACTTATCAACCTATCAACTTCTCAACCTATCAACCACTCAACCTATCAACCCTTCAACCATTCAACTACTCAACCCCCATACCCATATTCCCTCAATTTCAATTCATCATCGCGCCATTTGTTTTTTACTTTTACAAATAACTGCAGAAATACTTTCTGCTCTAAAAATTTTTCAATGTCTTCTCTTGCAAGTGTACCCAATTGCTTTATCATCTTACCGCCTTCTCCAAGTATAATTGCTTTCTGGCTTTCGCGTTGAACTATAATATCAGCCTGTATTTTTACAAGTGTATCTTTCTCTTTAAACTCATTAACCAAAACTGTTGTGTGATAAGGAATTTCATCACCAAAAAGCAAAAAAACTTTTTCCCTCACCATTTCGCCGACAAAAAATTTTGTTGGTAAATCGGTAAGGTCGTCTTCATTATAAAACGGCTCGCCTTCGGGTAAGTATTTTAAAATAGCAGTTAATAAAATGTCTGTGTTTTCATTCTTAATCGCAGATATTCCTATGCTCTCTTTGCAGTAAGGCTTCGCAGAAAAGAAAGCTTTTGCTTCCTCAAACTTTGCGGCATTCGCTGTATCAATCTTGGTTATAACAAGTATTGCCGGAACTTTTAATTTTAGTGAAGTAAATATTTCATCTGCTTGGTGCCGGTTTTCTTTGATGTCAACCAACAGTAAGGCAACATCTGCATCTTCCAAACTGCCTTTAACAGCCCTCATCATTTTCTCGTGCAACTTGTATTTCGGTTCAATTATTCCCGGAGTATCGGAAAAGATGATCTGGTATTCGCCTTCTTTATTTAAAAAGCCTTTTATCCGGTGTCGTGTAGTTTGTACCTTAGAGCTTACAATCGCCAACTTCTCGCCAATAAGCGAATTAAGCAAAGTGCTTTTACCCGCATTTGGCTTACCAAATATATTTACAAAACCAACTTTCATTTGCTTACGTAACCTGCACAAAAAGGTTTTGTGCTAAATGTTAAGTGCGCAAAAGTAAGTGTTTAAAAACTAAGGACTTTGTTATCCGGAAGATTTAATAAAAATTGACGAAGATAAGAAGTTACTGCACCAGGAATACTAATTCTTTTAAAAGTAATATTATGATATGGAAATTACCTTAAGCGGTTTTACCAAAAATATAGTTACCTCTCGGATGGCATAAGGAAGATAACTCTTCAAGCATGGACCGGTAGCCTGAAAAATCGTGGGGTTTTAAAAAGAAACGCTTTGCACCCGCCGCTATGCCTTCTTCTATTTGATGCTGATATAAAACACTGCTGCAAATTACTACAGGAATATTTTTATACCGTTCGTCTGCCTTTAACCTTCTTACGCATTCAACGCCACTTATGCCGGGCAAATTTGCATCTACAATAAAAATATCAGGGGGAGGATTTTTTTGCAGAAAATCAAACATCTGTACACTTTTGCTGAAGTAGTGTAACTCAACAGGCAGCTTGCTCTCATTAATTATTTCGTTATAAATTTCAGCCTCGTCGTTATCATCATCAAGGAGATAAAATCTCCGCCTTTCTACAACTTTCATAAATCCGTTTTGTAAAACAATTCAAAATTCTGTCCAAAGCAGTTGCGTTGTAATATTTTTAACTATCCTATAGAAAAAGAATTGGTTTGAGGAATTTTACTGAAAAAAAAGGGAAAGTAGCGAGTGATTTTAAAAGAAGTGTTGAACATTCTCACCAATTTTTAAACTCTATATCAAACATTTAAGGCTCTAAACTGAATAAGAAATAAGCGTCCCAGACTTATAGTTTAAAAGAACAGCAACTTAAACTGATGCCTTTAAAATTTCAAAGATTTATTCTTCCACTTAAAATAAAATTTGCTGCAAATATAAATTGCAGGCATCCGAACACTCCTTTTAAGTGCTTCCGTATAAGTTTACCTTACAGTAGTGTTTATTCACCGATATATTATTTGTATTTACTTTTAAATAACATTTACGAAAAGCTTCGGCATCTAATTCGTTATTACACCTGCAAATTCTATAACATGAAAAAGATTATCCTCTTATTTGCTTTGTTCATCAGCAGCGCTATGTACAAAGCCGCAGACGCCCAGGTAAATGTTCGCATTAATATCGGCAGCCAGCCCGTGTGGGGACCTGTAGGTTACGATTATGTTGACTATTATTATTTTCCCGACATTGATGTTTATTACAGTGTTCCTTTACGACAATTTATATACTTTACCGGAAGAAACTGGATGTATGCTTACTCCTTACCCGGCATGTACCGTAACTTCGATCCTTTCAGGAGTTATAAAGTGGTGATTAACGAACCTGATCCTTTTTACCGCAACAATTATTACAGAACAAAATATATGGGATACAGAGGCCAATACCAAAGTCAGCCTATTATTTATAACAGTCGCGATACAAAGTATTACGTTATTGAAAATCATCCCGAACACCAAAAATGGATTGAGTACAACAAAAGGCAAAACATTTATAATACCGACAGAAATTACAGTAACAACAGAAACTATAATGCCGACAGAAAATTTGCATACAAGGATAATAACGGCAGATTGAACAATGACAGAAGAAGTAACGATAACAGAAGATATGATTTTGGAAGACGTAATTAAACTTAAAATTACCCTGTATAAAAAAACCATCTGAAAAGGTGGTTTTTTTTATATGCAATAGTTAAAGGATAAAAAAAGTAATTAACAAATATGCATAACTATTGGTTGAAGGTTTAATAAAAATTGATTTAGTTTGAATTGTAATGACAGCAGTAATAATTAACTTTAACCTGTAATCATGACTATCTATTTCTAATGCAGGAAACCAGAGAAATATCAGCCCTTTTTTCGTTAATAGACGATCCCGACCAGGAGGTGTTCAACACTGTTTCTAACCGGATTGTGCATTATGGACGTGGTATTATTCCCAACCTCGAAAACCTGTGGGAGAATACGTTGAGCGAAGAAGTGCAGAGCCGCATAGAAATGCTGATACATAAACTCCATTACATTGATCTTACAAGAGACTTTACCGATTGGAAAAATAATCCCTACCACGATCTGCTGTTTGGATCGCTGCTGGTTGCGAAGTTTCAATATCCCGACCTGGCAACTGCTCCTGTTTTGCAGGAACTGGAAAGAATAAGAAGAAATGTATGGCTCGAACTCAACAGCTTTCTTACAGCGCTCGAACAGGCAAATGTTATTTCGAGCATTGTTTATAATTACTACAATCTTAAAGGTGTAGAAATGGGTTATAAAAACCCCGACGATTTTTTTATACACAAGGTTATCGAAAGCAAAAAAGGAAACGCATTAAGCAACGGAATTTTATACCTGCTGCTTTGCGAATTGCTCGACATAAATGTGAAAGCCATTAATATACCACGGCAATTTATTCTCGCTTATTTTCATAACGATTACGATCCGTTGTTAGATACTAATCCTCAGCAAAAAATTCATTTTTATATTGATGCCATTAGCGGACAGATATTTTCGCATAAGGATATGGAAGCTTATTTTAAACGCATTTCTGTTCCTATAACGCCTTTCTATTTTAAACCGCTCACACATAAACGCATCATCCAGATACAGATAGAGGAATTAGCAAAGTGCTTTCAAAATTTAAAAAATCAGTATAAATATGATGAGCTGATGAGCCTGAGCAAATTGCTGGATGATTAGATGTACAAATCATACAGCATCTCCAACCTTTTTTGCTTCTTCATCAAAATAATGCTCATGGGTTTTAGCCGGAGTTGAAGGCTTCCTCATTCGCATTTGTAAAACGTCAACCAATAAAGCGAAGCCCATCGAAAAGTAAATGTATCCTTTAGGAATATGAAAATCGAACCCCTCGCCAATTAATGATACGCCGATCAACAATAAAAAACTTAATGCAAGCATTTTAAATGCGGGGTGATTATTCACAAACCTGCTAATAGGTTCGGAAGCAAATAACATAATGGAAACAGTTATAATTACGGCTGCATACATTATCCAAAGCTCATCTACCATACCAACAGCAGTTATAATTGAGTCAACCGAAAAAACAAGATCGAGTATAAGGATTTGACCAAGTACTGCACTAAAAGAATGTGCCTTTATTTTTTTGGAAGTATCCCCTTCCTCACCTTCCATCTTGTGGTGAATTTCGGTAGCACTTTTATAAATAAGGAATAAACCACCACCAATCAGTATAAGGTCTTTGCCCGAAATGCCTATTGAAAATACGGTAAAGAGATTTCCTTCGAGCTTAAGTATAAGAGAAATAACGCCTAACAGCGCAAGCCGCAAAAACATGGCAAGTACTAATCCCCATCTTCTTGCTTTTTTTTGTTGGTTAACGGGTAAGCGGGCAGCTACAATAGAAATAAAAATAACGTTGTCCAATCCTAATACAACTTCTAAAAGCACTAAAGTTATCAGTGGTATTATCCATTCCATATTACCTTCTTTTTATTTGTATAAGCTTTTGTAAGAGAGCAAAAATACTCTCCTTAAGTTTTATGTTGTAAAAATTGAAGTAGTATTCAGGAGGCTGCAAAAAAAACATCTCCAAAAAAATCTTATAAGTTTTTCTTTGTGTTCGTTGTGTAAAAAACTTTATGTTCGTTGTGAACCTGCTGTTCAGATAAAAAGGTTCACTAAGAATAGTACGAAGAACACTACGTTTACCGTGTATCCGTTGTGTGTTGGTAATAATTTCATCTTCACAACAAATCATTCAAAATCTCATGACCCAGCTTATCGCGCTTGGTTTGCAAATACTTCTCGTTGTGGGGGTTCGATTTAATTTCTATGGGAATGATCTCTACTATTTCTAATCCATAACCTTTCAGCCCTGCTCTCTTTTTAGGATTGTTGCTCATTAAGCGTAAACGGGTAACATTTAAGTGGCGAAGTATCTGGGCGCCAATTCCATAATCCCTTTCATCCATTTTAAAACCTAAATGAATATTTGCTTCAACTGTATCCATACCTTCCTCCTGCAGTTTGTAGGCTTTCAGTTTATTTACAAGACCAATTCCTCTTCCCTCCTGGTTCATATATAATATTATGCCTTTGCCTTCGTTTTCCACCATTTTCATGGCCTTGTGCAACTGCTCGCCGCAATCGCAGCGATAGCTTCCTAAAATGTCGCCGGTAAAACAACTGCTGTGCACACGGGTTAGTACCGGGTCTCCTTTCTGCCATTCGCCTTTAATTAAAGCAAGATGTTCGCGTTGTGTGGTTTTTTCTTTAAAGGCAACCAGTGTGAAGTTTCCATATTTGGTAGGCATATTCACTCTTACCAGTTCTTCTATAAGGGAGTCTCTGGTAAGACGGTATTCGATAAGGTCTTTTATAGAAACAATTTTAAGGTCAAATTTTTTAGCTATCTGCAGCAGTTGGGGAAGACGTGCCATTGTTCCGTCTTCACTCATTATTTCAACTAAAACACCGGCAGGTTCAAATCCTGCAAGGCGGGGAAGGTCAACTGCGGCTTCTGTATGGCCGGTTCGTCTAAGCACGCCGCCTTTTTTTGCGCGGAGCGGAAAGATATGCCCGGGACGGCCTAAATCTTCGGGTTTGGTTTCAGGATCAATTAATGCTTGTATGGTTTTTGCCCGGTCGTGAGCAGAAATCCCGGTAGTGCAACCATGACCAAGCAGATCAACCGAAACGGTAAACGGAGTAGCATGCAAAGATGTATTGCTGTTAACCATCAGATCTAACTTTAGTTCATCGCACCTCTCTTCGGTAAGCGGGACGCAAATTAATCCACGCCCCTCTTTGCTCATGAAATTGACAATTTCGGGAGTAACATTTCGGGCAGCAGTAATAAAATCGCCTTCGTTTTCGCGGTCTTCGTCATCAACAACAATAACCAGCTTGCCATTCTTTATATCTTCAATCGCACTTTCAATTGTGTCTAACATAATTCCAATTTGTACAAATTTACAATCAAACGTTTTAATGATCTGGTTAAATGTTTCATGTTAATTCTTTTTTGAATATAAACAAAGACCCCTGTTTTTATAAATAAAACTTGGTACCAATGCAGCAAAACAGGAAATTTAGCTGCCTCAAAAGAAGTAATACTTTGTTAATACAATGTTGAAATACTTTATTGATTATTCACTTTCTTTGTTAACGAAAAAACACACATCTATGAGAATTAAAAGAATTTTACTTATTGTTTTTACAGTTATTATGCTACCGTTTATGCCTTTTGCACAGGTAACAACGAGTAGTATGAGCGGAACTATTACCGCAAGTAACGGAGAGCCTTTGGTGGGGGCTACTATAACTGCAACCCACCAGCCTTCAGGTACAGTGTACAATACGCTTTCAAGAGGGGGAGGACAATTTACTATTGCCAATATGAGAGTAGGTGGCCCGTACCAGGTTGTAATTAGTTATGTAGGCTACCAGGCACAAACAGTAAACGACATTAACCTGCAACTTGCAGAGCCTTATGCACTTAATGCTTCATTAACAGGCGGCACAACGCTTACTGAAGTAACCGTAACCACAACTAACCGTAATTCTATTTTAAATGCTAACAGAACAGGCTCTACCACTAATATAAGCACTGCACAAATTAACAGGTTGCCATCAGTGAGCCGCAGTATAAATGATTTAACGCGTTTAACACCCCAGGCATCTTCTACTGCCACCGGTGCAATTGGAGGGGGAAACTATCGCCAAAATTATATTACTGTAGATGGAGCAGATTTCAATAATACATTTGGAATTGGTACAAACCTTCCTGCGGGTGGTTCTCCAATCTCGTTAGATGCATTGGAAGAAATTTCTATTAATGTAACTCCTTACGATGTAAGGCAATCAGGTTTTATAGGCAGTGCAATAAACGCAGTAACCCGTGCAGGAACAAACAATTTTTCAGGATCAGCATATACTTTTTGGAGAACAGAGAACCAACAAGGAAATAAGGTTGCTTATAATGACCCATTAGTACGCCAGAATCTTCAGGTTAATACTGAAGGTTTCCGTTTTGGAGGACCAATTATTAAAAACAAATTATTCTTCTTCATAAATGCAGAAAAAGGAAAAACTATACAACCGGGTCAAACAAACATTGCATCAACACCAGGACAATTTGGCGCAGCCGGTACTCCTTCAAATGTCGTGCGCCCTACAGTGGACTCCTTGAACTTGATCCGCAAGTACCTTTTAGAGAAATACGAATACGAAACCGGAGACTACCAGGGATATTCAAATATAAGTGAAAATACAAGATATGTTGCCCGTATAGACTGGAACATTAATACTAAGAACAGGTTTAATGTTCGCTATAGCCAGGTAGAAAGTAAGTCGCCCAGTTTTGTAAGTACTTCAAGAAGCCCGTTGCAGGCATTTCCATCAACAAGAACAAGTAATAACGCCTTACCATTTAAAAATGCCAACTATTTTCAGGACGCAAACTTCTATTCTTTTTCTGCTGAATTAAACTCTACGGTTTTAAGAAGATTTGCCAATACTCTTCGCGGAACTTCTACGCATCAAAACGATCCCCGCAGTTCGGAAAGTGCAATATTTCCTTTTGTAGATATTTTATCCGCAGGCAATCCTTATACTTCTTTTGGATACGAACCCTTTACTTATGGCAACTTAAGAGATGTAAAAACACTTTCTTTTGTTGACAATCTCATCTGGACTTCGGGCAAAAATACGTTTACCTTAGGAGCACAGGCAGATTTTCAAAGCACTAAAAATGGCTTCCAACGTTTTGCAACAAGCTATTATACCTTCAGATCGTGGGAAGATTTTGTTGCTGGTGTAAAGCCCCTTGATTATGCAATAACTTATTCATTAACTCCCGGCTATCAACAAGCTTTCCCAAGGTTTAAATTTGCACAATATGCTTTGTATGGCCAGGATGAAATAGCGGTTACAAAAAATCTTCGGGTAACTGCAGGTTTAAGAGCCGACTTGCTTACTTACCTTAATGTAAAAGAAATACAAACACATCCTTTAGTAGCTAATCTTACTTTTGCAGATGGCGAGAAAATAAATACAGGCGTTTTGCCCAAGTCTAAATGGATGTTTTCACCCCGGGTAGGTTTTAACTGGGATGTAAAAGGTGATCGTTCTCTGCAGCTACGTGGCGGTACGGGTATATTTACGGGGCGTGTTCCTACAGTATGGATAGTGGCCCAATCGGGAGATGCCGGTTTAATTCAATTTACTCAGGTGTATGAAACGCCGACCGCAGATAGAAATAATCCTGCAAGATTCGTGACCCCTGGCCCTTTCAATCCGGATCCACGGGCATACCTTCCTGCAACGCCTCCAACAGCAGGAACCTCAATACCAAGCACTATCAGTGCTATTGACCCTAACTTTAAGTTTCCGCAAACATGGAAAAGCAGTTTAGCAGTTGACATCAAACTACCATTTGGAATAGTAGGTACTTTAGAAGGCATCTACAATAAAGATTTAATAGTAGCATTAGGCAGAAATCCAAACCTGGTAACTCCAACTCCCTTAAATATTAAAGACAGCACCGGCAAACTAATATATCCTGATACAAGACCCATCTATCCAATCAGCAATACACAAAAATTCCTTAACCCATTAACACCTGCAGGACAACCCAGTGCTACGGGTACAAGTGCATTTAACCCGGTAGATTTGTACAATAAGCATGACGGATATTACTGGTCGTTAATGGCTAAAATTGATAAGCAATTCAGTAAAGGATTATTTCTTTCTGTTGCTTATGTAAAAAGCAAAGCAAAAGTTTTGTTTGATGGAAACGGAGATCAGCTTTTAAATACCTGGTCTCTTACTCAGATCGTAAATAATTCTAATGATCCTGAATTAAGTTATGCAAATTATGTTGTTCCCGATCGTGTTATAGCAACCGTTTCTTACCGCCGCGAATATTTAAAACATTTGGGCACAACTGTATCACTTTTCTTTGAAGGTTCAATTTCTAACAGGTTTTCTTACACTTATTCATCTGACTTTAACAGAGACGGTCAAAACAATGATCTTATTTACATACCTGCTAATGCATCAGAAATATCATTTGCCGATCAAACTTATGGTACGGGATCTACAGCAGTTACTTATACAGCAAGGCAGCAAAGTGATTTGTTCTTTAGATATATAGAGCAGGATAAATATTTAAGTGCGCACAAAGGACAGTATGCAGAACGCAACGGCGCTAAGTATCCATGGCGTAACCAGGTTGATGTGAAGTTTGCACAGGATATATTTGCAAGCATTGGTAAAAAAAGAAATACTTTACAATTTACACTTGACATCTTTAACTTTGGAAATATGCTTAACAAAAGCTGGGGAATATTTAGAACGGCAAATGTGGGTGCTACAGGCGCTCTTTTGGTACCAAGAAATGTAACTAATACAGCCAATATATCATTGAATGTAAATGGTGTGGCTACCAGCGTGCCAGCATTTACTCCAACGGGTACTACAAAGCCATATTTCAGCCTTGTCTCTGATAGGAATGTTCCGATTACAAGTACATTCAGAGATGTTAATACTAGAAGTTCTACCTATTATATGCAGTTTGGCTTAAGATATATTTTCGGCCAATAAACAAGTACAACTAAATCAAGAAGGCTGCCTTTAAAAGCAGCCTTCTTAATTTATATCATTTTCTATTACTTCTCCCTCCCCACCCCCAAATCAAAAACTCGGGCAAAGTTCTCGCCCACGTTTCAACATTATGCCTGCCATCTTCAAGCTCTTTTAAAGTTTGAGATTAAATCCACTGCATGCTTTTTTATTTCCTGTATAAACAGGTTTTCATCATACTCGTGTACGGGGTAAAGGTGTAGTTGCATTTGGGGTAATCGTTTTGTAAAGCGAATGATATAATTATTTTCAAAATGATTATGGGTAAACTGATGAGAAAAAACTGCCAGATCAATATCGCTGTATTTATGAGGGTTGCCTTTTGCATAGCTGCCAAACAATAATATTTTTTCAATAGCAACATTATTTTCGTTTGCGCTTATTATAAAATCTTCCACTGCTTTTATAATATTCTGTCTTGTAAGCATTGCCTTAGTTTTTTTGCACTATTCAGTAACTCATTTGTATAATCTAAAGTTGTATAGCTATAAATAAGTTTTTATAATCAGGATACCTTCCTTCTATTTGATATTTTTGACACTAATGCATTTTCATCTAATCCCCCAGCCCCAAACCAAAAACTCCGGCAAAGCTCTTGCCCAGGTTTCAACATCATGCCTGCCATCTTCAAGCTCTACATATTTTATCTGTTCATCGGTATAACCTTTTTGTTTTAGATCTGTAATTAAATCAATGGCGTCCTCAACCGAGTCAATTATACCGTTATTATTCCTGTCTGCCGTTTCATCAAGCAAACCGGTTTGAATAAAAAACTTTAGCCAGGGTTTGTAAGTTCCTTTTTTAATTTGCATGTGCATAATGCGGTCTTTGTCATCATCATAGCCTTCATTGTAGCCCTTTCTCCTCCACCAAAATGAACCACTGAAAATACCTGTTTTCGTAAATTCTGCGGCATGGTTCCAAACAATATCCAAAGCGCTTAAGCCGCCTAAAGAGAAACCTGCAAACGATTTTTCTTTAAAAGAAGTTATGTTATAAGCTTTTCTTATTTCGGGCAATAACTCATCAAAAACAAACTTAGTATGTAAGCCCGCTCTTGCGCCGCGTCCTTTATAGTCGGCCTGGCAGGCAGTGCCGTATTCCATTCTTCTGTCGGCGCCGCAGTGGATGCCAACACAAATTACAGGCTCTATCTTTTTTGAAGAAATAAGCGGATCGAGAATTGCGGCAAAGTTCATTTTCACCAGGTCCTGTCCGTCGTTTATCAGTAGCAGGCCCGCATTTTCTAAATGCAAAGTATGGGCAGGTAGATATACATCAACTATTACGTCTCTTTCAAGAAAGTCTGAGTAAATGATCCTTCGTTCAGTTGTAACCGCATTCAATGATTTTTTCTCAACTGTAAGGTTTGCATCTTCCATAGATTCAAAAGTAAGGCTTTGCGGCAAAAAAATTATCCTCCATTTTACAAGAAGCGCGCCGTGATGTTTTGTTGATTGAGGCATAAGCGCTGCTGCTAAAATGAGGAATGATTAACACTTACAAATTATCTACTCAACTGCATCAGTTAAAACATGTTATAAAAGTAAGGATTAACAGGTGGCAACAATTTTGTTTATTTGCATGTAACCGCGTCGAGGCAGAAAACTTAAGGAAAGGCGGTAACTCTTTCTCAATTTTTTATAACTAAAACCATTTTATGAAAAAGATCGGAATTCTTTTTGGAAAGGAAAGAAGCTTTCCTCTTGCTTTAATTGAAAGGATTAACAGCAAAGGCATTAAAGACGTTACTGCCGAACCTGTGAGAATTGATAAAGTAGCGCAGGCTGAACCTACCGATTATGCAGTTATTCTCGACCGCATTAGCCAGGATGTTCCTTTTTACCGGGCTTATCTTAAAAATGCTGCGCTTTGCGGCACTGCCGTTATTAACAACCCTTTTTGGTGGAGTGCGGATGAAAAGTTTTTTAATAATTGCCTGGCAACAAAAATTGGAGTGCCTGTGCCTAAAACAGTTATTCTGCCATCGAGAGATTTGCCGCCCGATACTACAGATGATTCTTTCACCAACCTTGCTTATCCGTTAGATTGGGAAGGAATTTTTAAATATGTGGGCTTTCCTGCTTATATGAAACCTTTTGCAGGCGGCGGATGGAAGAGTGTTTACAGAATAGAAAATGCCGAACAATTATTTGAGGCACACTCAGAAACAGGCCAGCTTGTAATGCTGCTGCAGGAAGAAATTAAGTTTGATGAATATTACCGTTGCTATTGCATTGGCGGAAAGTATGTGCGCATTATGCCTTATGAGCCACGCAATCCTTTCCATTTACGTTATGTTGCCGACTTTGCTCCCGATAAAGAAAGGTATAAACAAATGGAAGATATTGTTTTGCGGATAAATAAATACCTCGGCTACGACTTCAATACAGTAGAGCTTGCTTTGCGTGACGGTGTTCCATACGCAATTGATTTTTGTAACCCCGCACCCGATGCCGATATAAACAGTGTAGGACAGGAAAACTTTGATTGGGTTGTAGAAACCGCAGCCACTTATGCTATCGAAAAAGCACAGTCGAACGACCCCTCGAAAGATAATTTAACCTGGGGCGAATATGTAAAAAGAGGCGGCGCAAAACAGAAACTAATTTAATTCCACAATTTCTGATTTCCGATTTCCGATTTCCGATTTCTGACTTCTGACTTCTGAACTATCGAATTGCCAAATTCTAAAATAAATTATTATGGGACCCTTTTCATATAAACATTTCACGCTGGGTGTAGAGGAAGAATATATGGTAGTTGATCCTCAAACACGCGAACTAAAAAGCCATGAACAAAAAATAGTAATAGAAGGACAAAAGGTTATTAAAGACAAAGTAAAGGCCGAAATGCACCAGGCAGTTGTTGAGGTAGGAACAGATATTTGCCACAATATAGAAGAGGCTTACCGGGACGTGTTCACCTTACGGCATACCATTGCCCAAATAGCCGGAGATTTAGGATTATGGGTAGGTGCCTCAGGTACCCATCCTTTCAGCAGTTGGGAAAGACAGTTAATAACTGAACACGATCGCTACAACGAAATTGTAAATGAATTGCAGGACGCCGCCCGAAGCAATCTTATTTTTGGCTTGCATGTGCATGTTGGTATGGAAACCAGGGAAATGGCCATTCATATTGCCAACTCAGCACGTTATTTTTTACCACATGTATATGCGCTTAGCACCAACTCTCCTTTTTGGGAAGGAAGAGTAACGGGCTATAAATCTTACCGCACAAAAGTTTTCGATAAATTTCCGCGTACCGGTATTCCCGATTATTTCGAAAGCATAGAAGCTTACGATAACTACATTAAGCTTTTGGTTAAAACCAATTGCATTGACAATGCAAAAAAAATATGGTGGGATTTAAGAGTGCACCCCTTCTTTAATACAGTTGAATTCAGAATTTGCGATGTGCCCATGACCATTGACGAAACCATTGCCATTGCGGCTTTGTTCCAGGCCATTTGTGCCAAGCTTTATAAGCTTCGCAGCCAGAACTTAAATTTTATCATGTACCCCCGCCTGCTTATAAACGAGAACAAATGGAGAGCCGGCAGATATGGCATTGACGGAACAATGATAGATTTTGGTAAAGAAAGCGAGGTAAACACACGCGTGTTAATTTATGAACTGTTAGATTTTGTAGATGATGTGGTAGATCATCTGGGCAGCCGCAGTGCAATTGCGTATGTACATAAAATGATTGAAAGAGGCACCGGTGCCGACAGGCAACTCTCGGTGCACAAGGATACAAACAATTTAGTTGATGTAGTGGACTATATACACGATCATTTTTTGCAAGTATAAGGAGTAAGAGTTAGTGAAACGTCAAAAGTGAAACGTCAAACATTGACCATTGACCATTGACCATTGACCTTTACGGCTCCACCAAATCCTCATAAGCCGCCTGTAATTCGTTATATGAATGGTTGTCACCTGCTTCTTTGGAGGCAACCATTCCTTTTTGGCACCATTCTATCGCCAGGTCTTTCTCGTTGGTTCTTTCAAGCAATTTGGCAAGGTGATAGTAAGAGCCAACATACCTTGCATCACGTTGCAAAATATATTCAAATAATTTTCTGGCTTCAGCATCATCTCCCATTTTTATAAATTCGAGAGCAAGTGCATGCATCAGGAAATTATCGTTTGGAGAAGCCTGCAAATATTCTTTCAGTTTACTGATCCTGTCCATAATAATTCTAAATTTTTTTTTTACAAATTCCGCATACAAAATAAAGGGTACTTATATTTGTACTTATTAGTTGCATAAGCAACTTTCATTCATTATAAAAGTGCTTGCATGAAAATTTTAGTTTGTATAAGCAAAACACCCGACACTACGGCAAAAATAGCTTTCAAAAATGGCAATACACAATTTGACGACAATGGTGTTCAGTGGATCATTAACCCTTACGACGAATGGTACGCATTAATTCGTGCCATTGTGCTAAAAGAAAAGGATCCTTCAACCGTACTACATCTTATAAATGTAGGGGGAGCAGATTCTGATCCAATCATCCGCAAAGCATTGGCGCTTGGTGGAGACGAAGCCATCCGCGTAAACACCACTAATCTTTCTGATAGTTTTTATGCGGCTTCACAAATTGCTGAGGTAGCAAAAAACGGAGGTTACGACTTGATTTTCGCAGGAAAAGAAACAATAGACTACAATAATTCTTCCATTGGCGGAATGGTTTCGGAGTTGCTTGATCTGCCTTATGTTTCGCTTGCTACAAAATTTGAGCTTAACGGAACAACTGCTGTCATCACCCGCGAAATTGAAGGCGGCGAAGAAGTAAATGAGGTTGCTTTGCCTGTTGTTGTAAGCTGCCAGAAGGGAGTGGCCGAAGCCCGAATACCAAACATGCGTGGAATTATGTCTGCACGCACAAAGCCTTTAAAAGTGGTTGAACCTGTTGCTGCCGATACCTTAACGAGCATACAAAGCTTTGAACTGCCGCCACCAAAAGCCGGGGTTAAATTAATTAGTGCAGATAATATTGCAGAGTTGGTAAGATTGCTTCACGAAGAAGCTAAGGTTATTTAAACCCCAGACCCCTAAAGGGGAGGAAGAAGTTGGTACATTTTCAATTAGTTCTTTTCAAAAATAATTTTCAAACTTTAAATACTCTCCCCTTTGGGGAGTTGGAGGGGCTTTTCTATGGTTCTCATATTAGCAGATCAAACGGAAGGGCATTTTAAAAAGACAGCTTTAGAAGCTTTATCGTATGGAGCTAAACTTGCGGAGCAACTAAATACAACTGCCGAAGCTTTAGTGCTCGGTACAGTTAACGAAGACCTTGCTTCGTTAGGAAAATATGGTGTAAAGAAAGTTCACCACATAGCAAATGAAGCTTTGAATATTGTTGATGCGCAGGTTTATACAAAAGTGATTGCGGAAGCAGTAAACTTAACTGGTGCGAACGAGCTTGTTTTAGCTCATAATAATACAGGTCGTGCAATTGCAGCGAGGTTATCTGCCCGGCTGAAGGCAGCCTTAGCTCCCGCCGCAGTAAGTTTGCCCGATACAACAAATGGATTTGTGGTAAAGAAAGTTGTTTTTAGCGGAAAGGCTTCTGCCAACGTTTCTTTAAATACAGACGTTAAGATCATTTCTCTAAACCAAAATGCTTTTAAAATTACTACAGGCGAAGGAACCGCAGAAGTTGTTCCGTTAAACATTGCAGTTGAACCGGGCAAAATAAAAGTAACCGCTACAGATAAAGTAACAGGCGAAATTCCGTTAACCGAAGCCACACGTGTGGTAAGCGGCGGACGTGGTTTAAAAGGCCCCGAAAACTGGGGAATATTAGAAGATCTTGCAAAAGCCCTGGATGCCGCAACAGCATGCAGCCGCCCTGTAGCCGATTCTAACTGGCGGCCTCACCACGAACACGTTGGGCAAACAGGTATTGCCATTGCCCCTAATTTGTATGTTGCTGTTGGTATCTCCGGCGCTATCCAACATCTTGCAGGTGTTAACCGCAGTAAAGTAATTGTTGTAATTAATAAAGATGCTGAAGCTCCTTTCTTTAAAGCCGCCGATTATGGTGTTGTGGGTGATATTTTTGAAGTGGTTCCAAAATTTACCGAAGAGGTAAAGAAGTTTAAGGGAATAGCTTAAGAAAGAAGACAGGTACTAATTATTACATTGATGAATCAAGAGAGGCTGCTTTTCGGCAGCCTCTCTTGTAATTTAATATTCCATTTATTATTACTTCTGAATAATTAATTGCTGGCGTTCTTTTGAGTCGCCTCCCACTTACGCCTTTGCAGGGTGTTATCATCTGCAACATCTCTCATAGCATTGTTGTTGGTCATAAGACCAACAACGGCAGAAAGAATAGAAGATTTTTTTTCATAAAAAAAGTTTAACGGATTTCTCCTTGGTAAATAATAAAAAGCTCTTTAAGATTATAGGTGACGGAATTAGTAGCCATGCAGCCTATAGTTACTACTTTATTTGGGGTAATCGTTTTAAAGTCAAGAGATACACGCATCCCTGTTTGTTTCAAGCTTTCTGCCAATCCTTTGGTTTTTATAACATTGGTATAGGTAATGCCATTAAGCAAAAGTGTGTCACCATATTGAGGAGTATCTGGAAAGTAGGTTAGATCAATTAGCCAATAATCTTTTGTTGTGTCGGTATTGCATGTTTCTTTGCTAATAACATACCCCTTTACATTCTCGTACTCAGGATGAGCAGGAGGTTTATTGCAAGAACCGTAAATAAAAAGCAGAGTGGCAATAAGTAAAATAAAATAAGCGAGGAATTTACTTTTCATACAATTTAGTTTAATAATTTAATAAAGTAAGTTAGTGCCTATAGTAGTAATTGGAGGGTGGGCTATGGTCGTGTACGATTTGGTTTATGAGCGTTTTCATAAAGCAGGAGTAATAGTGGTAGGCTATCTATTTATTGCTGTAGTAAAGGTCGTTATAAGTTGAAGAAAAAAGAGTAGAAATACCTATAAAAAGAAGTTTCACTTATTACTGTTTAATTGCAGTTTTCAGAATACCTTATTGTATTTTACGCCGTTGCTGGTGTTATCATCTGCAACATCTCTCATAGCATTGTTGTTGGTCATAAGACCAACAACGGCAGAGCAGTAAAAAATTGAGCAGGCTTATTAAACACAATCATTATTCAAATATACTTGTTGGTCAGGCGACCAAACAAGGGCGTAAAACAAGTTGCAGAAGATGATGTTTGTCATCTTCATGTTAAAAAGGGGAAGGATACAAGTTTTTAAAGCAGGTACAGAGAAAACTCTTATCCCGCTTATTTAAACAATAGTGCTTATCAATACCCTTTTGTTGGGTGTTCCACAGAGCCACCTCAAACAACAGGAGAAAAAATGTAACTATTGAAATTCACTCTTTAGATAACGCTGTCAACTGCACATTTCACTAATGTAAAACAACAAGTTTAAAAGCTTTTTTCTCTTGTGTTCCTACCGGCAAAATAGTTAAAAAATAAACGCCATTACTATACTTAAAGGTTGGTATTAGCATTCGCCTGGCTATACCAGGCACTGCAAAAACAAATTGTTCTGATACTTTTCGCCCTTTACTATCATAAATCTTCATTGTAAAATTACGGGTAGTATAATATTCAAGAGTAGCATTGTAAGGTGCCGGGTTTGGATATATTTTAAAATATTCTACAGGGGTAATTACAGGTGGAGGAGGTGGGGGTATATCTGCTCCTTTGCACGTATCCACTGTATTACAGTTAAAAGGAGTTAGTGCAATCCCGGTCATTGCTTTAAATACATCAAGTTTCCCCCAGCCACTTAAATTGTTGGGTGTAGAACCGGGCTGTTCTGTATAAGTATCTTTGGTTGTATTATTTTTTAATAATGCCTTAATTGAATCCCTTGTAAGCAAAGGAAACTTTTGCCATAATAAAGCCGCTGCTCCTGCCACTATGGGGCTTGAAGCGCTGGTGCCACCAAAAGAAACTGTATTAGTATCTATAATAAAGTCAAAGTCATAATAATCCTGATACCTCGAACGGGAACTCATTACATTATCACCGGGAGCAACAAGATCAGGTTTAATACGTCCGTCTAAGGTAGGTCCATGGCTGGTAAAAAAGGCAAGCTGGCAGGCAGGATATTGGGTTACCACCTTCTTCTTCATATTAACATAGCAGGTACGTATATTATAAGCGCCAACAGATAGTACAGTAAATGCATTGGAAGGAATATTAGTGGTATATGCATTATCTGAAAGATGAAAAGCAGGGTCACCTGGCAGTGGATTACGATCAAATAAAAAAACAGGATGCAGGTTACCAAATGGGAACCACGCATGCACTGTTCCGTTACCTTTCACAATAAACCTGTAAAGGTGTGGATCGAAAGCCTGGCTATTATTTCGAGGTAATGCATCAACCTTTAAGATCATCTCATCATAATTGCTGTTGTAGGGGGATGAAGAAAAAGTTAAGACAGACCTTGTAGCGCCTGTGCGGTCTTTTGAATTTACACTTACAGGCGCAGTACTATTTTGAAGCTCGGCAATTTTAAAAAAGGGAGATTGATAAAATATGCTGTCACGATTAATATTAGGCGCATTAAGGCTTCCAAGATTGGATTCGGCAACCGAAATGGAAATGCTGTCTCTGTATTGTTTTGGTATAGCAAAGTAGAGGGATGCTATAGATGAGCTGTAAAAAAATGAATAACTTGAGTCTTTGTCTATAGGAAAGCCTCCCCAGTGCTTCCAGTTGTTACCATTATTACCTGCAGAAACGCATATAAGTAAGTTCTCATTTTCGAGGCAAAAATTATCTATCGCTTTTTCCACCAAACTTTTTCCATCATGGGGCGCACCATCACTTAAACCCAGGCTAATATTTATTACACATTTTTTATTTTCTGCCCGTGCTTTACTTTCAATATATCTTATAGCATCTATAAGCCTGTCCGACCTTAAAATGGTATCACCAAAAGCAGTTAGCGCTACTGCTATAATATCGGCTTCCGGAGCTACTCCATTATTGCCTGCTGCAAGCCCGGCAACTGACGTTCCATGAAAGGAGTATCCGAACATTTTCTCCATTTGATAGCGGGTGAAAGCCTTCTGCTTTGTGTATAAGCCTGCATATCTTTCAAGTGTGTCTTTTGTCCATTCGAAACCATAACTAAAGCCAGATGGAGTGCTGTAATTGTTATAATCCATGTTCCAGAAGTATTTTATGCGACACTCACCGGCAGATGTATAAAAATCAGGATGACTTATATCTATCCCATCGTCAATTATACCTACAACTACACCCTTACCCTTATAAGGCTGGCTTAGTGGATTTATTCCTTTATGAACTTCGGAAGCATGAATAATGTCTTTCATTTTCTCATCCGTTTTAGTAAGCAGCAAAGGCAGTTCAATACGAATTACTTCACTAAGCGAAGCTATCTGCAGTATATCATCAGTAGAAAGTTCAGCAGTAATAATGGAGCCGGCAATGGTGTGCACAATGGCATTATAAGTAGTTAATAAAGAAGCAGCTTTTCGATCGCTTACTTCTATTATAACAGGTACGTAAGTTTTGTTTTTACGCCCATTTAAGAAACGGCTATCAGGGTTTTCCGAAGCAAGAAATAGTTTAAGACCGGCGCTTAGTTTATTGTTGTACGTTACCTTTTGTGCATTTGTACATATACTAATAAATAAAATAAATGAAAGAAGCAGAACAGGCAGTTTCATATACATGGCATTGGTACGGATGACAACATTAAGCATCAAACCGTTGCTTCCGGTAAGTAATAACATTTCAGAACTATTTATAAAAGGTTTTAAAAATCATTGAAATGAAAAGAGGCCCCTATTACCCCCCAGAATGTTACCTACGCCGTTGCTGGTGTTATCACCGGCAACATCTCCGCATAGAGTTGTTAGTCATAAGACCAACAACGGCAGAGGTTGTTGGTCATAAGACCAACAAGGCAGAGAAAAAAGGCTTTAAGAATCTCTTAAACGATGAGAAGTCCCCTCACCTCACAGAATGTTTTCAAAACAAGGCCTAATTCCCATCTGCAACGTACTTTATACAAATTATACAAAAAACTTAAAACAGCTTTCAAAACTTGCAAATCAACTAACTTGCACCGCTTTTAATTATCACTATGACAGATCTCTCATTGTTCAACCCCAACGCTGCCGGAAACCCTAATAACAATATATTCGGTCTTCCTTTTACCGAAGAAGATGCAAAGGTTATTTTACTGCCCGTTCCGTGGGAGGTAACTGTAAGTTTTGGCTCCGGCACCTCGCGTGCCGCTGACCAGATTTTTAAAGCAAGTCTTCAGGTTGACCTTTTTGACCCTAACATGAAAGACGGCTGGAAGCAAGGTTTTTTTATGAAGCAGCCCGATAGAAAAATTCTTTTAAAAAGCGATTACTTAAGAAAGGAAGCCGAACTGTATATAGATTATATTTCTAAAGGCAACGATGTGAAAGAGAACAAATTCATGAACAAAAGCCTTAAAGAAATTAATGAAGGTGGTAATTTTTTAAATACCTGGGTATATGAGCAAACTAAAACTTTACTCGATAAAGATAAATTAGTGGGCCTTATCGGTGGAGACCACAGCGTGCCGCTCGGTTTCCTTAAAGCCATAGCCGAAAAGCATGGAGATTTTGGAATTTTACAAATAGATGCACACTGCGATCTGCGTGCCTCTTACGAAGATTTTACTTATAGCCATGCTTCTATCATGTACAATGCTTTAAACGAAGTTCCGCAGTTGCAGCGATTGTTGCAGGTAGCAATAAGAGATTTTGGTGAAGACGAATACGATTTGATAAAAAACAGTAATAAAAGGATAGTTACCTATTTTGACAAAGACATTAAAGAACGCCAGTTTGAAGGCGAGACATGGAAAACCATTGCAGGCGAAATAATACAACAATTGCCCGATAAGGTTTATATAAGTTTTGATATTGACGGATTGGACCCCAAATTATGTCCTAATACCGGCACACCCGTAGCAGGAGGATTAGAAGCAGAGCAGGTTATATACCTGTTTAATAAGATTATAGAAAGCGGAAGAAAGCTGATCGGGTTCGACTTAAACGAAGTAAGTGTTGGAGAAGGCACTATTGATGCAAGTGTGGGGGCCAGGATGGTATATAAATTATGCAATCTGCTGGTGAAAAGTAATAGCTGCAATGGTATATGATTATGTTATAACACTAAAAAAACGCGATTACGGGTTTGTTGATCAGGTAAGCCAGCTAATGCTGCTTTTCGCAATAGTTGTGTTATCGTATTTTTTTTACACCCATCTCAAAACAGGTGTTACATATATTGTTTTTGCAGCCGCTATTTTGTTAACCGGCCTTTTCAGTGTATTTAAAAAAAGAAACACAGGTTTAACATACTACAGGCTACCGTTATTAATTGCTGCCATAGCGTGGTTTTATACAGGAAATATATGGATGGCAGTTTTATTTGGTATCGCCGGAATTTTTGAAAGGCAGGTAAAGTTTCCGCAGGAAATTGGTTTTTCAGAAAACGAAATCGCTTTCAATTCCTTTCCTAAAAAAAAATTGCAGTGGAGCGAAATTAATAACGCCCTGATAAAAGACGGATTAATAACGATAGATCAAAAGAACAATAAACTCTTTCAAAAAGAAATAGACTCAGGTGTTCCGCTGCATGTAGAAAAAGAATTCAACCAGTTTTGCAGGCAACAGTTGGAGAAAGCAGTTGAGTAGTTGATGGAATGTTAGCGGTCATGCTACTGGAGATGCTCATCAAATCAAGGCAATCAATTGAGAACCTTATTTATTTGTAAATTCGCTTAGTGAAAAAGCGACAAAATAGAGGACTTGATTTTATCATTGATAAGCTTACAAATTCTATAGAAAACACTTTAACAGGTGAAGTGTTTGACACCGGGATTGTTAGGCTAACAAGTGCTGATGCTAAACAAATAAAAAAAGCAGAGTGGCAATTTGATTGGCAGAAGGAACTTAAGGACAAGACGAAAGAAATCTACAAATTGACAACAGTCAACAACCCGACAATTATACAAGGTTTAATAAGCATTGAGGACAAGCAAGACCATGTTTTCATGCATCTTATTGAAAGCGCAAAATTTAATAAAGGCAAAAACAAAGTTTATATAGGCGTTCCGGGTAATCTTGTTGCCTATGCTTGCAAAGTTTCGGTTGACAAAGGTTATGAAGGCTTTCTTGCCTTTGATGCTAAATCATCACTTATCAAACATTATGAACACTCACTTTATGCAACCCATTTTCGTGGACTACGAATGTTCATTGAAACAAATGCTGCATTAAAACTTATCTCACAATATTTTAAAAGCTAAAACAATGGGACTAATAAAAGAACCTAAGAACGTAGATTTTTCAACAAAGTCTGAACCCTGGACAGAAGAAGAACTTTCAGAGTTTAGGAAAATAATGCAAGCCATTAAGACAAAAAATGCTAAACGTAAAGAAAGAGCGTTAAGGACTACTAAAAAGCTGAAAAAATCCACGTAACGTTAGATGCATGGTATTGATGACTACCTCAGAGGACCGTTACAAAAAACACTATCCTACCCACCAAAAGCATAATCTTCAAGATACATAAACGGCTCTGTTAGCTTTCCTTCTTTAACTATGGTTGCTCGCTCAATTACTGGTGAGGTTCCTTTACGAATATCATCTAAAACATATTTTATCAACTGCTCCCCAAAGTAATTGCTCGCATCGCGTGGCAACTCGTTTGGAAGATTGCTTACAGCCATTACATCCACCCCCGCTTTTTGGTACGGGTCTATTACCTGCCTGCTTATAGCATCAACACCATAAACAGGATTTTCTATACTAGCGTCCCCAATATTACAAGGTACGCCGCCTTGCCTGTCATCGCTGATATCTGCAATTGTTACAATTCTAAAAGCCGGTTTAAGCATATCCTGCCACGAAAACAAAGGCGGAACATTTTTGTCCCAGTAAATACCATTCATTAAAATATCAGTTTGCGAAACATATTCAGGAAACTTACAACGGTATTGCTTTGCGTTTAAATGAAAATCTTCGCGGTTATAAGCTCCGGTAACTTTATGTTCGTACAGATCGTGGCCTTTTAAATGCACATATACAGGATAAGAAAATTCTCTTTCCAAAAACTCGTCTGCTTCTACTTCAATAATTCCCAAAAGGTTCATTATTTCTAAAACTCCGCTGGCTACACGGCCGCTTCCGGTTACTGCCACTTTTATATTGGGAAGTTTCAATCCAAAATAAGTTTCTATAAGGTAACGGTAACTTTTACATTCGTTAACCCGGCATAAATTGTATGCGCCGGTTCTTTTGCCGTAAGCCATTATTCCGTTATGAGCGCCAACAATTCCGGCAAAAAATCCGAAGCCTAAAATGCGCTGGCCGTCCCCGTGCTCAAGGCATTCAAAATCTATTAGCGTAATTCGTTTTTCAATTATAGCCTGCAGCAACTTTTGATTGTGGGGCTGCTTCTTTTTTGTATGGGAAAAAAACATGTAGTGCTTGCCTGCCATCAACTGCCCAACCGGCACTTCTTTTATACCAAGCAACAAATCACAATCACTTACATCTTCCTTCAATTCAACACCTGCCTTTGCAAACTCTGTGTTGGTGAAGCATCGTGCGGGGCAAGGCTGCACCGTTACTTTTACGTCTGTAAAATTTTGGTGTATCCACTTGCATTGTAATGGCGTTAATGCTACCCGGCTGTCGGCGGGCACTTTACCTTCTCTTATTAATCCAATCAAAAACATGCGGTTTACATCTTTTGCCGAAGGTAATTTTTTTCTTGTGCACCCATAGTTAACACTCCTAAGTATAATTGAAAGCGAAACATGTAATGAAGTTCTTTTCTTGTTTTTTGTTTCACTTAACCTGCCAGGCTATACCTTTATAATTCTCTTTTAAAAATTTTTATAACTGCTATGAATTATTTTGAACTCTTCGAAATGCCTGTTTCGCTGCAAGCCGATCAGCAACAGGTAAAGCAGAAATTTTATGAGCTTAGCCGCAAATACCACCCTGATTTTTATACTAAAGAAAATGATTACGAACAAGCCGAAGCGCTTGAAAAATCATCGTTGGTAAACAAGGCTTATAAAACTTTTCAAAACAAAGATGCTACTATTAAATACCTATTGCAACTAAAAGGCGTGCTTGAAGAAGAGGAAAAATATCAGCTTTCCCCTGTTTTTTTAATGGAAGTAATGGAGTTGAACGAGCAACTAATGGAAGCTAAGATGGAAGGTAATGAAGCGGCATTATCACACACCAAATCTTCAATTGAAGAATTACAGCAACAAATTTATGAGCCGGTTAAAACCCTTATAGAAAATTATAATGATGAAGTAGTAAAGCCTGAAGAACTGCAATCATTAAAAGAATATTATCTCCAGAAAAAATACCTCGACAGGATTTTGGCTACAATACAATCATAACTTAATATTGCAGCCCAGATTCAAGAATGCCCGGGTGGCGGAATTGGTAGACGCAGCAGACTCAAAATCTGCCATTCGCAAGGATGTGCTGGTTCGATTCCAGTCCCGGGCACTTTGTAACTACTCAGAAAGACTAACATTCAATGAGTTATAGTCTTTTTTTGTTTCTAAAATAACAGTGGAGTAACAAAACATGAAGGTTTTACTTGCTTATTGCTGTAGAAACTTCACTAATTCATGCTGACTTTGTTGTTAAGTGTAGCTATTCTTTAATAAGTAGTATTGTTGCTATCACTCCAACTTTTCCATAAACGACAGTTGATACTTTTTGTAAATAACTATCCCTGTAAATGACGGTTATCAAATGCTTATGCCTTTAGTATTAGTGTTACTAATTGTTTTGGGGATTGTACTTCCCTCTTACCATTAGGCTTTAAAGGCCTTTATTTAGCAAGTTGCTATTTCTGTATATCCTTCCCCCTGCTTTTTGATAGAGGCATTAATACCGCCCCTTTCTTTGAACCTTTCTTTATTCCGTGTTTCTTCAATAACTCCTCTATAGTTATCTTGGGAGAGGAAAGTTGCTGCTGCTTTGTTGTATCTTGTTTTGACATGTAAGTTTCCTTTTTAAGTGGTTTTAATATAGTTCAAATGTTCTGTCGGTATCGAAGATAATAACTTTACCTGTTCAGTATTTTAGGTGTAACATTTAATACTATATTTTCTTTAAGGTGTGAATATTGCTTGAAGGAATTTAGGAGAGCAAAATTGGACTATGTACTATTGCAAATTCCAAAAAAAGCCGCCTGAAGTTATTAGCTCCAGACGGCTTTTGGATAATTCCTATTTAATTTATTATCTTAAATTAATCAGTTTTCCACTCAGTTTATCACCATAAAAATTTAATACATAAACAAGATTCATCTTCTGGCCACCTCGAACAAAATACTTAACAACAGTTGTTCCAACACGAAGGTTACCCCTGAAAACAGTTGCAATTTTTTGTCCGGCTACATTAAATAAATCTAGGGTTGCTGGTCCTGCAAGTCCCGATTGAATAACGAAATTGATATTTTCATCAAACGGATTAGGGCTTGCCACAACCGAAACCCGGCAATTTTCGGGAAGGGCAACAGGTACTGCTGCTGATACGCCTATACACGATTTAGCATCCTTTGCTTTTATAGTGTAAGTACCAACAGATAGGCCGGTAAACACATTGCTGTTTTGGAAGGTTGCCCCGCCGTCGATGCTGTAAGTATAAGGTCCCACTCCTCCACTGGATGTAACGGTTATAGAAGCTTTGTCCCCGGTGCAGGTTAGTGGAGTGCTGACTGTTGCAGTCGCCTTAATAGTTGGGCAACTTGCAAGTGTTACACCATCTACACAATTAAACGTTGTATTGTATGCTCCCAGACCACCAACTGCATCCGTTACGATTATGGTATGCTTTCCAGATACAACTCCGGTAAATATGCTATTGCTTCCAAAAGCACTGCCATCAAGGCTATAGGTATAGGGAGCAACACCGCCTGTGGCTGTTGCAGTAAGTGTAGTGCTGTTGTTTAAACATGCACCTGACGTAACGTTAACTACAATGCTTGGGCAAGTTGCAGCACGGTTTACCAGCAGCGTTGGACTTGCAGTGGTACAACCATTGGCATCTTTCACTGTTATGGTTACGCTTGTTCCACTTGCAATGCCTTCAAACAAACCTGAACTTTGGTAAGTAACTCCGCCATCAATGCTGTACTGAAGAGTGCCGGTTCCGCCCGAAGCGGTGGCTGTTACTGCTGCAACACCATTGGCACATGTACCCACCGTAAAACCACTAAACGTAATAGCTGAAGGTGCTGCATTAACAGTAATACAGCTTCCGTAGTATAGTTGTCCATTAGCATCTTTTACTGCTACTACATACACTCCTGCTGTCAGTCCACTGAATACATTGCAGCTTACATACACTCCACCGTTAACGCTGTAGGTATAAGGC